>Ga0302231_10000047_pt1 | contig 101452 bp, 83 predicted proteins | sample II_Palsa_N2_2_FD_193522 | JGI IMG/M metagenome (GOLD analysis project Ga0302231, IMG submission 193522) | Peat permafrost microbial communities from Stordalen Mire near Abisko, Sweden - II_Palsa_N2_2 | ecosystem: Environmental > Terrestrial > Soil > Palsa > Peat permafrost | place: Sweden...
GCCACCCACAAAGGGCGAGGGCAAGGAATGGGACGCGGCGAATACTTTGCGTATTCGCAAGGAGCATGACGCCGCCCTCGCCCTTTGTGGGTGGCAACCCGTAAATCTATTTTTGAAAGTTAGGGGAACACCCCTTTCCGGCCGTCTGGCGGCGTCGCGCGTCGCTTGCTTGGAGCGGCCAAGCGGCGCGACACCCTCCTTGCCAGCCGACCGGAAAGGGGTGTTCGCAAGTCCATTATTAGCGTGAACAGGCCCTAGCCAGCGGGTAATGAATGAAAACGGTAAATCATCCCAGCACATCTCGGGATGTTTCGCTTCCATCGTTGCATAAATACCCTTGTCAAATAAGCGGTTTTCGGATTGCTCCCAAGGAATATCTTCATGAATCATTTTGACTTGCTGCGCGAGTTTTCATCGACGTTGCAGATGCAGACTCGTCGTGCATTTCGACTGGATTGGGGCCAGTCGCATCGCGATCTCGAAAACAGCCTGATCCTGCAGCGTATCGATGTGACCGAAGCCTTGTGCAGTGGTATCGAGGGGCATTTGACGTGTCTTTCGATGGATGCCGACTTGCCGCTCAAGTCGCTGATCGGCCTGCCGTTGACCTTAAAGATTGTCACGGACCGGGGCGGTTTGCACGCCATCTCGGGAATTATCACCGGCGCTCGCGCCGGTAAATCAGATGGTTCATTGACGTGCTACCAACTGACCCTGCGCGACGCGCTGAGTGTGCTGGAGGGCCGTATCAATCGCCGGGTATTTCGCCAAAAGAGCATCCTCGATGTGATCGGCGTGCTGCTCAACGAATGGCGTAAAAAGAGCGCAACCTTCGCCAGCACCTTCGACATCGATTTCAGCGCGCTCACTTATCCGAAATATCCGGTTCGAGAAATGATCCGGCAGCACGATGAATCGGATGCGGCGTTTATTCAGCGCCTATTGCGGCGCGAGGGCGTGTCGTGGTTTATCGCCGCCGGCAAGCTCGGCAGCGCTCCATCGGATCAAAATACCGACCCGATGCCGATACATACGCTGGTGCTGTTCGACGATCCGATGACGCTGCCGCAAAGCGCCGCCGGCACCGTGCGTTATCACCGTGATGCCGCAACAGAAACACGCGATTCGATTACCCATTGGAGTGCTAGGCAACAGATTGTGGCGGGGGGCGTCGAGCGCAGCAGTTGGGATTACAAGACCGGCCGAGTGGATCGCAAAGTCGTATCCGGCAATATCGATCAGGGTGATGGCGGCAATGACCTGGGCCGTTTACTAGTGGATGGCGCTATCGACACGCCCCATGCGGCAAATTCCTTGGCCGACTATGACCGCATCAGCATGGCGCGGATGCTGGCACACGAAGCGCGGGCCCATAAAATCGATGGCGTCAGCGGCGTGCGGGATCTGGCCGTGGGCCGATGGTTCGCGCTGACCGAACACCCGCAGGTCGACAAGCTCCCGGCGGAACAGCGGCAGTTTATCGTGACCAACCTGCATCATCGGGGCGAGAACAACCTGCCGAAAGAACTGGATGAACGGGCTCAGGCTTTGTTTGCGGCCAACCGCTGGCAGTTCGACGATGTGGTGGCCGGGACTCGAACGTCAACAAGCGCCACTAATTCAGAAAGCGAAACCCGTTACGAAAATACCTTCGGCTGTGTCACCCGTGGGATTCCGCTCACGCCCGTCTACGATCCTCGCGTCGATTTACCCCGCGTCTTCACCCTCACCGGCATCGTGGTCGGGCCACCCGGTGAACCCGTGTATTGCGATCAGATGGGCCGGGTGCGGGTGCAGATCCAAGGATTAAACCCGAATGACCACGCCCATGCCAACGGCGCAGGGACCAGCGGCGCTCACCTCGACAGCGCGTGGGTTCGGGTCAGCGGAAGCTGGGCCGGGCCGAACTACGGCGTAAATCTGCCGCTGCGCGCCGGCATGGAAGTCAATCTCGATTGCATGGATGGCGACCCCGACAAGTTATTTATCTCCGGGGTAATGCCAGGCGCCTTGAATATGCCCGCCACCTTCAGCAATGCGGGGGGCTTGCCGGGTAATCGTTACGTGGTGGGGATCAAGACTGACGAAGCCAAAGGTAGCGGCTTCAATCAATTGCGGCTGGACGACACCTCCGGTCAAATCAGCGCCCAGCTTGCCAGCACCCATGCGGCAAGTGAACTCAATCTCGGCTATTTGACTCATCCGCGCACGGATGGCTACGGCGTAGGACGTGGTGAAGGCGCTGAATTGCGCAGCGATGCCAACGTAGCGATACGCAGTGGCAAAGCCATGCTGCTGTCGGCATGGCAACGCCTGGGCGCGAGTGACGGCCAACTGGCGCGCGATGAATATCTGCAGTTGATGCAAGAGTGCGTCGAGCTCTTCAAAAGCCTGGGGGATTATGCCGCGCAAAACCAGGGTGTGGCGATGGATACCCAAGCTAATAGCGATCTCGCATCTGCCGTCCAATCGTGGAACGACGGCGAGGCACCGGCTAGCGTAAGTGCTACCTCCTCGCCCCAGGCTGTGATTGGCATCACGGCACCGGGGGGCATCAGCATGGCGACACCGAAGACGGTGGCAGCTTACGCTGGCGGCAATATCGATCACGTCGCGCAAAACCATGTCCAGTTGACCGGCGGTCAGCACGTCAACGTCAACGCGGGGCATGGCATCGGCTTGTTTGCCCATCAGGAGGACATCTCCGCTATCGCCAATCAGGGCAAAGTACGGCTGCAAAGCCAAAGCGACGATACCCTGGTCGATTCCGCAAAGAATATCAAACTCACGGCGGCCGGCGGCCAATTGGCTGGGATGGCTAGCGATCAGGTGGTGTTCATGACTTCAGGCGGGGCTTATCTAAAACTACATGACGGCAACATCGAATTGGGCTGCCCCGGCAGTTTTAGCGTGAAAGCCGCCAACCATAGTTGGTCTGGAGCCGCCAGCGTCAGCACGGACATGCCGAAGTTCAAAAAGAGCCGCTTGGGGCGCGTGCCCAAACTGGTTCGCCCCACCGATGGTCAGCCGCTATCCGGTTATGCCGGCGAGGTACGGCAGGCTTCAGGTGCATTGATCAAAGGGCAGTCCGATAGCGCCGGCAAGATGCCGTCGATTAGTAGCGACCAGTTCCAGCAACTGGCAATGAAATTTTTTAAACCGAATGCGTAAGCATTTGCAAAATCTTACATGGCAGATATAACTACTCCTCCGCGCATACAAGTCGGCAGTGTGCAAGGCGTCACGCTGTTCAATGCCGACACGCCGCTGATCTGCGTCAAGCAGATGCCTCTGCCGGGCGTCGTGATCTTCGTCCATGGCGTGAATTCGGAAGGTGAATGGTACAAAGACGCCGAAGCAGGACTGTGCAAAGGCTTGAACCGGCGCCTGGGGCGTTATCACGACCAGTTGATGTATCACGGCACCGAAGCTGGGCAAATGACCCCGGTTACCTACCTTGATAGTCTGACGGCCGATGGGTTTATCAATCCTAAAATGTGGTCGGGTACCTATATTCAGCCGGAAGCCTCATTCTCGCCCGTAATCCATTTTCGTTGGGGGTATAAGGCGAACAAGGATGAACTGAAGACCTACGGCCAGGATATTTTCCTGAACGAACAGAACTATTGGGGCGGCGGTCCATTCCAGAACGGCTGCACCAGTCTGCCGGATATCTGGAATGTCGGGGTCAACGACCGCCTGTTTGGCTGGATCACGCTGCAGCATTTGAATTCGTCGACACGCCCGCTCTATTCCAGTCCACCGCGCACCTACGGCGCACTGGCGGCGTTGCGTTTGGCCCGGCTGATCGAAACTATCCGCAACAAGCAGGCCGATGTGCCGATCACCCTGGTGTGCCATAGCCAGGGCAATATGGTTGGCATTGCCGCCGCGTTTATCGGCGATACACGACCGCCTGTTACCGATCCGTTCGGCAAGACCGGCCGTTGCGTGGCCGACGCCTACGTCCTGAGCAATCCTCCCTATAGCCTGGTGGGCGAGAGCGTCGCCGACACCTGGTCGCAGCGTGCCACCGCTGATTCGAAAGGCAACTTGGGACGTGAAACCGGCGCAGCGCGGGTTGAGACCTTAAAAAACTTCTTCAACATCATGCGCGAGCGCGCCGCGCTTGAGCACGACGCCGCCGAGATCGATGCGGAGATGGGCAATACCCGCAGCTCAGACAGTGGCGGCAAGCCGTTTTCTGCCGCGTCCGATCGTGCCGCGCATGGTCTGAAGGGCAGCCATACCTTTGGCCGCGTGACGTTGTACTCCAATCCCCATGATCAAGTGATTTCGGTCACCACGGTGCAAGGCATAGGCTGGCGCGGCATGAGCGATCAGGAAGTGGCCGACACCGACGGCGACGGGGTGTTGACGCAACGCGTCTTTGCCTCCGGTTTCGAAGTGGGCAAACGGCCTGAGGCAGCGGGTGGGAGCCTGATTTATGCCTGCTGGGCGGACGACTGGCGGGGGCCGCGTCAAGCCGGTAATTTCTGGTACCCGCCATCCCCGCCGGCACGCTTTGCCTTATTAAAAGCGGAGCAGGCCAATGCTTCATGCATCGGGCATGTCTCGACCGCCTTGACTGCGCCCTTGGGTTATCTGTACGACATGGTCACTACGTTCCCGGGGTTGAAGGTGCCGGTCAATGCCGACCCACCCCAAGGATGGTCGGTCACCATCACCGCGCCGCCGCTGGATCAGAGTTTTATGCCGGTGGCGCTGCGTTATGGCGAGGTCTCGGCAGTCGATGACGGCGCAGGACATAAAAGCGCCTTCAACGAGGGTTACGACCCGCCGGCTTTGGCGCGCGATAAAACCCGAGCGGCCGATCCGGCCGATCCCTATTCCAGCTATGTCAGTCCGGCGACCACAGGGACCGACGGGCACTCGGCCATGCCGCTGGGTGATGAGCAAAGCGAGGCTGCACAGCGTTATGAGGACCATGCGGATTTGCGCCTGGAAGCACGCCGTACCGGCAATACCAGTTGGGTCGACAGTAAGGGAAAAGTCGTCGGCGAAGATCAGCCTAACCAAGCCAGCGCGGACTATCAGCGCTGGCACAATGGTCAGATTGTCCAATTGTTGAAAGACGGTGAGCATAACAACGCGACCAATCATTCGACCATCATGACCAATCCGATGCATGCGGAAAAGGCGCTGGCTTATGACGTGGCGGTTGGCGTGTGTTATTTGTCGGAGGCGGATTGGGTCAAGCTACGCAAAACAGCGGACTGGCGGTTCAATGATGGCTTGGGCGACGACGATCCGAACAAAGTGTTTGACGAGTACTTTCAGAGTGGGAAATTTAAAAAAGCGTCTTTACAGGACTGGGCTAAGACCGATGCCGAGGCAAAAATGCCCGGCAAGATCCAAGACGAACGCGATGGCGGTTGGTTCCTGAAATTATGGAACTGGCTATGAAAACACTACTCGCAACGTGGCCGCGTCGATTGATCTTGGCGGTGCTCATCCTGCTGCTTGCCAGCGCTATCGCTGTAATTCTGCAGTCCAGTCACATGCCAACTCAACCATTGAACACCGAGGAATTGATGAAACGTATTGTGATCTTACCGGCCTTGCTGGCCATCGCTGTATTCGCCCTGACTAGCGCGTTAGTGAGTCGCCAGGCGATAGCGGCTACCTCACAGAACGTCACAGCGTCGACCGCTGGACCTGATCACCCGTTCAAGGCGCAGGTAGTGGGTCTCGAATGGCTCAATCCTTTGCAACGTCGCGACTATCCTACCGAATGGCAGTTGCTCTGGACCTTGGGGTTGGTCAAACCCAATCCGAACGACGACATGGTACGGACCGACCCTACCAGCTTCACTACCCTCAAATCGGTTGCAGGTATCGCGGATGGAGATAACGGAGAAGAAACGTTTAAAGGCTACCACCACAAATATATAGACAAGCTATTCCCATTGTTCAGTACAAACTATGTGATGGATCCATATTATTTCTACACGGTGCAATCCTCAAACCGGAGCAAGTGGCGGGAAGTGGCAGGCATCCACGTTGAATATGCCATTCCGGCGGAGCGACTCGATCCAACGGAAGCAGGGAATTATTTGCGTGACCAAATCATTGATGAATTCGAAATTGGAAATTCGTCGTTTACCGACTTGTGGACCAAATCCACTCCTCCCGACGTACACGTCACTCCCGGCGGCCAGAACGCCGGCTTCACCTCCCTCAACGCCGCACTCGATTACCTGCAAGCGAACCCCAAGCAAAGCGTCTGGGTGATGAACTGGGACGCCCCAAGCTTCCCGCCCAAAGATTCGCAGATCAACGAAAACCTGGTCCTATTGATCCTCGCCGGCCCCGAGCTCAACACCGAGCGCGAGCCGCTTGCCTGGATCGGCCGGGCCGCGACGCAAAATGTCGACGACTTTGAAGCCAAACAAGGCACGACTCGCGCAGCGCAAGCTTGGCAGGCCAGTATCGAAGCCGCAGCCCACAACGCGGGCAGCACGGTCGCCGAGATCAATTATGTGGTTCACGATGCCGGCGCGGGCAATGAAGCGTCGGCTGACCGGATCAGCGCCTTGGGCCGGGCACTAATGGGAAGCTTGATGGAATTCGATTTCCATAAGCAGACGTTCAACACACCGGCGCTACTGGGAGAAATGGGCGCGGGAACTGCGCTCACCGACGTGGCGTTGGCGATCGCACACACCAATCATTTTGGCGGCAACGTGCTGGTGGCCGGCACCACCGACCCGAAGCACCCGACGGCGGTGGTGGTGACGCCACCGGCCAAGCTCACGATGATCGATCCCGACCATGACTGGTTCCGCGCTCGTGGCGAAGACAATGCATATCTGCCATGGTGGGGTCACCGTCATGATGCCAAGCAGTCCGAGCAAGGGTATTCGGAATAAGAGGAGGTGCTGATTTATGCCGAGCGCGAAACCGAGGATTGCCGCAGCCATGCCGGGGCATGTCCGAGTTCTTCAGCACCCCAGACCCTCTTCAATCCGGCCCGGTAGCCGCAGCCGCAATCAGCGCCGGATCGTTCGAACCGATCAACTGCGGGATCATTTTAGATAAGCGGTGCACCATCCAGGCGATGCGGTTGGTGTCATCGATCAATCCTTGTCCCACGATTTGCAGATCCCTGGACTGTCCGGCGATGGCCTCGGCGCATTGGGTACGCGCCTGTTCCAATGCCGGCGCGTGGGCGCGCGAGGCGCTGCGCAATTGTTCGAGTTCCTGGCTGGTCTTGCCATGCAGTGCGTGTCCGACCAGGTCCAGCAAGTGGTCGATCTCGGCGGTCAAGTGGGCTCCGCCTTGGCGAGCTTGCGGGCTGGCCGATAATTTTGTCGCGGCCAGTTGCAGTTCCTGCACACTTTGTTCGATGTAGCGGATCGACGCCAGGGCTTCACGCAGCAAGGGCAATCGTTCCAGTACTTCGGCTTTGCCGGCTTTCAGCGAGATCTGGGTCAGGAAGCGGCTGAGCAGATCGGCCAGCGTATTGAAGGATGCGCTGGCGTAGGCGGCTGCCAGCGGATCATGCAAGGGCGCACGCACATGGCTGGCCAGACGGGCTAATTCCAGCGTCGCCAGATCGAGCGCGGTGGCGGGGTCGGCCAGCGACGAGTCGTTGATGTATTTGGGCTGCGAGGCGTGTTCGGCTGCGGTTTGCGGCCACAGTCGTTGCAGTACCCGCCAGCATTGCGGCAGCAGCGGTGTAATCAGCAGTGCGGGCAAGGCGTTCGACAACAGGAACACGGTGGCCAGTGCCAATCTGGGGTTATCCGAAACGGCGTGGGCGGCGGCGCGGATCAAGGGCAAGCCGCTCAGCGATTCGACATAAAACAGCACGACCATCAGGCAGGCGCTCATCACGCAAAATGAGTCTTCCAGCCGCACCAGTCGCACCGGAGTGCCGCGCATCCCCGCGGAGAGCAGCGCGCGCAAGGGAATCGCCCCCAGGTTAGTGCCGTAGATCATCATTACGCTTTGCGCGAAATCGAGCGTGCCGTTACCGGCCAGCGTAATGATCAGCAACACCGCACCGGTGTTCGACTGCAGCAGGATCGCCAAGACCACGCCGGAGACAAATGCCAGCAGCGGCGAGCCCGCGGTGGCCGTCGTCAGTGCGTGAAACCAGGGCAGGCTGCGCAGCGGTGCGGCGGCGGCTCCCATGGCTTCCAGCCCATACAACATCAGCGAGACACCGAATAGCGCGGCGGCCGCGGCACGCCAGGAAGGCGTGCGCAACAAGCCGGACAAGACTCCCGAAATGCCCACCGTCAGGGCGACCCAGGGATGGATGTTCAAACTGGCCAGAAAAGCCAGTGCGGTCAAGCCGACATTGGCCCAGACAATCACGGGCAGGGCGCTGATCGGGGTGAGTACCGCACTCGTGACCAGATTGACTGCCGAAAAAGTCACCGCGGTGGCGCTTTGCATCAGCGCACCGAAGCCGATACCCCACAGGGCGCCGCGCCAGCTTGAGGGCGGCCGGCTGCCGGCCTGGGCGCCGAGCCGGTCGGCGGCCAGTTTGCGCAGGTTTTCGCCCGACCACTGCAAGCCGGCGAAGAATAAACCCAGACCCAGCAACAACGATGCAAGAGTAGTGAGGCCCATATTGCGGTACTGCTCCTAGATAGAGTGAAAACCGCTTGTGACGGTGCCGTCCAGGTTCGGCATAAGCCGGGCGCTGGCGACGATGATGCGGAAATTATCGTTATCGTTCACGAGGCTTATTTGTGCCGCCGGAGATACACCACCAAACCTTGTATCGCAAACACCAGCAGGGCGGCCAGCACCAGCACCACGGAGACGAAGGTCAGATGCAATTGCACCCAGGAGACCTTGCCCAGCCGGTAACCGATGGTGAGCAACAGGGTGGTCCAGGCGATGCAGCCGATGGCGTCGAACATGACGTAATGGCTGGCGCGAATTTTCGATAAACCGGCTGCCAGCGGCGAGAAAGAACGGGCAAAACCGATAAAACGGCAGGCAATGATGGCCGCGGGGCCATATTTCTTGAAAAAGGTGCGCGTGCGTTGGATCTTGACTCGCGAAATCCATTTTCCGTGGATCATCGCGTGGCCGAAGCGGCTGTGGGCGAACGTAAAGGCCGTGACGTCGCCCAATAGCGCCGCGATGGAGAAAATCAGCACCGGCAGGGCGATGGAGCCGTGCTTGGCGCCGACAAATGCGCCGGCGGCGAACACCAGGGAATCCACCGGCAGGAACAGCAGGAAAATAATCGCCGTTTCAAAATACACCACCGCGCCGATGGTGAACCAGCCGGTCAGCAGATCGTGCTGAAGTAAATGTTCTACTCCATGATCGTTGAAGATCCAGGCGAACGTCGAAGTCATCAGGCGGAGCCCATAGAAGGTGGCCGCTGCCTGGGCCGGATGGCGGCGCGCGGAAGCGTATTGTACCGAGCCTGGGCCGGCTCCGTGAAATTCCGGCCGCTGCCGGAAAAGCGTTGCCGGGTTACGATAAGGGTGAGAGCGTGGATAAAGCGTTTTTGTGCCATCTTGCCGATACTCAAACTAAAATGAACCGTTTAAGCTCATTCCGTCTTGTCTGTCTATTATTTTTGCGATTGATTTTCTTGGGTTTTGGCGCCTTGTCGATGGCGACAACTGCCGCGGCAGCATCGCGCGATGAACAAACCAATGCTTGCCGCATCGACGCCTTGCGTTTCTGCCTGATCGATATTCCCAGCGAAAGCAGAATCACGGCGTGCATGAAAAAACATATGGAGCGTCTGAGCCCGGAATGTAAAGCCATGTTCGATCAGGACAAGCCGCCGGAAAGTCCAACGGTCGTCCCAAGTCCCGCGGATGCAGCCCGGTGAACGGCCAAGGTTGTCGCCGCGCCTGTACGCGATTGGTCTGACGCCGGGATGCCAACACAGTCAAATAAAATGGCCCGCGGCGGCAAGCCGTATTAAAGCGCTTGCCGCCGCGGGTCATTTGCTCCCTTGACCGGGTAGATTCGAACTTGCTGCCGGTGCGCTTACTGCTGTTCGACGGCGTTCAGCTTGGCTTTGGCCGCAGCGGTATTGGCGTCGGCCTGGGCATCGGTCTTTTTATCGTTGGCGCTTGCCTGTGCTCGATCGACCTTGGCTTGCTGTTCGGCCTTTTCCTTATCGGCCTTGGCTTGTGCCACATCGGCCTTCTTTTGCGCCTTGGCATGTGCCTTATCGGCTTTTTTCTGTGCCGCATCCTGCTTGGCGTCAGCCGTGTTCTGCGCCTTGTCGGTTTGGTATTGCTGGTCCGGCGACATCGGCGTGGCGGCAGGGGGGGCGATAGTCGTATCTGCCGCCGGCGTTTGGGCGTAAGCCGAAGTCACTGCCATGGCGGCGAGTAGTGCAATAAGAATCTTATGCATAAGTTTCCTCGATTTGGATTGATTTAAAAAGTGGATTGCCAATACGCTATGTCAACTCGCGACTCTTTTTTATAGCGAGTGACCTGTCCTGTTACAGACCGGCGCAGACTGGGCAATGTTCCGCGGAAAATGTAAGCAAATTACATCCCGGAACCGGGGTTCATCTCAAAAAAAAGCCCGGAGCGTGAGGCTCCGGGCGTTTCGGCGGTAAGGCGAGTCGGGTATTTTTATACCAATTTGAGTCCATCTATATCGAGAATACGGATTTTCTTGCCTTGTGCTTCGATCAAGCGCTGCTTCTGGAATTTGGAGAACATGCGGCTTACCGTTTCCAAGGTCATGCCGAGATAACTTCCCATTTCGTCGCGCGTCATGCGCAGATTAAACTCGAGCGGGGAATAACCGCGCACCGCCAGCCGGGTCGAGATATTCAGCAGGAAAGCGGCGACCCGCTCATCGGCGGACATATTGCCCAGCATCATCATCAAACCTGATTCGCGCACGATTTCGCCGCTCATCATCTTGTGCACATGATGCTGCATCACTTTTAATTCCCGGCATAACAGTTCGAGCAGATGGAAGGGGATGATACAAATCGAACTATCCTCAAGCGCAATCGCGTCGCAAGTGTGGATCTCGATGCTGATGCCGTCCATGCCTAAAGGTTCGCCGGGGATATGAAACCCCGTGACTTGCTCGCGGCCGTCGCGATGGATGACCACGGTCTTGAACGAGCCGGCCCGGACCGCGTAAATACTTTGGAAGGGGTCGCCCGCACGGTATAAAGCTTCGCCGCGTTTGACGGCGCGCGAACTGCTGATGATGGTGTCCAACTTGACCAAGTCGCCGGCGCTCAGATCGCTGGGCATGCAAATTTGACGCAAAGCACAATTTGAACACCGTGCGGCAATGGTTTTGGACACCGGGTCGGGCGGGCAGGTATTGAGCGCATGAGATTTCGCCAGGTCAGGCCGTGCATGGCCTTGGTCAGTCGATAACATGATCGTATCCTCGTTACGGTTCAATTGCGTTTGCACTACTCGTCTGCGAGATGCCGAATGGCTTGCCGCACGAGATGAAATTCGTTGGTTTTGTCAAAAAAATAGCGTGCACCGGCCGCCAGGCATTCGCGCTTGAATTCGGCTGTGGCATGGTTGGTCAGGACAATAGATGCGACTGGGCGGCCCTGTTGTGCCAGTCCTTTCAGGACCGTCAAGCCGCTGCCGGAGGCCAGGTGCAAATCGATAATTGCGACCTCGGCCTGCGAGTCCGCGATACCGGCAAGGGCCGCCGTGCTGTCGCCGGCTTCGCCGACAATCCGCAGATAATCTAGCGCATCGAGTAACTGGCGCAGGCGTTGCCGTATCAGCTCGGAGTCCTCTACCAGGTAAACTTTCAAGGTGCGGGTTAAGGTCGTTGAATCCATGCCGCGAGTATGGCGGCTGGCAGGTCGCGGCGAAATCGGGGATGGATGAAACTGAAGTAGGAAAAAGCGCTGCGCGTGTAGGGCATTCCCTACACGCGGCCGACCTGGATTGGCTGAATCGAAGTTTCCCTTTTATGCCGGATACGGCGCACTGTGTTTGGACTGGCGCGCATAACTGTCGAAAATCAGGCACAGGGTGCCTAACATCAGGTAACCCGAAGGTGCCAGCGTGATCATGCCGTCAGCCATCTGTAACAGACCGGCTGCTTCGAAGCTGGCCAGCTCCTGCAGTTCGGCGGCAAAGCGCGAACGAAAATCCAACTGGTGCGTGGTTTCGATAACTTCGATGTCGACAAATAAATTGGTCGAGAAACTGTGAATGATGGCGCGCCGCACCATGTCGTCCGGGGTTAATTGCAGCCCGCGCATGACGGGTAACGCGCCACGATCCAGCGCGCTGCAATAGTCGTCGGCATTGCGATGATTTTGATAGTAGGTCGGTCCGGCGATACCGATGGCGCCGGGTCCCAGTGCCAGGATGGTGCTGCTGGGGCGGGGCGCATAACCGTGCGGCAAGCGGGTCAGGCGTCCTTGCCGATGGGCGACGGCCAACTGATCGCCGGCGCGGGCGAAGTGGTCGATGCCGATACAAAGGTACGCGGCGTCGGCTAGCGCTGCGGCACAGAGCCGCAGCATCTCAAGCTGGGACGACAGGTCTTTGGCGGTTTTTCCCGGGGTGCTTTGGCGCAGCGTAATCCGATCGGGCTCGCTGGCGAGCAGGGTTTTCAGCGCGGCTTCCACGCCTGAGCGGGTTTGCTCGGCGTCGCCGTAAATCAAATCGGCACCGATCGAGGTCATACCCTCCTGGCGTGCCGCCTGGACCAGTTCGGAGGTTCGGGCTTGTCTTTCGTGCCAACGGATCCGGTCGTTCGACAAGCCGGCCAGATTCGGCGTACCGATTTCGACCCGAGTTGCACCGGCCTGACGCAACCGCGCCAAGGTGCTTGAGCCGGCCACGAGCGGATTCACGTCGGCGCTGAATGCGCCGCTTGCGGCGAACGGGAAATTCTCGCGCAGGACATCGAGCAAGCGTGCCTGGGTGCCTTCCGCCAAGGCGCCTGCGCTGCCGGACCAATGCATACTGTCGATCACGGTGTCTTGCGACACCCGCTGTCCGGCCAGCCGTGCTTCCCGTTCCAGATGATGCGGGTACCAGTCATGATGACTGCCGCTGTGCTGGTCGAGCTTGGTGCCGAATATCGGACGCATGGTGAGCGGAAAGCGGATCTCCAGGGTAACGCCGTTACGCATGCCGAACGCATTGCCGGCGGTGATCCAGTTGGCCAATGCCGGTGCGTCGTAGGCTTCGATAAATCGGTCTGGGGCCGGATAGGTTGCATAATCCGGCGCGGGCCGCCGGAATTTACGCAAAGTACTTGAGTCGAGAGTCATTGAGTTGCTGGCGAGTTGCCGGGAAAGGTCGATGTTCAATGCTCAATGCGCCATCAGAACGGGAATTGTCATCGACTCGAACAAGGTGCGCGTCACGCCGCCCACGATGATTTCCTGCCACCGTGGATGCCCATAAGCGCCCATCACCAATAGATCGGCGCCCAGATCGGCCGCTTGCGACAATAAGAAATCACCGATATGCCGGCCATCCGCGCCTTCGACTTCGACAATCTCGACTTTTACTCCGTGCCGCGCGATGACGGCGGCAATGTCCGCGCCGGGTATCCGTTGGCGGGGCTCCTTGGGCGGCAGGGCATTGGCCGTGACCACGGTAACGCGGGCCGCACCTTGCAAAAACGGCAGCGCGTCATGGACCGCGCGAGTGGCTTCCCGGCTGCCGTCCCATGCCACCATTACGTGCTTGCCCACTACCGGAAAGGTCCCGGCATAAGGGAGGAACAAGGTCGGGCAGCCGCTGGACAGCACCAGGTTTTCACAAAAATTCTCGGCCACAAACGAGGCCTGGGCATTGCGCTCAAATTGGCCTGCAATCACCAAATCGGCATGGCGTGCATGCAAGGGGACGATATGATTGGCATATTCCTCGGTGCTGCGCCATTCGCCGGCCAGTCCCTGGCGCGCGATGCCGCTGCGGAATTGCCGTTCCAGCAAAGTGCTTTGGGCGGTACGCAGAGCTTCCAGCTGATTGATGAAATCCGGCGCCGCGGCTACGCCGTAAAGCGAGGTGAGATTTGGATTGGGCTGAAACGGGGCGAACAGGCCGATCAGATGGGCTTCGTGGGTAAACGCAAGTTGCAGCGCGAATTCGAGGCGGGTCGATGCACGCGGGCTGCTGTCGAGATGCACCAGAATGGTTTTGTAGCTCATGGCCTGACTCCAGGGAGGCACCATTGCCCCGTTTTATTGAGTCTATTCCGGCGCGGCAGGCAAGGCTTGATGCAGGTCAACGAGTGAGTGCATCGGCGTCTATTTAGGCGGCCACGGCTCCATTCAAGGCCAGCCGTATCCCAATCACGGAGGGATCTTGGGTGGTGTGCTGAGTGAAACCGATTTCGCGGGCGAGCGCGAGCATCCGCGTGTTTTCGCGCAAGACTTCGCCCACCAAAGTCCGGGTGCCGTGGGCGCGGCAATAACGAACGATTTTGCTCATCAGCAATGCACCCAGGTGGCGGCCCGTTTCGGCGGAACGGATGGCGATGGCGAATTCGGCGACGTCGTTGTCGGGGTCGGCGATGGCGCGCACCACGCCATGCGTGAGCAACTGCCCGCTCTCGTCTTCGCTGCAGGCGATAAACGCCATTTCCCGGTCGTAGTCGATCTGGGTCCAGCGCGCGAGTTGAGTGTGGTCGGGCGGGCGCGTCGCGCCGAAAAAACGCATGCGCAGGTCTTCGGCGCTCATGGCATGGACCAATGCGCCATGCGCTGCTTCGTCTTCCGGCCGGATCGGCCGAATCGTCAGCGCGGTGCCGCCCCATTCCACGCGTTCTTCGAATTCACTGGGATAGGGCAGGATGGCCAGGCGGGCGTAGGGATGGGCCGCGGTGTCCGGGTGTTCCTCGGCGATTTCGATACGTGCCGCACAGACCCGTGCCTCGCGCTCATCGGCGGCCAGCACCAGGGTCAGCGCCGCGACGGCGGGCAGATCGCAGACCAAATGAGAAACCCGGGTCAATAAACGCTCCAGTGCGATGCGGACTATCTCCGGCAGGCTCTGGGCGGTGGCGCAACGCTCGATCACCGCGCGCGCCAGCACCGAATTCAGCGGCGGCAGGCCCAATGCCGCGCTTTCAACGCGTAGGCCTTGCAGCGTCAGAATCGGGCCGAATATCGCATCGACACTCAGGCTTACGTGCAGGCGCCGGGTCAGATAGGGATCCTGATTCGCTTCCCGCTCTAGCGCAACATGAAAACAGGCGAGCAATTCATGCGCTTCGTTCGCATCGAGTTCGCGCCGGCCGGCGGCTTGCGCCGCGCCCACGATGGCGCGAGCGCTCTCGCGGTCGAGACCAAAATCGGCCGGCGCGGTGCCGGGGGTTTGCGCCAGCAGTACCTGATTGTGCCGATACTCCAGCATCCGCATAAAAGCCCGGGCGATACGTTCCGGGGTCGGATAGGCGGCAATGCCGTGGGCATGCAATACCTCACGCACACTGGCCTCCTGAGCCCCCAGCCAGCAGGTCAGGAGGGCTCGCGGCCAGCGCGGCAAGAACGCGACCAGGGCGTCGGCCACGGCGCCGGCCGAGGCCGCGGCGCTGGGCGCATGCACGATAAATAGGGCGCCGCTGTCGCGCTGTGGCGCCAGCGCTTGCAACACGGCGGCATAACGATCCGCCGAGGCATCGTCGCCCAGATCGAGCGGATTGGTGATGGTGCGTCCAGGCAAGGCCAGCGCCAGCGCTTGGCGGCTGGCGTCGGACAGCGGCGCCAACTGGCCGCCGGCCGCATGCAGGGCATCGACGGCCAAGCTGCCGATCTCCGCGCCGTTGCCGATCAGAGTCACGGCGTCGCTACCCGAAAAGCGCCCGATTTCCAGCGTTTCAACCGCATCGAGCAGATCCTCGACCGAGTCGACGCGCACGATGCCGGCCCGGCGAAACGCCGCGTCATAAACGGCATCTTCGGCAGTGGCGCGGCCCGAGCGCAGAATATAAACCGGTTTGTTACGCGCCGCGGCGCGGGCGGCCGACATAAATTTGCGGGCGGCGCGCACGGTCGCCACAGACACCACAATGGCGCTGGTTAATGGATCGGAAGCGAGGAAGTCCAGTACGTCGCCACAGTCGATGTCGAGCTGATTGCCGAGCGCGATGACCCTGGAAAAACCGATGCCGCGCGCATCGGCCCAACCAAGCACCGAACTGCACAGCGCGTTCGACTGGGAAACCAGGGCGACATGGCCCGGCAGGGCGGCGAGATGCGCCATACTGGCGTTGAGCCCCAGCGCCGGAGTCATGAAGCCGAGACTGTTCGGTCCCAACAGGCGCAACAGGGCGGGCCGTGCCGCGGCTTGCAGCGCCTCGGTGAGAGAGGTGTCGCACGCGGCTTCGACACTTAAAATGACGGCGGCGTGGGTGCCGAGCTGCCCCAGTCTGGCGATCAAGTCGGTCCAGGTACGGCGCGGCGTACAAATCAAGGCGAGCGAGGGTACCGAGGGCAAGCGGGCGAGGTTTGCATGGACGCTCAAGTCATGCAAGGTTTTGTGCTTGGGATTGACCGGATAAATTTCACCGGCGAAGCCGCCGCCGATCAGGTTGTCCAGAATCACCGCGCCCAGGCTGCCCGGCCGCGAGGATGCACCGATAACGGCAATCGATTTGGGGTGGAACAAGGCTTCGAGATTTCTGATGGTCACAGCGGGCGGCTCCGGTTGATGCGCATCCTGACGCAGCGACTATAGGGTAGCCACCTTACATCCGGTTGACGCAGATCAAGCGATACGTCCTCCGCCGGCGGGCGTGCCGGGAAGTTCGGCAAATAGGTAATGAACCTTGCCCGCTTCCAGCGGTCGGACAGTCGCGGGCGACGCTTTCCCGGCCGTCTGGAAGGGGCCCACAGCGCATCATGAGCCCTTGATTTAAATCAAGGCGCACCTGAGTCAGCTCGCTATAGTCAATGGCATCGCTGGGGGTGCTTGCCTGGCAGTCCGGCCGCAACGGCTTCGCTGTGCGCGATTGCCCCCAGTCTACGCACCTTCACCGAGTTACAGGAAACGATCGCGTCGGCGGGTTTGCGCCATCGTCCAACAATGCACGTCGAGCCGAAGGAAATGCCATGGATGCCCGCGCCAAGACTGTTCCCGTTATTGATACTACTCTGTCCGCTAGCTCGGCTTCAGTGCCTGGCTTGACGACTGAATTGACGCCCCAGTTGCCGTCCGATCCCGCGCTGGCGCGGGCGGCAGCCGCTGCTCCGTTTCGCGCTTTGGATCATGCCAAAGAGGCGTTTGTCGCCAAATTTACTTCCGGCCTGTCGCCCGCCGCTCTGACCCTGGCATTTGCCGATTGGATGATCCACTTGGCGGCGGCTCCGGGCAAGCAGATGGAATTGGCGGCGTTGTCCGCGCACAATGTCCACGGTCTGGCGCGTTATGCAGGCCAGGCGCTTGTCGGCGGTTATCCGCCGGCCTTGGCCGAGGCTGCGCCGGGAGATTCGAGATTTCATGGCGAGGCGTGGCAGGCAGAACCTTTTCGTCTATGGCAGCAAGCTTTTTTGCTCACCGAGCAATGGTGGAATACGGCCACGCGCGAAGTGCCGGGCACCATGCGCCACCATGAGGATGTGGTGTCTTTTAATGTGCGGCAATTGCTCGATGTGGTCGCGCCGTCGAATTTCGCCGGCACCAATCCCGAGGTGATGCAGCGCACGGCCTCGACCCTGGGCGCCAATTTTTGGCAGGGCATGCACCATGCGCTGGAAGATGCGCAGACCAAAGCGCAAGGTCAAGCCGCGCCCGGTTTGGCGCAATTCAAAGTCGGCGTCGACGTGGCGGCCACGCCGGGCAAAGTGGTGTTTCGCAATCATTTGATCGAGCTGATCCAATATAGCCCCAGCACCGGCAAGGTCTACGCCGAACCGATATTGATCGTGCCGGCCTGGATCATGAAGTACTACATACTCGACCTGACGCCGCACAACTCGATGATTGCTTATCTGGTGGCACAGGGCTACACGGTGTTCTGTATTTCCTGGCGCAATGTCGGTGCCGAAGACCGCGACCTGAGTCTGGAGGATTATCGGCAGCAGGGTGTGATGGCCGCGCTGGATGTGGTCGGCCGGATTGTGCCGCGGCAGAAAATCCATGCCGCAGGCTATTGCCTGGGCGGCACCTTGCTGTCGATTGCCGCCGCCGCGATGGCGGGCACGGGCGATGATCGCTTGGGGTCGATTACGCTGCTGGCCGCGCAAACCGACTTTACCGAGCCGGGTGAGTTGCAGCTCTTTATCGACGACAGCGAAGTTTATTTCCTTGAAAGCATGATGTGGTCGCAGGGTTACCTGGGCGCCGATCAGATGTCGGGCGCATTTCAGTTGCTGCAGTCGAACGACTTGATTTGGTCGCGCCTGGTGCATGACTACCTGTTGGGCGAGCGCACCCCGATGAATGATTTGATGGCATGGAACAGCGATTCCACCCGCATGCCATATCGCATGCATGCAGAATACCTGCGTCAGCTTTTCCTCAACAACGACTTGGCCAGTGGCCGCTACAAGGTGGCCGGGCGTCCGCTCTCGCTGCGCAATATCACCGCGCCGATGTTTGTGGTGGGCACCGAACGCGACCATATCGCGCCGTGGCAATCGGTCTACAAGATTCACGCTCTGACCGACACCGAAATTATGTTTGTGCTGACCAGCGGCGGCCACAACGCCGGTATCGTCAGCGAGCCGGGTCATGCGCATCGGCAATTCAGGATCAGACATGCCGCGGCCGAGGATTTGCGCATCGGCGCCGAAGAATGGAGCGCGGCGCAAACCCCCGAAGCCGGCTCATGGTGGCTCCAATGGACCGCTTGGCTTGCCGCACGCTCCAACAAAAAGCGGGTCGCGCCGCCTCATCTTGGCTTGCCTGAGGTGGATCCGGCAACCTTGGCCGATGCGCCCGGCAGCTACATTTTCCAACATTGAGGGCCGGACTATGGACCAGAAGGACCAGGGTTTTCTGCATAATCGCACGTTCGATGCGCTTGAAATCGGCGAGTCGGCTTCGTCGGTGCGTGTCGCCAGCCGCGACGACATCGACTTGTTTGCGGCTTTATCGGGCGACGTCAACCCCGCGCATATGGACGCGGCTTTTGCCGCTACCGATTTGTTCGGGCATATCGTGGTTCAAGGGATGTGGACCGCCGGTCTGATCTCGGCATTGCTCGGTACTCAATTGCCGGGGCCGGGCACCATTTATCTGGATCAGGATTTGCAGTTCCGCCATCCGGTGATTCCGGGCGATACCATCACCGCCACCGTGACGGTCAAGGAAAAGCGCGCGGAAAAACGCATCGTGCTGCTGGACACGCGCTGCCTTAATCAGAAAGGCGAGACAGTACTGGCCGGCACCGCCACCGTGATTGCACCGGCCGAATCCATCGTCTGGCCGCGCATGCCCCGGCCAGACGCAGCGGTACGCCGCCACGACCGCTATGACGATTTTATCCGTGCCGCACGCGTCCATGCGCCGTTGCGCACGGCCATCGTGCACCCCTGTTCGGTCGAGGCGATCCAGGCTGCGATTGAAGCGCGCGACGAGGGTTTGCTCGACCCGGTGTTGATCGGGCCGGAAGACAAAATCCGGGCTGCGGCTGCTTTGGCGCAAGTCAGTCTGGACGGGATCACGATTTTTTCGGTTGAACATAGTCACGCGGCGGCGGCACTCGCGGTGGAAATGGGTGCTGCCGGTAAAGTGGATGCTTTGATGAAAGGCAGTTTGCATACCGATGAATTGTTGGCCGCGGTGGTTCACCCGGCATCGGGTTTGCGTACCGAGCGGCGCATCAGTCATGTCTACGTGATGGATATCCCGGCTTATGCGAAACCGCTGGTGGTGACGGATGCCGCGGTAAATATCGCGCCGTCGCTGGCGCATAAACGCGATATTTGCCAGAACGCTATCGATCTGTTGCATTTGCTGGGTGTCGAACAGCCGCGGGTAGCGGTGTTGGCGGCGGTGGAAACGGTTACCCCAGAGATGCCGACCACCCTGGACGCCGCGGCGCTCACCGTGATGGCCGCGCGCGGCCAGATTACCGGGGCGCTGGTCGATGGTCCGTTGGCTTTCGATAATGCCGTCAGCCTGGCTGCGGCCAAGACCAAGGGCATTGTCTCCGAGGTCGCGGGACAGGCCGATATTCTGCTGGTGCCCGACCTGGAAGCCGGCAATATGCTGGCCAAGCAGTTGATGTATTTTGCCGGTGCCGACGCGGCCGGCCTGGTGCTGGGCGCGCGTTTGCCGATTATCCTGACCAGCCGTTCCGACAGCTTGAGGGTACGGCTGGCCTCGGCCGCGCTGGCCAAGCTGGTGGCCGAGCGCACTCACGCGGGGCTCAAATCATCATGAATGCGCCGCTGCTACTGACATTTAATCCCGGTTCGTCAACCGTGAAAATCGGCCTGTTCAAGCTGATCGATGAACGACCGGTGCGGATCGGCCAGGGCACGATAGATTTTCGCCACACGCCTTTGCAACTGCATCTGGTCAGCGACGGAAAAACGCGCGAGATCCACTTGAAATCGTCCGTGACGGACGATTTGCATGAGGTCCTGGACGAGACCTTAACCTGGTTTGCCGATCATTTTTCGCTGGAGGCACTGGTGTCGGTCGGCCATCGAGTGGTTCACGGCGGCGACCGGTTCGCGGGGCCGGTGGCAATCGACGATGCAACCTTGGCTGCAATCGCGGAACTGGTGCCGCTGGCGCCTTTACATCAACCTCAGAGCTTGCGTCTGATCCGGGCGATCCGGCATCTGCGTCCGCATTTACTGCAAAGCGCGTCGTTCGATACCGCCTTTCACCGCAGCCAGATCGATCTGGTACGCCGCTTTGCGATTCCTCGTTCATTCTTTGATCAAGGTATCAAGCGCTACGGTTTCCACGGCTTGTCCTATCAGTTTATCGCGGCGCGGCTGGCGCACGATTTTGCCGATCTGGCATACGGCAAAGTCGTGGTTGCCCATCTGGGCAGCGGCGCCAGCCTGTGTGCGCTCGAGTCAGGTTTGAGCCGCGATACCAGCATGGGATTCTCGACGCTGGACGGCATTCCGATGGCGACCCGCTGTGGCGCGCTGGATGCCGGGGTGGTGCTGCATCTGCTGGAGCAACAAGGACTCGACATCAAGCAAGTCGAGGACATTCTCTATAAACAATCGGGTTTGCTCGGTCTCTCCGGGATCAGCGCGGATAGCCGGGAACTACTGGCCAGCCCGCTGCCTGAAGCGCGCGAAGCATTGGATGTGTTTGCCTTTCGTATCGCGGGCGAGGTGGCGCGCCTGGCGACTACGCTGGGCGGGCTGGACAGCATCGTGCTGACGGCCGGTATCGGCGAACACCAAGCCCAGGTACGCAGCGCCATCTGCAGCCATTTGGCCTGGCTCGGCATCGAGCTCGATGCGGCCGCCAATGCGCTGGACCAGCATCAGGCCCGAGTGATCAGCAGTACGGCCAGCCGCATCAAAGTGCTGGTGATACCGACCGATGAAGAACAGATCATCGCCAACGAAGCCGTCGCAGTACTTCATCGCAAGGATATTCCGTTATGACTGCTCTCATCGATCTTTCAGGAAAACGCGGTTTAGTGGTAGGTATCGCCAATGAACACAGCATCGCCACCGGTTGCGCCCAAATGTTTCGCGCAGCCGGGGCGGAACTGGCGATCACCTATTTGAACGACAAAGCCGAACCTTACGTCCGCCCGGTTGCCGAGGCGTTGCAGGCGGGCATTGTGCTGCCCTGCGATGTGCGCGTGGCGGGTCAACTGGAAGCCGTATTTGAGCGGATCGCCGAGGAATGGGGGCAACTCGATTTCCTGCTGCATTCGATTGCCTTCGCCCCCAGCGACGATTTGCATACCTCGCTGATCGATTGCTCGGCGGAAGGGTTCGCGCTGGCGATGGACGTGTCGTGTCATTCGTTTATGCGCATGGCCAAGCTGGCGCGGCCGCTGATGAAGCAGGGCGGCAGCTTGATGACGATCAGTTTTTACGGTGCCGAACGGGTGGTCGAGCACTATAACGTGATGGGCCCGGTCAAGGCCGCGCTCGAAGCAAGCGTGCGTTATCTGGCGGCCGATCTGGCGGCACAGCGGATCCATGTACATGCGCTCTCGGCCGGGGTGGTGAAAACCCGCGCCGCGTCCGGTCTCGATCATTTCGACGCGATGCTGGATCAGGTGCGCGCTCATACCCCGGCACAGCATCAGGTGACCATCGAAGAGATCGGGCGCATTGCCGCCGTGCTGGCGAGCGATGCCGGCATGACTTTGACCGGCTCGACGCTATATGCCGATGCCGGTTTTCATATGGTGGCCTGAAGCGATGGATACGCTCCCCCTGGCTGATGCTCAAGAAACGCAAGATAGGCCGGACTCGATCGAGCCGGTTGCGGCGGAAAACGCCCGACCCGGCGGCCGGGTGATTGTCGTGCGCGGCGCAGTGCTGGATGTGGCATTTGATGATGGAGTCTTGCCGTCGATCAACGAGTCGCTGGAAGTTATCAGCGACCAGGGGCCGCCTATCATCGCTGAAGTCCAGGCACACCTTGACCAAGTGACGGTGCGGGCGCTGGCGTTGCAGTCGACCAACGGCCTGCGGCGCGGCGCCTTGGTCCATGCTCGCGGCGGCCCGATTCAGGTGCCGGTGGGCGACGCCATGCTGGGCCGTTTAATCGACGTCACCGGCAGCCCGGGCGACCGGGGCGCGGCGTTTGGCGCCGAGGTTCCGCGTCGCTCCATCCACCGCGATCCGCCGCCGCTATCGTCGCAAAGCGCCGCCACCGAAATTTTTGCCACCGGGATCAAGGTGATCGACTTGCTGACGCCGCTGGCTCAAGGCGGAAAGGCCGCCATGTTCGGCGGCGCGGGGGTGGGCAAGACGGTGCTGGTGATGGAACTGATCCACGCCATGGTGGAACGTTACCAGGGGATCTCGGTGTTTGCCGGGGTTGGGGAGCGCTCGCGAGAAGGTCACGAGATGTTGCTGGATATGCGAGATTCCGGGGTCTTGCCGCGCACGGTGCTGGTCTACGGCCAGATGAACGAACCGCCCGGTGCTCGCTGGCGGGTGCCGTTGACTGCGCTGACGATTGCCGAGTACTTCCGCGATGAGCGGCAGCAAAATGTACTGCTGTTGATGGACAACGTATTTCGCTTTGTGCAAGCCGGAGCCGAAGTATCCGGTTTGCTCGGGCGTTTGCCGTCGCGGGTGGGTTATCAGCCGACGCTGGCCAGCGAAGTCGCGGCCTTGCAAGAGCGTATTGTGTCGGTCGGCAAAGTGTCGGTGACCGCCATCGAAGCGGTTTACGTGCCGGCGGACGATTTCACCGACCCTGCCGTCACCACCATTGCCGCGCACGTCGACAGCATGGTGGTGCTGTCGCGCTCGATGGCGGCTGAAGGCATGTACCCGGCGATCGATCCGATTGCCTCCTCATCCATCCTGCTCGATCCGCTGGTGGTGGGCGAAGAGCATGCCGCCATCGCGACCGAGGTACGGCGCACGATAGAACATTATCGCGAACTGCAGGACGTGATTTCGCTGCTGGGGGTGGAAGAGCTCGGTGCCGAAGACCGGCAGATAGTCGGGCGCGCGCGCCGTCTGCAACGTTTCCTGACTCAGCCGTTTACCGTAACCGAGGCATTTACCGGGGTGCCGGGCCGCTCGGTTGCGGTGGCGGACACCTTGGCCGGGTGCCGGGCTATTTTGGATGGTGTTTGCGATGCCTGGCAGGAAAGCTCGCTGTATATGGTGGGCACCCTGGACGAGGCACGCACCCGGGAAACCGCCGGTGCGCCCGTCAACGCCGGCACACCGGTACCGAGTGCGGCGCCGAATGCAGCTCAAACTGCCGAAAGTCAAACCGCCAAGAGTCGAGCAGCATGAGCGCGACCCTGCATCTGAAAATCGCCACCCCGGCCAGCGTGTTGTTCGACAGCGATCAAGTGACTGCTTTGCGCGCCGAAGACGAAAGCGGCAGCTTCGGCATCCTGCCTGGTCATATCGACTTCCTCACGGTATTGACGCCCTCGGTTTTGCGCTGGCATGGCGCGGGCGGGCGGATGCAGTATTGCGCGGTCGAAGCGGGTGTATTGCGGGTCAATCGAGGCTGCGACATCACCATAGCCTGCCGCGACGGGGTACTGGGCGAGAGCCTGGAACAGCTCGAAACGCAGATTCAGGCGGCTCGCGAAAAACGTCTCGATGCGGTGCGGCGTTCACGGGTCGAGCAAACTCGAATTCACGCCCAGGCAGTGCGGCAATTGCTGCGTTATTTGCGCCCCGGGCCGACCGCGGCAAACGGCTTGAGCACAGGTGCAGCGGGACCTGACGATACGGATGCCAACTCATGACCTTTACCGACCCCAAGGATTCCGAGCCCGGCGCGGAAAACGACAAGCGCAACGCCGGCAAGAGCAGTACCGATGAGAGCCGTGCCGAAGAGGCAAGCGCCGGCGAGCGGGTCATCGCCGGCCGTATCACGCAGGCCGCGCAGCAGGCCATGCTGCGTCAGCGTCGCGGGTTGGAACAGCCCGAGCCGTCGCTGGGCAGCCGCCTGGGTCAGATGGGGATTCTCGGCTGGACCATCGTGCTGCCGACATTGTTGGGTCTGGTGCTGGGACATTGGCTGGACCGGCATTTTGCCAGCGGGGTATTTTTCTCCGCGCCATTGCTGATGATAGGCGCCGCTGTCGGCCTATGGTCGGCGTGGAAATGGATGCACCATCAAAGCAGGAGTCAAGGATCATGATGCCGCATCTCGGCGCGACACTGCAAATCGCCTTGGGCCTGCCGTTGGGCATGGCGGCAGGTTGGATTTACTTCGGCACCTTGCATTGGAGCGTAAGTTTGTTGACCGGCGGTTCGGCCGGCCGCGCGATTGTTTTGCAGGTCGCGCGTCTTGGCGGGCTGGGGCTGATCTTCTTCGGCTTGGCGAAATTGGGACCGTGGATCTTGCTCGCCGGCGCGGCGGGTCTGCTGACGGCACGTTTTGTGATCGTGCGCCGGGTTCGGCTGTCGCCAGCGTCGGCGTCATGGCGGGCGCCATGATCCAATCGCCGCTCGCTTCCACCCCCTTATTTCATCTGGGGCCCATACCGATCACGGCGGCCGTGGTGACCACCTGGGCCATCATGGTTTTGCTGACCCTGGCCGCGGCCGCTTGTACGCGGCGTTTGTCGCTGCTTCCATCGAAAGCGCAGATGGTGCTGGAACTGCTGGTGGGGACTGTGGATCAGCAGATCGTCGATACCATGCAAGCGGCGCCGCGCCACTATCGCGCGCTGATCGGCACCTTGTTCCTGTTTATCCTGGTGAGCAATTGGTCGTCGCTGGTGCCTGGCGTCGAGCCGCCGACCGCCCATGTCGAAACCGATGCGGCACTGGCATTGATTGTCTTCGGCACCACGATTTTCTATGGCATACGCACGCGCGGAGTGCTGCGGTATCTCGCCACTTTTGCCGAACCGACCTGGATCATGATCCCGCTCAATGTGGTCGAACAGATTACGCGTACCTTTTCTTTAATGGTGCGTCTGTTCGGCAACGTGATGAGCGGGGTTTTTGTAGTCAGCATCGTGTTGTCGCTGGCGGGTTTGCTGGTACCGATTCCGCTGATGGCTCTCGACCTGCTGACGGGCACGGTGCAAGCCTATATTTTTTCGGTGCTGGCGATGGTCTTTATCGGCGCGGCCTTGGATGACAGCACCCCGCAAATCTTGGAAAAACCACAAGGAACATTATGAATAACCTGATCCAGATCGTCAGTATCCTCGCCGCGGCTATCGCCGTTTCGTTCGGCGCCATTGGTCCGGCTTTGGGCGAGGGCCGGGCGGTAGCGGCTGCAATGGATGCGCTGGCGCGTCAACCCGAATCGGCCGGGACCATCTCGCGCACCTTGTTCGTAGGCTTGGCCATGATCGAAACCATGGCGATTTATTGTCTGGTGATCGCCTTACTGGTGTTATTCGCCAATCCGTTTATCAAGTAAGCGCCGCCATCATGCATATCGATTGGTGGACCCTGGGCTTGCAGGGTATCAACGTGCTGGTTCTGATCTGGCTGTTGGCGCGGTTTCTGTTTCGGCCGGTCGCAAAAATTGTGGCCGAACGCCAGCAAGCCGCCGCCGCGCTGATGGCGGACGCACAGGCGGCCAAGGCCGGGGCTCTGCGCGAGCAAGAGTCGGCCGGCCGCGAGCATGCGCGCTTGCTCCAGGAGCGTGGCCAGATGCTCGACGCGGCCGGCGCCGAGGCCGCCAAACTGAAATTGACGCTGGATGCGGCGGCGCATGCCGAGGCTGTGCAACTGCGTGCGACTGCCCAAAGCGAGATCGATGCGGCACGCCGCAACGCCGCCTTGGCGCAGGGAGAACAGGCTACCCAGTTGGCGCTCGAGGTGGCGGCCAAGCTGCTTGACCGCTTGCCGCCCGAAGCGCGTATCGCGGGGTTTATCGACGGTTTGGCGAGCGAGCTGGCCAAGCTGCCGGAAAGCACCCGCGCGCAATTGGGCGCGGACGGCACGGGGCTGACGCTGATTGCTCCGCGTACCTTGAGTGCCGCTGAACTCGCGCTCTGCCGCGCCGAGCTGACGCGGGTATTAGGCCGCGAATTGCCGCTACAGCTTGCCGTGGATCCCGCGCTTATTGCCGGTCTGGAATTGGAAGCGCCGCATGCGATTGTGCGCAATAGCTTTCGCGACGATCTGGCCCATCTAAAAACCGAGCTACTCGCCCATGATCACGACCCCGACCCCGCCTGATACTACCTCAACCACTTCCGCCGCCTGGCTGGCGCGCAGCCGCGCGACCCTGGCCCAGACCCGGCTCGCCGCGCATGGCGTAGCGGTGGGCCGCGTCGAGCACGTCGCCGATGGGATTGCCTTGGTCTCCGGTTTGCCCGACGTGCGCCTCAATGAACTGCTGCGCTTCGAGGGCGGGCGCCTGGGTTTTGCGCTCACGCTCGATACCGATACGATAGGTGCGGTGTTGCTCGATACCAGTGATGCGATTGCTGCGGGCTCGCCGGTCAGCGGCACCGGACAAGTGGTGGAAGTTCCGGTCGGACCGGGTTTGCTGGGGCGGGTGGTCGATCCCTTGGGGCGGCCGCTGGATCGCGACGAGGCGGTGCCGGCCGAAGCGCATTTGCCGATTGAACGGCCGGCGCCGGCGATTATCGAGCGCGACCTGGTGGCGCAGCCGATGGCGACCGGCATCTTGCTGATCGATGCCTTGTTTGCCATCGGACGCGGGCAGCGGGAATTGATTATTGGCGACCGTGCCACCGGCAAGACTTCCATTGCACTCGATACCATCATCAACCAGAAAGAGTCGGATGTCATTTGCGTGTATGTGGCCATCGGCCAGCGTGCCAGCGCCGTACAACGTGTTATCGAAGCCGTGCGTACCCATGGGGCGCCGGAACGCTGCGTATTTGTGGTCGCCTCGGCGGCGGCATCCCCGGGTTTGCAATGGATTGCGCCGTTTAGCGGTTTTACCATTGCCGAATATTTTCGCGACCGGGGCCAACACGCATTGATCGTGATCGACGACTTGAGCAAACATGCCGCGACTCATCGCGAGCTGGCCTTGCTCACACGCGAGCCGCCCGGACGCGAAGCTTATCCGGGCGACATCTTTTATTTGCATGCACGCTTGCTGGAACGCGCGGCGAAATTATCCGCCGAGTTGGGCGGCGGGTCATTAACCGCGCTGCCGATCGCCGAGACCGACGCGGGCAATTTATCGGCTTACATCCCGACCAATTTGATTTCCATCACCGATGGGCAGATTGTGCTGGATGCCGGTTTATTTGCCGCGAATCAGCGGCCCGCGGTAGATGTGGGTTTGAGTGTCAGCCGGGTCGGCGGCAAAGCCCAGACCGCGGCCTTGCGTCAGGTATCGGGGCGCCTGCGGCTGGATTACGCGCAGTTTCTGGAACTGGAATTGTTTACCCGTTTCGGCGGTTTGACCGATGCCCGGGTCAAAGCGCAGGTGGCGCGTGGCGAACGGATTCGCGCGTTGATTACCCAACCCCGTTTTGCTTCCCTGAGACCGATCGACGAGATCGCAATTTTAGCGGCGCTCGCCGACGGTGTATTTGATGCCTTGCCCATTGCCTGCATAACGCAGGTACGCAAACATCTTGCCGCGCACCTGGATACCCAGGGCGGCCCGGCGGCGGCCACGGAACTTGCGGCCAAGGGCGTGCTCGATAAGGCGATTTTGGCGAGTCTGGTCAAGGCCGTGGGTGAGTTGGCACAGCAATGGGCCCGGCAGTTGGAGTCCGCGCCCGTAACCGGCACTCAGGTTGCCGCGTCATGAGCGACAAGCTGAGCGAGGTTCAATCGCGGATTGCCAGCGTGCATGAGCTGGAAACCGTGGTCGGCGCCATGCGCGGCATTGCGGCTGCGCGCTCACGTGAAGCGCGCAGCCGGCTGGATGGAATTCAGGCTTGCGCCGATATCATCGGCACCGCTATCGGCGACGCACTGACGCTGGATGAGCGCCATGCGCCTGAGCCGGGTCCCGACGCTCGTACCGAGACGCAATTGGTGATCATTTTTTGTGCCGAACAAGGTTTTGTCGGCACCTTCAATGACCATGTGATCGATGCCGCATTAAAATCGGCTTATCCGGGCAACACCGAATACTTTGTGATCGGCGGCCGCGGCGTCGCGGTGGCGGCCGAACATGGCCTGAAATTGGCATGGTCGACTGCGATGGTGGCTCATGCCGACGAGGTTGCGGCGCTGGCCGATCGGATTACCGCGGAACTTTATCGGCGCATCGAGTCGGGCAGCACCACCCGAGTGTCGATGTTGCACGCCGTGCCGGAGCGCTCGACCGGGATCGATATCGTCACGCGGCCATTGCTGCCTTTCGATTTTAAACGCTTTGCGGTGACGGGCCGGCGGCCGGCGCCGCTGATTACCTTGGCGCCGCAAAGATTGCTGGCCAAGCTCGCCGAAGAATATATTTACGCGCAGTTATGCGCGGCCATCATGTTGTCGTTTGCCGCGGAGAACGAAGCCAGAATGCGAGCCATGATTGCCGCCCGCAGCAATGTGCATGCGACGTTGGATCAACTGATCGGCAGTTTCCGGCGGCTGAGGCAGGAGGAGATTACTTCGGAGATTGTGGAGTTGTCGGCCGGCAGCCTCGCCGCCGACAGCACGCCGCGCAAGCCGCGGGTATTGGGATGATGAGGGGAGAGGCCGACACGCCGGCCAAGCTATTCAGCCGAACACACCCGGTTTCGGCCGGCCGACTTTGCGGCATAAAGCGCCTGGTCGGCGGTTTCCACCAATTCTCCGGGGAGATTCATGCCCCGCACCGGAATGCTCGACGCGACGCCGATGCTCACCGTGACCACGCCGTTAGGGCGGGCCGAATGAGCGATGCCCCGTTGTTGAATGGCCAAGCGGATTTGCTCGGCCAGTACCCGGGTCTCGGCCAGGTTGGCGCCGGGGAGCAAGACCACCAGCTCTTCACCGCCGTAGCGGGCCGCCAGACTTTGTTCCCGATTCTTCAACAGGTCGCGGATAATTTGGCTGATCGTGCGCAGGCATTCGTCGCCCGCCGGATGGCCGTAAATATCGTTATATTCCTTGAATTGATCGACGTCGATCATCACCAGCGCCAGCATGCTTGAATCGCGCACTGCCCGATTGAATTCCGCGGCGAGGCAGGCATCGAATTTGCGGCGATTGGCCAAACTCGTCAATCCGTCCAGCGTGGCCAATTTTTCGAGCGTGTGATTGAGTTTCTCCAGCGCATCGCGCGCCAGAATCAATTCATTTTCGGTTTTGGTGCGCAACTCGATTTGCCGCACCAGGCGTGTTCCGGCCACGGCCAGGATCAGGACCAAAATCACCACGCCACCGGTATGAAGCAAGGTGTCGCGCCACCAATCGGCCAGGATTTCGTTTTTCGACAGTGCCGCGACGGCAAATAAAGGATAGTTATAGAGACTGCGATAACTATTCAAGCGTGTCACACCGTCGACGGACGAGGTAATCAATAACGTGCCCGCATTGTTATTGCGTTTGAAGGCGCGGTACAAGTCGGTGCTCACCACATTTCTGCCGACGGAATTGTTGTTATAGGGACGGCGAATCAGCAGCGTACCGTTATCGAGCACCAAAGCCAACGATCCGGCCTGGCCGATATTCAATTTATCGTAGAATTGCGTGAAGTAGGCGATGTCCATGGCAATCACCGCCACGCCCGCGAAGCTGCCGTCCGGATGATTGACGCGGCGGCTCAATGGGATGACCCAATTCCCGCTGATCCGGCTGACGAGCGGTGAGCCGATGTGCAATCCCAGGTCGGTGTGGCTGCGGTGGAAGACGAAATATTCGCGATCAAGATTATTCTTGTGGGGCAAGGCTTGCGCGCGTGAACCGGCTCGCCATACGCCATTTTCATCGAAAAAATGGATGCCGTTGAATTGCGGCGATTGCGCTACGCGGTCCACCAGATATTGATGCAGCCGCTGCAATCCGAGCGGGGTGACGCCGTCGTATTCGATCCGTTCGACCATGCCGAACAGGATGGAATCCGCCAATTTCAAGGTGTCGTTCGCTTGTTGCGCCATCCCTTGCGCCAGATTCGAGGTGGCGACATTCATTTCTTGCAGTTCAGACTCGCGGGCGTTCCAACTACGCCAGGCATCAACCGCAATCAAAGACAAACAGACCAACACCACAAAAATGACGGCTCGAATTGCGATGGCGCTACGTGTGGGTTTCAAAACAGTTATATGAGGTGAGGTGGGCATTGCATAATATCTAAATTCATTAAACCCGCACCGTGGCGGGGATGATTTATTTGTTTTCGGCGGCAAGCCGCCGCCTGCGGGCGGCGGTCCGACGCTCGAGCATAACTTCAAATCCGGCAGGGTGGAAAGACGCCGGCTACCGGGTACGGCTTGGGCAGATGCTTAAGCCGCGGTTCTAAAAACCGACACCATCTCGTCGAGTTTGCGCGCTTGCTCTTCCAGCGATTGAGCCGCGGCAGCGGCTTCTTCAACCAGCGCTGCATTTTGTTGCGTCACCTGATCCATCTGACTGACCGCCTGATTCACTTGTTCGATGCCGCGACCTTGCTCGTCTGATGCAGCGGCGATCTGATCGATGATATCCGCCACCTGCCTGACTGCTTCAAGCGACTCCAACGTGGTGCGACCGACCTCCTGAGCTTGAGTCGAACCTTCGTGGATGGTCGATACCGACGTCGTGATCAAATCCTTGATTTCCTTGGCGGCGGACGATGAGCGTTGGGCCAGGCTGCGCACCTCGGATGCCACCACGGCGAAGCCGCGCCCTTGTTCACCGGCACGGGCGGCTTCGACCGCGGCATTCAGCGCCAGGATATTCGTCTGAAATGCCACGCCTTCGATCAAGGTTGTAATGTCGGAAATCTTGGCCGAGTTCGCCGCGATCTGACTCATGGTTCCGACCATCCGCTCCACCGTCTCATTGCCCTTGGTCGAGATGTCCCGTGCATTGGCGGCCAGGGTACTGGCCTGCCGGGCGCTATCCGTATTTTGTTTGACCGTGGTGGTTAACTCTTCCATGCTGGCGGCGGTTTCTTCCAATGAAGCGGCTTGCTGTTCCGTGCGCGCCGATAAATCGACATTGCCGGAGGCGATCTGCCTGGACGCCACGCTGACCGAGTTGCTGGCGCCGCGCACTTCGCTGACAACTTCCGCCACGCGTGTCAGCAAGGCATTAAACGCGCTGGACGTGTGACCGATTTCATCCATCCGTACGATACTTGCCATACGCGTCAGGTCGAGCGAACGACTCACGTTTTGCAGCGTATTTTGCAAGCCGCCCAAGCCGCGGCGGACAATGTCGTAAAGCTGAATACCCAACCCCGCGGCGGCGAGGAAAGCGACCGTGATGATGCCGACCAGCAGCCAGAGAGTAAAACTGTAGGAATCGTTATTGGCTTGCCGGGTTTGGGCACTCAGCTTCAAGTTGTAATCGACTTGAACCCCCAGGCTGGCATTCAGGGCAGACGATGCGGCAACCAAGGTGCCGCCGTTTTTGAGCAGTTGTTTGGCGCCGTCAAGGTCGCCTGAGGCGAGCTTGCTGCGAAAGTTGTCTTGTTGGGCACGCAGCGCTTGCTCGTTGGCCTTGTTGGTTTCAAGCATTTTCCGGTCGGTATCGTCGGAAATATCATCGCGTCCATAGGTTGCCAGGTGCTGGTCGAAGCTTTTGCTCAGATCGTCGATATCGCGGGAAATGGCACTTTTGTCCGCGTCGTCGGCCAGCAGCAAATCGCGGAAGCGGACTTTCTGATTGGCCAGATCGGAGCGTGCGCCAAAAAGTTCAAGAATGCTGGGCAGAGTGTTGGTTTGGACATCCTCAAAGCGTTGTTGTGCTTGATAGAGCGCTCGGATGCCAAAGCCGCCAACCAGCAACAAGGCCAACAGCGCCACTGACAGCATAACGATCAAACGTTTGGTGATAGTCATAAGAGCTCCATGGAACACCAACTGTTGAGTTGATTCAGCTTGTATTGCCTGTACTGGAAGCGTCTGACATGCTGCTGGCACTCGCGGTGCTGGTTATAACGGTATTGATTTTAAGAATTTGTCCGCCATGAGTATTTTTTGAATTTTCTTACTATAGCTAACAAAATTAAAAAACAATATCGGTGAATCCTGGGAATTTGATCTTTTGACCACACAACACGATCCGGCGCAGCAGATTGTTAATAACGCACGCTGCTGGACCGTCGGCGGTGGGGAAGGCAAGGCCGGCAGGTTGAGGTCTGCGTCCGGGTGTCACTTAACTTCGGAGCGGCGTATGCACTTCAAACTTCGCGCAATGCGTCGAGAAAAAGGTCCGCACATTGCGCACATTGGCCGAGCCGGCAAATAACCTATGCGCCAGTTCATGATACGCGGGCATGTCGGCTATCTCGACCATCAGCACAAAATCCGGCCCCGGCGAAACCCGGTAGCACTGCATGACCGCAGTCTCGAATTGGATGTGCGCTTCGAAGGCGCTGAGGTCTTCGGCCGCTTGTTTATCCAGCGTGACTTCGATGACGGCCGTTAGTGTCGCACCGAGTTTGCGGCGATCGAGAATGACCACGGTGCGCTGGATTACGCCGTTTTCTTTCAACTTGCGCACCCGGCGCAAACAGGTCGGCGGCGAAGCGTGAACGCGTGCGGCCAGAGCCTGATTGGTGAGAGACGCATCTTGCTGCAACAGCTTAAGGATGCGTTGGTCAAGCTCGTCTAAAGCCAATTCGGTCACGAACGAACTCCTGAAAGGGTATATGTATGAAATTATATTTCATCAGGAAAAGCATAAGGAATAATATTTCATATGTTGTTTGATTAAGAAATTTAATTTCATTTCAGCGGCTCTACTATCTCGGCAACTATCCCATTTCGGGTTTTCGCGGAGAAAAATTTATGTGTGGCATTGTCGGCGCAGTGGCGCAACGCAATATCGTTCCTTTGTTGATCGATGGTCTGAAGCGGCTCGAATATCGCGGTTATGATTCTTGCGGCATCGCCATTCACGCCGACCGTACCTTGCTCAGAGCACGCAGCGTTGAACGTGTGGCGCGTTTGGAGGCGGAAATTGCCGCGCGCCGGATGACGGCTTATACCGGCATCGCCCACACGCGCTGGGCGACCCATGGCAAACCCGTGACCGGCAACGCTCACCCGCATTTCTCTCCGGATTCGGTTGCGCCGCGCATAGCGCTGTCGCATAACGGCATCATCGAGAACCATGAATCCTTACGCACTCTGCTGCAACACCATGGTTATGTCTTTGCCAGCCAGACTGACAGCGAAGTTATCGGTCACTTGATCGATCATCTATATCAGGGCGACTTGTTCGAAGCCGTGCGCGAGGCGGTGGGGCGCTTGCAAGGAAGTTACGCGATTGCCGTGGTGTGCCGCGACGAACCGCATCGTTTGGTCGGCGCTCGTCATGGATCGCCGCTGGTGATCGGGGTGGGACAGGGCGAGCACTTCCTGGCCTCGGATGCGATTGCATTGGCGAGCGTGACCAATCAAATTGTTTACCTGGAAGATGGCGATATTGCCGATATCCAATTACATCGCCACTGGGTGGTTGACGCCGCCGGACGTAGCATGGAGCGTCGCGTCCATACCGTCGAAGCACATAGCAGCGCCGTCGATCTGGGCTTGTATCGCTATCACATGCAGAAGGAAATTTTTGAGCAGCCGCGCGCGGTCGCCGATACGCTCGCCGAGATCGACAGCATCATGCCGGAATTATTCGGCGACGGCGCATGGCGCGTATTCCAGGGTATCGACTCGGTGTTGTTGCTGGCCTGCGGCGGCAGTTTTCATGCGGCCCTGACGGCCAAATACTGGATCGAGAGTTTGGCGCGGGTGCCGGTCAATGTCGAGATCGCCAGCGAATATCGTTATCGCGATGGCGTCGCCAATCCGAAAACGCTGGTCGTCGCGGTTTCTCAGAGCGGCGAAACCGCCGACGTGCTGGGGGCGCTGCAAACGGCGCAACAGCAAGGCATGTCGCATACTTTGGCGATTTGCAATGTGGCCGGAAGTTCTCTGGTACGCGCCTGCGCGTTGTCATTTATCACCCGCGCCGGAATTGAAATCGGGGTAGCTTCGACCAAAGCCTTCACCACCCAGCTAGTTGCCTTGTTTTTACTGGCACTGACCCTGGCTCAAGTTAAAAAACGCTTATCCGATGCGCACGAGCAGCAGCATTTGCACGCCTTGCGCCATTTGCCGGATGCGATCAGTGCGGTACTGGCACTGGAACCTCAGATTATTGCCTGGGCCGAACGCTTAACCCGCAAGCAGAACATTTTGTTCCTCGGGCGCGGCATGCATTATCCGGTTGCCTTGGAAGGGGCGCTGAAGATGAAGGAGATTTCCTATATTCACGCCGAAGCTTATCCGGCCGGCGAGCTCAAACACGGACCCTTGGCCTTGGTCAGCGATGAAATGCCGGTGGTGGCCGTGGCACCCAACGATCGCTTGCTGGAAAAATTGAAATCCAATATGCATGAGGTGAGCGCCCGCAGCGGCGAACTATTCGTGTTCTGCGATGCGGATTGTGCGATCGCCGCGAGTCCAGGCGTGGAGCTGATTCGCCTCACCGAATATTACGGCTTGCTGTCGCCGATACTGCACACCATCCCGATGCAGTTATTGGCTTATCATGCCGCGGTGGCGCGGGGAACTGATATCGACAAGCCGAGGAATCTGGCTAAATCGGTGACGGTGGAGTGAGGCGATGGATCGTGCGTGCGGCTTTGCCGGCATTCGTTAGTTTTTTTAAGGGGGTGTTAGTTACCGCAAAGCCTTGCCTGAGAAGGCCACCCGTCGCGCTTCCCTCGGATCGCTCAAATTTTATGCCGCCGGCGAAGCGCTGGGATATTCGTAGTAGAGATACTCGGCGTCTTCCCGGATCCGCTGGAACCCCGCCGATTCGTATAAAAACCGCGCCGGATTGTTGTGATATACGCCCAAGGTCAACTTGGCAAAACCGGCCGCGAATGCATCCAGCATAAATTGATCGAGCAGCAGTCTGCCCAAACCTTGTTGCCGTTGTTGGCTCTTGACGAAGATAGAGGCGAGCACGGCTTCTCCTTTATCTTCCTGCCAGAAACAATAACCCATCGCTTCAGCTTGGTGTTCGACGACAAACATCCGCTCAAGAGCCGAGGTCCATTGCGTCAGGTGCGAACCCATGGCATTTTTCCAGCGTGCCTCATTTTCGGGTTCGATGCTTTGAATGTATTCGAGTTCTCCGCGATACACCATGGGAAGATCCGACGGCCGAGCTTTTCTGACTGAGTAATTTTGGGGCACCGCGCTAATCCTTGCTTGATTTCAGGGATGGCTAAACATCCGCAGAGATAGCATTCTAATCGTATTGCCGGTCGACCAAGCGCCTAAACACGTGGGGCTCAAAAAGGTGTCTGGACCGGCACGGCCTGCGGCTTATCTTGCCTGCGGCCGCCTTTATCGGTCCTCGCATCATCACGGTGTGCGTAAGGTTCGGAAAGGTGGCTGTGTATCGTTCTTTTGCAAAGCACGTTACGATCATGGATGGGATCGCGACAAAGAAAAATTCATTGGGTTCGGGCAACGGCCGAGCGTTAATCCGATGCGGGCGATCCTGCTATCGCTGACTTGGAGTTGATATGGTATCCGCCATCGGCGCCTCGCCGACATCCGTCATTAGCGTTACCTCCGACAGTTCGAACAATTCGCAAATCGCCAGTTTGCAAAGACAGTTGGCAAGCTACCAGAAACAACTTGAAGCCGCGCAAAAAACGGCATCGACGGCGGCTGGCGCGGCTCAAGTTCAACTGATCGACCAGGAAATATCAGCCGTTCAAAGCCAGATTTCGCAATTGCAATCGGCTGCAACGCAAAGCGCGGCACCCGCCAACTCGCTATCGAATGCTGCGGCTAATACCGCTGTCAATAACGCGACTCAAACCGCCTCGACCGCGACGACACCTTCAAATACAAGCCAGACGGGCGCGACGGGCGATGCCAAAAAAACGTCTGCGGAGGGCGCAGAACCTCCACGAAACTCCGGCAACCCGGCGCTCGGTAGTCATGTCGACCTGACGGTGTAGTGTGTCTGCGGCGCTTGATTGACAGAAGGCGACGAGCACGACATTTTTGGACCGGATCCGTCTATTTGGTGTCTCAAGGGCTACAAAATGTGGAGTTCAACCCTATTTTGATGCTCTTGGGCTACAGTCTGTTATTGTAAATTGTGTCACTTGGGCTACAATAATCAGGAAATCATTATTTCTTGATGCCCCGGGGATACAAATGACCACTCTTGCTGATGTTGCCGATATGTTAAAGGCGGCACGCCGCAACGCCAGTCTCTCACAAAGCGAGTTGGCGCAGCGTGCGGGTGTCGCCCGTACCACCGTGGCGCGCATGGAGACGCTAGCCAAGGGCGATATGAGCGTTTCCGCCCTGGTACGTCTGCTCGACGCGGCGGGTTGCGACCTGAAAATCATGCTGCACGGCCATACGCGGACGCTCGAAGATATTCTGGCGGAACAGCGGCAAGATGAGGGCGAGGCATGAAACTCGACGTGCAGGTCAAGGGCAAAAATGTCGCGCAACTTTATCGGGAGCGGGACGAATATGTCTTGAAGTACAACGCCGGTGTGGGGCAGGAAGACTTTGTCAGTCTTACGATGCCGGTTCGAGAAGCTTCCTGGAAATGGCCGCGCGACCTGCATCCGTTCTTTCGGCAAAACCTGCCGGAAGGTTATCTGCTTAATATCATTCGCGAGGAGTTTGGCCCCCATCTCGACGGGACGGATTTATCCTTGCTGGCCGTCATCGGCGGCATGGGGATAGGCCGGGTCACGGTGACCCCTGAGGGCATTGCGCCCGGCACGGAGTTGGAGCCTTTGCGTGTCGATGACCTGTTGCGGGGAGAAAACACCGCGGATCATTTCGCCTCACTGGTGCGTCGGTATGCGCGCGCGGCCATCTCGGGGGCAGTTCCGAAATTTATCGCGCCGGAAACTGCTGAAAAAAAATCAGATACGTCTTTGGGCAAAACGACGCTGCGCACCAGTCGCCATATCATTAAAGGCTCGGACGACAACACTCCATTTCTGGGATTTAATGAGTTCTACACCATGCGGGTGTTGGAACGGCTGCAAGTGGCCAAGGTGGCCAAGACCCGCATGTCGGATGACGGTCGGGTACTGATTGTCGATCGCTTCGATGTTGACGAGGAGGGTATCCCCATTTATGGGCTTGAGGATGCATGTGGTTTGTTAGGCTTGCCGCCGCATGAGAAGTACCACGCCACCATGGAAAAAGTGCTGCATGCGACGCGGCCCTATCTGGCGAGTTCAGTAGCTCGCGCTCAGATGCTTCAATTTGGATGGCATTTGCTGGCTCACTATGTAGTGCGCAATGCGGATTGCCACGCGAAAAATATCGCGCTTTACTACACCTCGCGCTCGGATGTGATGTATACCCCGGCGTACGATATCGTCACGACTCAAGCTTATCCGCGTTACGCCTCCAATCCGCCGGGTTTATCCATAGATGGCCGTAAAACCTGGGCGGCCGGCAAGTCACTGGAGCGTTTCTTCAATACCCGCTTGGGCATTGCTCCGCGCGACTATGCCCAGATGGTCGAACGTTTATGCGAGTCGGCGGTGAGCGTGAGCCGGGAAATCGTCGAGGCGGCAAAAAATAACCGGCAATGGCATGGTATAGCACGGCAGATGCTGCATGCCTGGAATGATGGGATGGAGTCGTTGCGTAGCGCAAAACCCGACTCGCAGTTACGTACGCTGAGTCCAATTATCGATGCGGCAGGTTTCTCCGACCCGGAACCTGCCGCTGCGTCACGCTTGGTGGTGGGCCGCTCGGAACTTCTGGCCCAGCCGCGCAAACGCTGATCACCTTGGTGTGGTGAACCCCACATCGCTGGCGTTACGAGCACGAACTGCCGCGGCGCGGTTTGCAGCAGATTCATCATACCCAGAATCATTGTCGTCGGTTGCAGTTGCTCCGGCAAATCCACCTATGCCCGCAGCTTGAGTGCTGTGCTGGGATTTCCCCGCGTCGAACTCGATGCCTTGTATTGGGGCCCGGAGTGGCAGCCTAAGCCGGCGGAACTGTTTCGTGCATTGACCGCTCAAGCCGTGGCCGGCGAGCGGTGGTTGGTCGAAGGCAATTACAGCGGGGTGCGCGATCTGCTGTGGCCCCGTGCCACTGCGGTAATCTGGTTGAATTATAGTTTTCTCACCGTATTTCGCCGCGCGCTATATAGAACTTTGAAGCGCATTCTTACCCGTGAAACACTGTGGCAAGGAAATCGTGAGTCCTTCAGACGCTCGTTTTTGTCGCGGGAATCAATCTTGCTGTGGGTTATCACCAGTTTTCGTCGACGCAATCGTGAATTCCGCGCCCTCCAGAGCAGCGGAAAATACCCCAACCTTACGTGGGTGGAGTTCCACCGTCCCGCGCAAGCACGAGCCTATTTGCAGGCACTGGTGACCTCCGACGGCTCGGATCCAACAGCTTGAAAGTGCCGCTGTCGGATTGCACTACTCGGAGGTAATCAGAATGCGCAGCTTGGCATTTTCGATTTCCTCGAACTTGAGGATTTGCGACACGTAGTGGGGCGTGATGATGCTGTTCTTGCTCAGCAACATGACACCTTCACGACTGATCAAATCCTCGGCCAAGCGCAGGCCGGGGCGCAGTTCATGCGATGCGATCATGCGGGTTCCCGCCAGTTGCAAAGCATCGGGTTCACCGAGCAGTTCGACAAAAATGTCGACCACTTGCGGATCGAAGCGGTGCCCGCGCTGTGCCAGCAATAGCTCTATAACCCGCTGGTCAGGCAAGGGCTTGTCGACCAAAGCGCCGGAGCGCAGGGCTTCGAAATCGCGGACCACCGCCAAAATGCGGGAACCGATCGGAATCGCCTCTTCGCTGAGCGCATCGGGCCATCCCCGTCCGTCGTAACGTTCATATTGGTGCAGGATGATGTGCCCGGTGCCGGCGAGTGACTCAACCGGCATCAGCGCTTCCTGGCCTTTTTTGGCATGATTCAGGAATTGTTTGGTTTCCTCGGGCGTCATCCGATCCAACGGCTTTCTGACCAGGCTATCCGGCAAGCCGAGCTTGCCAATTGCGTGGAGCAGTCCGGCGGCCATCAATTCCTGCAAGGCATGTTCGGGCAAACCGAGCCGGCGGCCCAGGCGTTGCGACAGTTCGGCAACCCGGCTGGCATTGCCGCCCAGAGTTCCGGTACGGAGTTCCAGCACGTTCGAAAATACTTTGAGCGTGGTGATGAAATTCTTTTTCAGCTCTTCCTGGGCGCTTTCAAGAAACATCACGGTTTGCTGGATTTCACCGGTACGCGCGGCAACCTGTTTTTCGAGTTCGTGATTAAACAACTTAAGCTGTTCGTTCTGCTGCTGTACCAAAGCGGTCAGCCGCTCGGTTTTTCTTTTTAACGCTTGTTGTTCCAGTGCTTGCTGTACGGTCAGCGTCAGATCCTGCTCGTCCCAGGGTTTTTGCAAATAACGGTAGATGCCGCCTTCATTGATGGCAGAGATGGCCGCCTCGACTTCGGAATAGCCGGTCAGCAGGATCCGCACGGTGTCCGGGTAGTGCTGTTTGACCTGAGCCAGAAATTGGGCGCCGCTCATGACCGGCATGCGCATGTCGGAGATCACCAGATCGACTTTTTCAGTTGCCAGTATCTCCAAGCCGGCGACACCGCTTTCCGCCGTGAGCAATTTAAATCCGGACGCGCGAAACAGCCGTTTGAGCGCCGACAGAATATTGGTTTCGTCGTCGACGAACAACAGCACGGGAAGGCGGTCTGTCTCCGCTTCCAGGCCGGTGGGGTTTAAGGCGGCGGTACTGCTGGGCATAGTGATCTCGGCATCTGAATTTATCGTGCAAAACTGGCTTGCTTGGCTGGTAGCGCGTTTCTGACGGCCAACCGTTATGGTTGATTTATCGCTTCATGCGTTCGTGCCATGAGCTGATCCACGCCGGCAGGTCGGATGCCGGCATCGGGCGCGCGATCCAATATCCCTGTGCATAATCGCATCCCGTTTGCCGTACAAAATCCCAATCGTTTTGATCTTCAATACCTTCGGCGACGACCGCCATGCCGAGCTGCCTGGCCAGGCCCAGACTTGCGTCATACATGGCGCGGGCAGTGCTGTCATCCCAGGCGCGATGAACAAAACGCTGGTCGATCTTGAGTTCGTCGAAAGGAATATCGTGCAGACGTGTCAGCGAAGAATGACCGGTGCCGAAGTCGTCGATGGATAAGGTAAAGCGTTTGAGGCGCAGGCGCGTCAGGCTTTCGAGCGAGGCCCGCTGATCGTCCTGCATCAGACGGCTTTCGGTCAATTCCAACAGGATGCGCGACGGTTGGAGGCCGGCTGCGGTGGCTTGCGCTACGACAAAATTGGTAAAATCCGGCGAGGCCAGATTATCCATCGAGACGTTGATCGCGACTCGCAGATCGAGTCCCGCCTGCTGCCAGAGGTTTGCCTGAGTCAGCGCTTCGGTCAACACCCAGCGAGTCAGGTCGTCGATCAACTCATGTTTCTCGGCAATATCGACAAATTGTCCGGGGAATACCAGCCCGTCCGTGGGATGTTGCCAACGCACCAGCGTTTCGACACCGACCAGCTCGCCGGTGGCGACCGCCACTTTGGGCTGGTAGTGATTGACCAGTTGCCGCTGGTCCAGTGCTATGCGCAGTGACTCGGGCGTGTAAATTTTATGCTCGACTTCGGCTTCGCCCATTTCGCGGGTTTGCCATTGCTGCAAGATGGCCGATAAAATTTCAGGCTTGACCGGTTTTTGCAGGTGTCCCAGCACCGGGATATTGTGTGCTTGCACCAACCGTTCGACCGCTTGCAACATGCGTTCTTCTTCTCCGCTGATCAGGATGAAGTTGCCGGCATAGTGGCGATTCACCATATGGCGCAAAAATTCCACGCCATCCATTTCCGGCATATTCAGATCCAGCAGGATCAGCTCGGGAGCGAGCGGCTGAGCATCGATCCATTGCAAGGCAACATGGCCGTTTTCATGTGTGGTCACGTCGGTAAATCCCAACCGCGTGACCACATGGGTCAATAGCTTCAGCATGAACGGGTCATCGTCCAAGGCCATGATGCGAACCGCAGATTTTTCCATCACGATAGTCCTGGTTGAGGGTCGTGATGCGCGGGCGCAGGCTGTTGCGACGAAGGGGATAGCAAGACCTCGAGGGCCTGTTTGACGGCTTCCAGTTCGAGCTCGAACGATGCCAGTAAAGCCGCGAATTGCCCCGCCAGATTTTGATTGCCGGCATGTTCAAGTTCGGCGCATAGATCGCCTAGCGGGATGGCGCCGACCGCGCGCGCCGACGATTTAAGTTTATGGGCCAGGGCCCCGGTTTGGCCGGCCTGTCCCAATTCGCACGCGGTTTTGAGTTCCATTGCGGTTTTCACCGCGCTATTGCGGAATTCTTCCAAAAACTCGCGAATGATCTCCGGATCGTCTCCCACCAAAGCCTCAAGCACGCTCGGGTCGAGCGCCAAGGTAGAGGCCGAGCGCGCTTGCGCGGCCATCAGCACGTGGGCGCCGGAGGCGGCCTCCAGGCCCGGCAGCCATTTTTCCAGGGTCGCCTTGAGGTCGGTCAACTGGGCCGGTTTGCTCAGGTAATCGTCCATCCCGGCGGCCCGGCAGCGTTCGTCCTCACCTTTAAGTGCATTGGCGGTCAGTGCCACGATGGGAATGCGGCGTTGGCCGTTTTCTATGGTACGGATGGCGCCGGCCAAATCGTAACCATCCATTTCCGGCATGTGCAGATCGGTAAATAACATCGCATAGTCCGTACGGCGCCACCGCTTGAGCGCTTCGCGGCCGTCGCTGGTGATATCCACCGCGACCCCGAGCAAGGCGAATTGCTGCCGGATCACTTTTTGATTGGTTTCATTGTCTTCGGCAACCAGAATCAAACGGTGTTGCCGCAAGGCCTGTTCGCGTGTAGGCGCAACCCGCTGCCCAATGGACGCGCTCACGGCTTCGATCTGCTCGACCTCGGCCCGGCCGGCGGCGACGGCGACGGCGTGCAGGAAAGTCCGGCGCGTCATGACATTGCCGTCCAGCGTCACAATCTCGTTCGCTTCGCTACGCTCGTGACGCCGCCGGCCGCGATTAATCAGTACAAAATAAGGTTCGCTGGTCGAGGTATAACCGGCCGGATCCGAATTGGTCCGGACCCTGGCCCGGTAAGCGGCCCGCAATTTGGCGATGGGCGGGACGCCATGTTTGGTGTCGACGATAAACAACCAGGAGCCGGTATCGGACGTTTCGATTTGCCGGCATGCCTGGTCCAATGAGGAGGCCCGTTCGACCTGCGCGCCGCAATGGTCGAGGTAGATCGCCAGATCGCCGGCGATACCGTCGTTGTCGCCGAGTATCAAGCATGACAATCCGCTCAAATCGGTTGCCGCCGAGGGTGCCGCGGGCGGCACCGTGGCGGGCAGCGGGAGCCGCACAGTGAAAATGGTGCCGACGCCGGGCGTGCTTTCCAGCGTAATCGCGCCGTTCATCAATGCCACCAGGTGCCGTGAAATCGCCAGGCCCAGACCGGTGCCGCCGAAGCGCCGAGTGGTCGAAGCGTCGGCTTGGGTGAATGAAGTAAACAGCCGCGCGGCCGTGGCCTCGTCAATGCCGATGCCGTTGTCGATCACGCGCAATAGTACGGTGACATGTTGCGCATCGAGCGCGGTTAATTCGGCGCGGACCGAGACCCGGCCGGCTCGATTCAGGCCGCTCGAAAATTTGATCGCGTTGTTGATCAGGTTGACCAGGATTTGACGCAGGCGCAGGCCGTCGCCCAGTAGCAAAGCGGGAATTTTGGGGTCGGTAAATAAGGTGAGTTCGACGCCTTTCTTGGCCGCGACGCGGTCCAGGATACCGCAGGCTTTTTCCACGACTTCGGCGATCGAGACGGGGGCGCTTTCGAGTTCCAGTTTTCCGGCTTCGATCTTGGAAAAATCGAGGATGTCATCGATGATGGTCAATAACGCGAATGCGGATTCGCGCATCAAATTAACCATCTCCATCTGATGGCCTTTCAAGCTGGTTTGCTGCAGCACATCCGCCATCCCGATTACCCCGTTCATGGGGGTGCGGATTTCGTGACTCATGGCCGCGAGAAACAGGGATTTCGCCTGGTTCGCATGCTCGGCGTCATGGCGCGCACGCTCCAGATCGCGGATGATGCGCACCCGTTCGCGAATATCGCGCAAAATTCCGGTGAAATAACGCTGGCCCTGCACGGTGTATTCGCTGATCGCCAGATTCAGTGCAATCCGTTCGCCATTTTTGTGCAAGCCTTCGACTTGACGCTCGATTCCCAGGATTTTCGCGATCCCTGTAGTTTGATAGTGTTCTATATAACCATCGTGGTCGGCGCGCTCGAGTTCCACCATCAGCATGGAGACGTTGCGGCCAATGACTTCCGCGGTGGTATAACCGAAGATTTTTTCGACCACCTGATTGGCGGAACGAATGATGCCTTTTTCGTCGATGGTGATCACACAATCGACCATGTGGTCCACCACCGAACGGATTTCTTCTTCGCGGGCAGCCAGCGCCACGTTTGCCTGGTCCAGTTCGGCAGTACGGGCGGTGACCCGGTCCTCCAGTTCCTCGTTCAGTTTCAGCAGGGCGAGTTCGGCTTGTTTGCGTGCCGTAATGTCCTGGATCGCGCCATAAATTTTCCTGGGCACGGGATCGATTTTCCCCACTGAATGGACCCAGCGCCGCTGGTTTGCCGCGGTGGTGATTTCAAGTTCGAGGTCGAACGGCGTGCCGTTCGCGATCGCATCTTCGATAGCCTGTTCGATCAGCCGCCTCGATTCCGGCGTATAGAAACTGAACCCCGGGTTGATGTCGTGGTGGGCGGCCGGATCCAGATCGTGGATGGCGTAGATTTCCTCGGTCCAGAGGGTGACGCCCGTATCGATGTCCAATTCCCAGCCGCCGACATGCGCAATCTGCCGCGTTTCATTGAGCAAGGTGCGGCTCATGACGAGCGCCTGTTCGGCGCATTTTCGCGTCGAAACATCTTCGATAAACCCGAGCAAATAAGCAATGCCGCCGGATTGGTCATGGACTTGCGAGATGGTGCAATGAATCCAGACGATGTCGCCATTGCGATGCACCAGACGCCGTTCCAACGTAATACTGCCGGTCTCGCCTTGCAGCATGGGCGCGAGTATGTCTCGCACGGAATCCACGTCATCCGGGTGTACCACATCGGAGAATTTCTTTTGGCGCAGTTCGGCTTCGGTATAGCCGCTCATCTCGCTCAGGCGCGGATTGACGCGGACAAAGCGTCCGGTCAAGCCGATGTGGGCGATGCCGACTGCCGCGCGTTCAAAGGTGGCGCTGAATGCGCGCTCGCTGCGGTGGAGTGCATTAGTGCGCTCAGTGATCAGTTGTTCGAGGGTGCGATTGAGTTTGATGACTTCCGTTTCCGCCTGTTCGCGTTCGCGGCTTTGTTGTTCCAGTTGACGGTTGGCGGCGCTCAGCGCCACATTGGTGCGGCTCAGTTCGTCTTGCGCCTGGATCAGTTCGGCATTGCGGCGGGTCGCCGCTTCGTAGGTGGATAACAACAGGTTGAGAATCTGCAGACGCTCAGCTTCAATGAAATGCTTTTGGCCGTTGAAGTAGATCTCCATGCCCATGCGGGTATCCTGGAGCATACGGGTGGCCCGATTGGCGAGCACATAACGCACCCGGCCGAGCAGGTAATGTTCGTCATACGGTTTGAGAATGAAATTATCGGCGCCGCTTTCGAGTCCGCGGATCACGTCTTTCGGATCGGACAGGGAGGTGACCAGGATCATCGGCGTGTGGCACAGATCCGGATCGTCTTTGATCCTGCGGGCGAGTTCATACCCGTCCATTTCCGGCATGACCACGTCGCTGATAATCATTGCCGGGCGGAATTGACGAGCCATCTCCAAGGCCTGCCGCCCATTCATGGCAACGTAGATTTCGTAGGCCTGCAGTTCCAGGATATGCTGCAGCCGCGCCGATTGCGTCGGACTGTCCTCCGCAATCAGGATTTTCACCGGGGCATGTCGTACTTGGCTATCAGGATTCATGATTTCAGCTCGTCACGATGCCATTTCTGGGTTTGACTTGTTCGACCAGCGCGGCCGCGATTTTGTCGGGCGATAGCACATAGGTCGCACCGTCCAGCGCAATGGCCGCACCGGGCATGCCGTGTACCACAGAGCTTTCGCGATCTTGCGCGATGGTCACGGCGCCGCTGTCGCGCATGGCTTTCAATTCTTCCGCGCCGTCGCGTCCCATTCCAGTCAGCAATACGCCCAGCGTATGCGGCCCCAGCGCTTTGGTCAACGAGCGAAACAAGAATGACCCGGCCGGGCGCAAGTGATGTTCCTTTGGTGCCTGGCTGAGCAAGATTTGACCCATGGTATTGACCCCCATATGGCACTCATCGGGGGCCAAATAGATGTGGCCCGGCTGGGGTGTGATGCCGTGGGTTGCAATATGTACCGGTAGCCCGGTGGTTTCACTGAGCCAGGTTGCCATCCCGCGGAGAAATCCCGGCGTAATATGCTGTACCACCAGTATCGGGATCGGGAAATCCCGCGGTAAACCGGCAAGAATAGTTTGCAGCACCGGGGGACCGCCGGTCGAGGCCACCATACCGATCAGCGTCGGCGCGGCGGCATTCGTTTCGAGCGCGTTGATTCTGGCGACAGGCAAGGGCAGTCGCTGCGTACGAGGCCGGCGCCGCACCACGCGAATTTCGGACATCAGTTTTACGGTTTCGATCAAATGCAGGGCCTGAGCGGAAAACTGCACATGCTCTCGCATCAACGGCTTCTCGACGCAGGCAATCGCGCCCACCTCCAAGGCCTTGAAGGCGATACCGATATCCCGTGTGTCCAGGGTAGCGCTGCAAATAATGATGGGTAAAGGCATGGTTTCCATGATGCGGCGGGTGGCTTCGAAGCCGTCCATGCGCGGCATGTGAATATCCATTAACACCACATCGGGCTTTTCTTGCATGACAAAATCGATGGCCGCCTGGCCGTCTTCGACCGCACCGATAACGCAGATCTGCGCATCGGATTCAAGTAAGTGCACCAGGAATAAACGGGTCACGGCCGAATCTTCCACTACCAGCGTTCTGATCTTGCGTGAGTTCATCACCCGTAGCGTCCTTTAGATCAAGCGTTTTACCGCATCGAGCAGATTACTCTGGTCGAAACTGCTTTTGACCAGATAGGCATTGGCACCGACCTCAATCCCACGTTCCTTGTGCTCGCGCGAATCGAGCGCGGTGACCAATATCACCGGCAATTCGCTGTATTTCCGGTCGGCGCGGATTTCGCTGGTGAGGCTGAATCCGTCCATGCGCGGCATTTCGACATCGGATACGACCAAATCGAATTGACCGGTACGCAGTGCCGTCAGGGCATCGATGCCGTCGACCGCGCCGCTGACCAGATAACCCGCCGACTCCAGTATGTTCTTGATTAGCGCGCGTGAGGTGATCGAATCTTCGACCACCAGGATAGTCTGGCGCCGAAGCTCCGGGACGGCGGCATTGCGGCGCGACGGCAGCGGTACCACGTTCAGTGCCGATTTCAGCAGGTCGGAGGGGTTGAGTATGGGCACCACCTGACCCGCCCCCATCAGGGTGGCGCCGGTTATGTTGGGTACGCGTAGCAATTGCGGTCCTAGTCCTCGAACCAGAACTTCATGGTCGCCGAGGATTGCATCAACCGAAACGGCGACGCGTTTGCCGCCGCTGACCAGTATCGCAACATGCAGGAAGTCTGAAACTGGTCCCAACGCCGTATCGTGACTTAGTTGCAGCACCTGGGCCAGGCTCACCAGGGGTAAAACTTGACCGTTCAACTCTATCGTGTCGCGGTTTTCGACGGTTTTCACGCTGCTCGACTCGACCCGCGCGACACCGTCGACGTTGAGCGAGGGCAGCACAAAACGGTGCTCGCCGACGGTCACCAGAATGCCGTGAAAATTGGCCAAAGTGGTGGGCACGGTGAGCCGAAAACAGATACCGTGGGGAAGATTGCGTTGCACCGCGATAGTGCCGCCTATTTTCTCTATTTTTTCCCGTACGATGGCAAGACCCAGGCCGCGTCCTGAAACGTCGCTTAATATCGCACTGGTGGATAACCCCGATTCAAACATCAACGACATCACATCCTCATCGTTGAAATAGGCCAACGATTCCGCCGTCAACCTGCCCAGTTTTAATGCGTTGGCCTTGATCTTTTCCAGTTTGGGCCCGGCGCCGTCGTCGCTGATACGCAACTCGATTTTATTTCCATCGAGCGGCACGACCTCAATTGCAATCAGGCCTTGTGCCGGTTTGCGCAGCAGCCGCCGCTCAGCCGGCGTTTCAATACCGTGGTCGACCGCATTACGTATCAGGTGAATCAACGGGGTTTTTAATTGCTCCAGAATCCGCCGATCGATCTCTATCGAATCACGGCTTAATTCAAGCACGATATCCTTGCCGCTCTCCCGGGCCAAGTCGCGGACCAGCTTCGGAATCCATTCGAATAGCGTGGATACCGGCAGCATCAGGGCTTGCTTCATCTCGTCGAGTAAATTGTCCAGCATGCCGGACAAGGCGCGCCGCTCCAGTTCGGTTTCATGTTCGAGACGGTTCAACTGATCGATCAGCGTTTTGCCAAATCCCGTTTGAGGTTCGGGCGGCTCAGCGCGTTGCGCCGGCGGGGCTATATTCCCGTTGTTGTTACGCCGCTTGAGGCGATGCTCCCGAGCGACTTTGTCCTGCGCGCGTTTCCAATTCGACACACCGGCACGTATCCCGCGTAATTCGCCGACCAGATGACTGGCATTGAATTTGAAGGCGAGCAACTCTTCCACTTGAGTCAGCAGTACGCCGAGTTTTGCGGTTGAGATGCGTACCGTATCGTGGGCGCCTGGGTCCGCGATGGCCGACAGCGGGGTGTATCCCGGGGCGTGTCCCGGGGTGTATTCATTACGCTCCATCGTCGCCGGCTCGTGCTGTGCCAAGCCGGGTTCCGCTCGCCGCTCGGCCAATTTCGCCATGACGGCGGCGGAATCGGCATGGGGCGGACTGGCAAGTGCATCAATCTGTTCAATCAGTTGTGCCGGATTCCAACTGGCTTGAGTCGACGCATCGGCGGCGAGATACAGTCCCAATTGATCAAGGGCCAGGAACAAGGCATCGAAGAACGGCGGCGAGGGTGTTATTTCCTGTTGTTTCAGTTTGGCAAAAGCGCTTTCCAGTGCCCGGCAGATGCCCTCGATTTCGACCAGATCCACCGAGCGGGCGGCACCCTTCAAGCTATGCGCTTCCCGAAAAAGCGCTTCAACCATGGCCGTGACCGGTTCATGCGGCGCCGCTTTTTCCAGGGAAAGCAATAGCTGCGACATCGCCTTGAGGTGTTCTTCGGCCTCAATGCCGAAGGTCGCCAGCAAACGCTTCAGAAATGCGTCGTCTTCCCGAGTCATCCTCGCTCCTTGGTCCGGCCTTGTCTTGCCGGGCGCAGCTGCATTTCAGACCTGCTATACGCTTGGCCCAAGCCGGCTGCTTTAAGTTTTGTACTGCTCGACCAAGGTCTTCAGTTTGAGCCCCAGGCCATGCAGATTGTGGGCGGCGATCTCAGCCTGCCGCGTACTATCCGCGTTTTGTACCGTGGCAACCTTGATGTTTTCCATGGCAATACTGAGTTGATCCATACCGGTCAACTGCTGATGCGCCGAAACGGCGATCTGGCTGGCTGCTTGCGCGCTTTCGGTGATGCTTTCGGTCAGCAGGAGGATGGCTTCGCCGGCACGCTTGGATTGTTTGGCACCGGCTTCAACCGCCTTGCTGCCTTGCTCGGTTGCCAGCACCGCACTGGTGGTCGCTTTCTGGATCTCGCCGAGAATGGCGCGCACTTGCACCGTAGCCTGCTTGGATTGTTCCGCCAGACTTTTGACTTCCTGGGCCACGACCGCAAATCCCTTGCCTTGTTCACCGGCCCGAGCGGCTTCGATGGAGGCGTTGACTGCAAGCAAATTCGATTGCTCGGACAAGTCATTGACGGTGGCAATAATTTCGCCGATAGCCTGGCTTTGCTCGGATAAACGCACGATGCTGTCGGCGATCATCTCCATCTGTTCACGGATCTGCTGGATACCCTCGATGGCTTCTTCCACTGCCTGGCGGCCGCCTTCCGAGATATGCGCGGCCTGTTGCGCCGCCTCGGAGACATACTTGGCTTTCTGGCTCGACAGCATCGCGGTTTGTTTGACTTCTTCCGCTGTGGTGGTGGTTTCCGTAATGGCGCTGGCGGTTTCTGTGGCACTGGCCGCCAGTTGATTGGTGCCCGACATGATTTCGCTGACCGCGCCGGCCAACACCGTTACCCCCTCGATGACTTCCAGATTCATTTGGCGCAGGTTGTTCACCATCATGGCAAAGGCGTTGCCCAAGGTGTCCCGATCCGATTGCGGCGTCACTTTGGCTCTCAGGTCGCCGGTGGCGATCTGCTGGGCGAGTTGCGCTTTTCCCCGCAGGGAGTTTGCCATCACGGCGAAGGCGTCGAACAAGACGCCGATTTCATCGCGACGGGCGGTGGAGGCCAGATTGCTCGATAAATCGCCGACACTGATTTTTCTGGCGATCTCGGTAACGTTCTGCAATGGAAGGCTGATATGGCGGGTCAGGAAAATACCGGCGATCAAGACCAGCAAAGAGGCCAATAAAATCCCCACGACGATGGTGGCAATGGCTCTTTGAGAACTCAGGCGCGCTTCATCGTCGCGCTGCTTGAGTAAAGCGAATTCGGTGCCTCGCATCTGCGCAATGAGCGCCCTGATTTCATCCATCGCATTTTTGCCCCGATCGCTCAGCACGATTTGCCGGGCCGGCTCCAGGCCTTTGGTGGTGCGCAGATCGATGGTTTCTTGCAATTCGGCGAGTTTGGCGTCGATCAAAGGGCGCAGCAAGTCCAGCCGGTGTTGTTCCACTGGGTTATCGGCGGTCAGGTTCCGCAGTTCGTTGAAGTTGCTGTCGATCGACGGCAGCGCCGCGGTGTGCGGCGCCAAATAGCGTTGTTCACCGGTAATCAGGTAACCGCGCTGGCCGGTTTCGGCATCCTGGATGCTCGACAGCAGGTCGGTCAGCCGGGTCAGGACCAGATGGGTATGAGAAACCCAGGTGGCGCTATCGAGCAATTTGTTGATGCTTTGGTACGACGTGCCGCCGACGGCGACGATTACCAGCAAAACCGCCACATAACTGGTCCATAACTTCGAGCCGATTGAAAATTTCATCTTGAGCTACTCCTGATGTAATCCGGTGTGCTGCGTGACTTCTTGATTGACCACCATGCGCGCATCGTGCAATAACTGCCGCCCGTCCAATATAATCAGGCGCTCCGCGGTAACCCCTTTGAGGTATTCCAGGCGGGCATCGGATAAGGCGGTGGCACTGGCTTGCAACTCGGCGGAAAAAATGTCATGAACCCCGACCACGCGATCGGCCAGTACCGCGAATTCCATCGCGGCGTCTTGCAACACCACAACCTTGTTAAGATCCGTCAAACCCTTTTCCGGCAAGCCAAAGAAACGTTTGAGATTGATCACCGAAACCAGACGGCCGCGGATCGGCACAATCCCCATCACGAATGGCGGGACACAAGGCAGCGGCGTCAAGCTCTTGAGCGGATAAACTTCGCGCACCCAGGCGGTTTCCACCGCGTAATGTTCATCCGCGAGCACAAATTCCAGAATTTCGATTTTTTCGCGGGCAACCCCGGTCGACTGGTTTTCCTGGGCCAATGCTTGCGCGCGGGTTTGCAAAACTTGCTGCTTGATGCGATGTGCGCTTGCTTCGTCGATTGGGGATAAGGACGGAAGTGCGCTCAGACGTTGAGTGAGCGTGTTTTGTTCCGGTTTGGACTGCGGCGGGGTGCCGGGTTTTTTCATCAGGCACTATCCTCGCGCCGAATAATTTCGCTTAAATGACCCGCTGTGATGCCTTCCGCATCAGTGAGCGCCTGCGCCGAGGGTGTCTTGCGCAGCAGGTTGGCGGCATTGTTGAAGTGCCGTTGCGCTTCTTGCATTTTGCCCAGCCGCCGGTAGGCGCCGCCGAGGCCGAAATGCGCCAGGACATACTCAGGGTCGAGATACACCGCCTGTTTGAACGAGGTAATGGCCGCGTCGTACTGACCCCGTTCCTCGTACACCAGCGCCAGCAAATAGCGCAGCGATGGATTACATTTGTCGGCTGCCAGCGCCGTTTCGGCCCACAGCAAAGCCGCATCGAGATTGCCGAGATCGGCGTAAGCGCGGGCCAATAGCGCCAAACTTGCGGGATCTGCCGCATGGTCGGCCAGCAAGATGACGACGGCTTGCTCATGCTCGCCTTGTTCGTAGTGACGCAGCGCGTTTTCATAAGGCATTGCCGGGCCGGCTTCGGCGATGGCCGGGGCCGCCCGCGCCGGGACCGTTGCGGCTGGCGCACCGGCGGGGCGCGCCGGCGCCGGTGCGAGCGGCCTTGACCTTACGCCTGGCATGTCTGCCACGCTTGATTCCGGCTTGAGCCACGAGGGCAATTCACGGGGCTTCGCGGTGGCCGGGTGCGCCGCGGTTTTACGGTAGAGCAGCGCATCCGGAAAGATTTTCGACTGAAATTGCGCGAAGACCGGGTTGCCGCTTTCCGCCGAGCTGACGATCAGCCAGCCCTCGTCGGCCAGACTGCGATATAGCTGGTCGGCGGCATGCTGCATTGGGATCGGATCAAAATACATCAGGACGTTGCGGCATACGATCAAGTCGATACCTTGTGCATATTCCGCAAACGGAGGTCGCGCGTTGCCGGCCAAATTGTGATATTGAAACGTCACGCGGCGCTTCAGCGACGGCAAGATCGCGTAGCCGCCGTCGGCCGTCTTGCTGAAGTAACGCTGTTGGATCTGCGGCGCGAGGTTGCGAAAAGACCAATCGCGGTACACGCCGCGGGAGGCTTTGGCGAGGAATTGCGGATTGATATCGCTGCCCAGCAAATCCAGTTGCCATTGATCGAAATCGGGCAGGAGCCGAGACAGCACAATCGCCAGGGAGTAGATCTCCTCGCCGGTGCAGCAACCGGCGCTCCAGATTTTCAAGTGGCGCGTGCCGGCTCCGCGGCGCAAATCGATCAAGGCGGGCAGCACTTCCTGCTCCAGGACCTTGAACAAAGCCGGGTCGCGGAAAAAATAGGTTTCGCCCACCGACAAATACATGGCCAACATTTCAATATCGGCTTGTTGCGGCACCTGTGCCATCATCTCGCGCATACAGGCTTCGGCGCTGAGCAAGCCGCGCGCCTGTGCCAGGCGGCCCATGCCCCGGCTTAAATCGGCCTGGCGCTCGGCGGGAAACCATAAGCCGATGTACTGGGTCAGGTAAGCGCTGAAATCATGCATCAAGGCGTCGGGTAGGGCCATGGCTATCCTTGCGCTAGTGCGTCAATGCCTGCTCGATGGCGGCTTCCTCGTCGAGCGAGAGGAAGCGATCCAGATCGTGGATCAGCGTCATCCCGTCGACCGATTTGACGATGCCCGCGATGTAAATGCTGTCCGGCGTGACACGCTCTGCCGCCACCACGGCCTCATCGGCGTAATCGGCCAGGCGGCTGACAAAATCGACAAAAAAGGCCAGCCGTCTGCGTGAGGTATGAGCCAGAACCACGGTGTCGCCCGGATCGATGTCGCGCTGCGGCAAATTCAACCGTTTGCGCATATTGATCACCGGAATAATCGCGCCGCGCACATTGATCATGCCGCTGACGATATCGGGCGCCCCGGGCAAAGCTGTCACCGCGACTGCGCGCACCACGCGATCGACGGCGGCGAGCGGCAGCGCGTAGTGTTGCCGGTCCAGCGTCCATACAAGCAACTGCATACCAGGCTCCCGTAAAACATCGGCCGATGCACGACACAGTTTCTGCCCTGGGTATTTAGCCGCACCGTTTGCTGCTAAATGGCCGGCGGGGTATTTACCTTTGCTCGGGAGTAGTGCTTCATTCGGTTATACACCCGATAGGCGAGAAATCATGAGCTGATTAACGTTTGGCGTTACGAACTTTCTCCGGCGAATAAAAATGAGGGTATTCCGTTCTTATTTATTGCCCCGGATCTATTTAACGGCCAAGCCGCGGTTTTGCCAAATGTTTTCATCGCGGTTGCGGATATTTATTTCGATTTCATTTCAATTTTTACAGAATCGTAAGATTGATGTTGATTCGAACTGTCAAGCAAAGAATATTTACATGATACTGCGGGGAGAGGGCGTGTTCTATATATGTATATACCCGCATTGAGCCACCCGGACCAATGCATGCAGGCCTACACCGCTCTCCGGCCGAGATGGAAATAAGGGTTAAACCGGATCAGGCGAAAGAGATTAAAACGGATTTTTAATTGCGGAATACTCCGCCTTAATCGAATCCTGCCCTTTTATCGAGTCTGATCCCTTGATATTGGAGCGGTATCGCAGGGCATACTTCGCCAGGTGGCTTGCCGCCACCCGGACGCGGTTAGGGCAGTGGTTTGAAGCGGATATCGCCATACCATGCATGAGCTGAGGCATGGGTATTATCCGAATCGGTCAAAATGCCGTAGGCAAGTAGTTTCCCGGGGTTTTCGTGGAATACCCGTTGGTAATCTTCCGTCACATTACGGCTGAAGTTTTGCCAATTTCCCAACGTGGCATCGCCACCGGCCGTCACGATCATCTGAATCCGGTCGGTATGCGGGTTGGGGATCACACTGCCGACGGGTGCATTGTTCGACCATATATACATCAGTGTCGCATAGGGCAACTCCTGACCGCCTACTGCTTTTGCCAGATGAATGGTGGTGCGCTCGCCCAGCGACAAACGGCTCTTGTCGCCGTCAAAAACCAGGATCAGGCGCGCCGGGGAATCTTCCAAAGCCGCCACGGTGTTGTCGGCGCTGGGAATCGCATGCTCGACCTTCCAGCGCCAGCTCAACATCGGTGTCTGTTCCAGATCGATATTTCCGTCATGCATTAATGCCGACGCCGAATCGGCCGAATTCGCTTCGATTACCGTGACCCCGGCATCCGTGACAAAACCGTAATGGGTCGGCGTTTTGCCGTGCGCCACCGGCAAATTTTTCCAGTCGGCGGGTAAATCGCTGCCCGGTGTTGCGCTGGAAAAACTGGTGCTGGCCGCGGTAGATGCGGCGGAGGGTGCGCTGCTTTGGGCGTGTACCAGGTTGGCGCTAGTCAGCAACACGCCGAGCCCCAGGAGGCGGAGACGGCGAATAGCGTGTGGCGTAGGGTGCATGGCGTTCTCATATCAGGAGTTAAGAGATCTTGGCCGCGCCGGTGGTGTGTCGCACCACCCGAGGCGCGGAGCACTCGGAACGCTTCCCGCCAACCACCGTCAGGCGGGCTTCCCAAGCGGCGTTCGTGTAACCGGTATTGTAGTCACAGGCACGCACACACGGGCAAAAAGAGAGGCGCCTAACGGTGAAATAGATAAACGCCGGGGAAGGGATAAAAAAATGTTGCGGTGCACTAGACTTTCTAGGGAAAACCCTTATAATTCGCTTAGGGGAAAACCCTTAACCGCTTGGGAGAGCACCATGAAATCGCTGATCAACTTCTTTAATGCCGTCCGCGCCTCTTTCGAATCCCCCAATTTGCCGATGGATTCCGACTACAACTACCTGGCGCGCCAGCGTGAAGCTGAGCGGATCCGCACTGCGCACCAGTTTCGTTTGATGTAATTGTGCCGGGGGCTTGGCGGGGTGCCGCGTATCGACATGATGCGCCGGGCGTCGCGCAGGCCTGATTGCCGTCGACCGCTTTGGCGCTGAGGCGCGCGGCCGGTGGACGCAGAGCAGCAGCGATATAAACATAAGGCCGGCCCGGGTTTTTTCGGTACGGCCTTATGTCATCTGAGGCATCTGATTTATCTCGCCTGATCTCGGCTTCGAATCAAGCGGTGGTGGTCAGCAGACTGCCCACCGTACTCGAATTGCTCGACGCCTCCGTGTCGCCGGCAAAATTTTGCGCCAGTGTTTGCAGGAACGACTGTAATGAAGGCGACGATGCGCTTGAGCTTGCGGTGCTGCTCGAACTGCTGCTGGCCGCGTCCAGCAGATTCTTGAAGTCGGTCTCCAAGGTGGCCAACGCGCCACCACCTCCACCTGCCGTACTGCTATTTGCGCCGCTGTCGGCGGTGCTTGAGGTGTTCGAGCCGGTTGCACTGCTTGAGGCCAGGCTGCTTTCAATTTGCTGCAGCAAGGCGGCCAAACTTGAACCTGAGGTGTCGTAACTTTGTGCGCCGCTGCCTGTAGCGCCGATACTGCTACTCGCGCTACTGCTGCTGGCTTGTGCTGCTGCTTGATTGGCCGGGTCGTGTGAGATGGCTTGATACAAGGCACCGATAAAGGCTTGCAAGGCTTGCGCCGTGTTGCTGGAGTCGGAGGTCGATGAAGCGCTGGAAGCCGAACTGGCGCTACTCGCGGCACTGGTGTCGCTGCTTGCACTGCCGGTCACGGACAAACCCAATTGAGTCAGGGTTTGCTCCAGCGCTTTCAACAACGCATTGCCGCTGGTGCTGCTGGTGCTGGAGGTGCCGCTGAGGCTGTCCGTGCCGCTGGACACGCTGGAGGTGCTCGACAACGATTGCGAAATCGATTGCAGGCCACTGAGGATGCTACTGGACGACACGGGGCTGATAGACATATGAACTCCTGGTAAGCGACGGGTTCAACCCGGCGGGCCGGGGCGAGGATCTGTCAATGCGACGCGAGGCTGGTGGCCAGGTATCGGCTCGCCCGCTGGGCATATCTCGATATCCTGTCAGCAGGCCTTGAGACGATAAGATCTGGCGCGATTTATTGCACCGCGCCTTCCTTTCCCCGGCTTACCAGAATGCAGTTTCGTAAGGTTACGAAAGGTATATGTTGTATTTCTTCGAAAGATTTGCCCGAAACCCACACTATTTATGCGGGCGCTTCTGAAATGCCATGGAGCCGGGTGGTCCCGGAGGGGCTTGCGCACATCGTTTTGCCGGGTTCAGCGGCTGGCGCCGGCTTCCAGCACGTCGTCGCAAGGCGCGGCGGAAAAGGTATTGAAGAAAGTGGGCACGGGCGGCACCGGCTCGGTGGGCGCTTTAATTCGCACGAATTGACGCCGGCTATGCGGGGTCGGTTCGTGGGTGGTATTGAGCCGGTCGGCTATGGCGCATACCGCGTCACCATCGTGACCATAGACGATGCCATTCAAATACCAGCCCAGGTGACGTCCGTTGTAACCAAAAGCACTGAATCTCGATTCATTTTCACGGCGTAAATAAGCCACCGGCTCGCCATTCAATAAATAAATAGTCAGGTCGCCAGAGTCGATATAAGCGACCGCAACGCCGTAACGATCAAATAACGTGACTTCTTCCGCCGCGGTCGCCGGGAACGCAATAAAACCCAGCAGCAGGGCGATGAGAGGGGGGTAGATGAATTTCATGATTCGGGGCATGACTTGAATCCATGGGTAGCGGATACTCCAATGCGTCAGCCCCTGAGAACCGTCCCGGGCGACGGCTCCCCGGGCGGTTGGATTTAATTCACTTCACTTCATTTCACTTTGCGTCGTCCGCATTGATGATGGTGATGATTCTTTGCAATATCTGGTCCGCCTCATGATTGGCGATCTGGCAGGTGCCGGCCGCCGCATGGCCGCCGCCGCCGTAACTCAGCATCAGTTCGCCGATATTGGTTTTGCAACTGCGGTCGAGAATCGATTTGCCGGTCGCCAGCACGGTATTTTGTTGTTTGAGACCCCACATGACATGGATCGAAATATTGACTTGCGGAAATAGCGCGTAAATCATAAAACGATTGACGGCCCAAATGGTTTCTTCATTGCGCAAGTCAAGCACGACCAGATTTTTATGCACGGTGGAGCAGCGCAGAATTTGCTCTTTGGCGCGCTCCGCATGTTCGGCATAGAGTTCGACCCGTTCCTGCACATCCGGTAAGGCAATAATCTGTTCGATAGTATGGTCGCGACAAGCGCGGATCAGATCCATCATCAATTGGTAGTTACTGACCCTGAATTCCTTGAAACGACCCAGGCCGGTGCGTGAGTCCATCAGATAATTCAACAGCACCCAGTCCTTGGGATTGATGATTTCGTCCTGGGTAAATTGCGCCGAATCGGCCTTGTCCACCGCGTCCATCATGTCGTCGCCGATATTCGGGAACGCCGTTTTACCGCCATAGTGCTTGAACACCACGCGTGCCGCGGACGGGGCTTGCGCATCGATGATGTGATTGGCGCGCGCGCCGGTATTACGCAGGGTTTCAGATTCGTGGTGATCGAACGACAAATGCGCGCCGGGACAATAGGGCAGATTGGTGGTGATATCGCGTTCGTTGATTTCGATTTTTCCATCCTGCATGTCTTTAGGATGAACGAAAAATATTTCGTCGATCAAGTCGAGTTCGCTGAGCAGCACCGCACACACCAGACCGTCGAAGTCGCTGCGCGTGACCAGCCTATATTTTTCTTGAGACATGTTTACATTTCCTGATGGAATGGGATGAACTCTTTAGCAGTCAAGCGACAAGCCCGGCTTTTGCTGTTATAGCCGGGGTAAGCATGAGTGAACCTGTGTTTTGCTAGTAAACCCGGGACAATGACGAGTCGGTATCACACCTTGCAATAAGGTTAAAGATAGCGCGTTTTTCTTCTCCGTGGGTGACTCCGATGTAACGAAAGGAGGGCGTCGAAAAGCGGGGTCAAATCGTCAGGTCGTTGTCAACAGTCTGTAGGCTAATCGTCAAATAGAAAAACCAAAGCTGAAATCCATCGTTCTAAAAGCGCGCAGCGCTGATTAGACTGGATCGCCCGGAGCACTGAAGGCCGCGCGCAACGCTCAAGTGCGACGTGGTGCAAGGCCCCGTGTTTGCCGCAGTTTGCTGCCGATGACGGCCGGCAGACGGGCTCTCAATCCATTGGAAGACTAAGTCGGCCCGTGCCGCAGGAATTGTTATGAACCCGGAAAATGATCTGGCATTGGATGCGCGTAAGCGCGGTTTTTTGAAAAAAACGCTGGGGCTGGCCGGTGGCAGCGCCCTGATTGGGACTTTGGGTGCTGTTGCAAGTGGCTCCGCATCGGCTCAAGGCAACCCCAATACCTTGCGCATCGGTTATCAAAAATATGGCACGTTGGTTTTACTGAAAGCCCGCGGCACGCTTGAGCAGCGTTTGGCGCCATTGGGCGTGAAGGTGGAATGGCTGGAATTTCCGGCGGGACCGCAGTTGCTTGAGGGCTTGAATGCCGGTGCCGTCGATATTGGCACCGTGGGTGAAACACCGCCGATTTTTGCGCAGGCCGCCGGAGTGGATTTTGTGTATATCGGCAATGAGCCGGTTGCGCCGCGTGGTGAGGCGATTGTGGTGCCGAAGGATTCGCCGATCAAAACCGTGGCCGACTTGGCGGGTAAAAAGATTGCGCTGAACCGAGGCTCGAATGTCCATTTTTTGCTGGTGCGGGCCTTACAGAAAGCCGGTATTAAATATACCGACATTCAGCCTATTTATCTGACGCCGGCTGACGCGCGGGCGGCTTTTACTCAAGGCAGCGTGGATGCCTGGGTGATTTGGGACCCGTTTTTCAGTGCCATCCAGACGCAGGCCGGAGCGCGCGTTCTGGTTGACGGCACGGGCCTTGTCAGTAATCTGCAATTTTATTTGGCGACACGTCGGTTTGCCGAGGCGCAACCTAAGTTGGTTTATGCCTTGCTCGACGAAATTGGCAAAGTGGACAGTTGGGGCGTTGCCAATGAAAGCGCCGTGGCCCAATTTCTTTCGCCGCAAGTTGGACTTGACGTGGCAACCCTGGACCTGGCTGTGAAGCGAGCTTCTTACGGGGTGCAGCCGATCACCGAGGCGACACTGGCTTATCAGCAGCAGATTGCCGATGTTTTCGCCGAACTCAAGTTAATTCCCAAGCGCTTGAATGTAAAAGACGCGCAGTGGAAAACGTGAGCGCAGTTCGCCGAACATAAAGCAAAAAATCCGTGAACCAGATTGTCTGGGACACGGATCGGCGTCGAGATTTTTACCGGGGACCTGCCGGGTAAAACCAAGATTACTGACGTTCTTGACGGGCTTGGCTATTGGCTTGAGCCAGTGCCGTGGCGTGTGCCGACAACGGTTCCTGACGCGAGATCGCCGAGTCCGACGGGTCGATATGGTTGCCTTCAGGCGCCACGGATTTTTCCTGCACTGCGGCGACCAGCTCGGCTTTCACTTCCGCGCGGCTCTTGGTGCTTACGCCGGAGAACGCGGTAAAAGGCGCATTCGATGCATTGTTACCGGCAAAAGCCGGGGAGGCGATAACGGCGCCGGAAATCAGCAAAGCTGCGATCAGTTGGGTTTTCATGATTGTTGCTCCATAAGTCTGTAGTTGGAGGGCGCTGCTCACACCCGGAGGGGGATGCAGCGCCGACAAGACTAATGGTATTCCCTAGGCTATCGCTGATAAATAGCGATTATCTGAATTGATAATTCCACTTTGCTTACTAATCCCGTCACGACTCCTGTTATGCCGCCGAGATCCATTTAATTTCGTGGCGCGGCCTTGGGCGACGCCGGCGAAACGGCTTCCAGCCCAGATGGAGCAGGGAGTCGGCCGATGCCGAACCAAGCCACGGTCGCAGCGCTTAGCAGCAGAGCCGATGAACACAAGGCGGCTATTTTAAGGCCCGCGACAATCTGCACCGGCTGACCCACCACTAATGCGCCAAACGCCGCTACCCCCATGGCTCCCCCCATTTGGCGCGCGGCATTCAGCACGGCCGAGGCGGTGCCCGACCATTCGCGTTTGACGCTGGAGAGGATGGTGCTGGTCATTGCCGGAACGGCCAGTCCCATGCCGCCCGGGATCAGGATAAACGCCGGCAGCATGGCGCTGAAGCTGCTGGTATTGCCCAAGCGTGCCAGCAGCGCAAAGCCGGTCATGCCGATCAGCGCACCGGCGATCATCGGCGGGCGCGAGCCGAACTGGCTGGAGATCCAGCCGCTGAGCATATTGGACCCAATAAAGGTGGCAGTCAGCGGCAGAAAAGCCAGGCCGGCCTGCAGGGGCGAGTAGCCGCGCGCTTGCTGCAGATAGAGGCTGAGTACAAAAATCACGCCGTAATAGGTCAGATTGACCAGAATCCCGAAGATCACGGCCGGACTGAAATTGGGTAAACGGAAAAATGCCAGCGGTAACATCGGTGCCGGGTTGCGCGCTTCAGCCAGCACAAATAACACGCCGCCGAGCAGGGCCACGGCGAAACCGGCGGCGACCAAGGGGTGGGTCCAGCCCAGATGGCCGCCTTCGATCACCGCGCCGGTCAAGCCGGTCAGGGTCAGGATGGCGAGTAATTGCCCCAGGGGGTCGAGCGCGCGGGGATGCGCGCTGCGGGCAATCTCGGGCAGAACCCGCAGCGACAAAAATATGCCCAGCGTGCAAACGGGAACGTTAACCCAGAAAATGCTGCGCCAGCCGAAGGCGGCGAGCAACACACCGCCCACCACCGGTCCCGCCGCAATCGAGACCCCGCCGGCGGCGGTCCATAAGGCGACCGCGCGAGCGCGCAAGCGGTCATCATGCGCACAGGCATGGCTGAGTAAAGCCAGGGAATTCGGCACCAGCAAGGCGGCGCCTATACCTTGCAAAACGCGCGCGGAGATCAACAGCCCCGCATTGTCGGCCAGCGCGCAAGCCGCGGACGCCAGTGTGAACAAAGTGAAACCCGCCAGATAGGCGCGCCGCGAACCAAAACGGTCGCCCAGAACGCCGGCCGCCAGCAGCAGCACGGCAAACGCCAGCGTGTAGGCGTCGACCACCCATTGCAAGCCGGCGACATGGGTATGTAAATCGCTCGCGATACGGGGGAGCGCGACATTCACAATGGTGACATCGAGCTGCACCGCGGTGAAGCCGAAACTGGAAGCGCAGATGGCCCAGGCAAGGGGGCCGCGCAGGGAAGGTCGGGAGGTATTCATGAGTTAAAGATAACCGTTTCACGGCAAAAAAGGTTCATCGCATACTGAACTAAACGCGCCGGTCCGAGTTGTATCATGAGATATGCAAACCGGGACTGGACTTGGTTTGCTCCATGCCCTGGAGCGACGATGGAAGCGAATATTGCATTTCCCGCGGCCCTTATCGGCGACCCGACCCGCGCGGCGATTTTGATGGCGCTGATGGATGGCCGCGCGCAACCGGCCTCGGCGTTGGCTTATATGGCCAATGTGACGCCTCAGTCGGCCAGCAATCATCTGGCCAAATTGATGGACGGCGGTATGTTGACGGTCGAAACCCAGGGGCGGCATCGTTATTACCGACTTGCCTCGGCGGAAATCGCCACGGTGCTTGAGGCGCTCGCCAACCTCGCTCCCTGCACCCGTCATTTGCGCCAGCCCTTGACGCCGAAAGGCCGTACTTTGCGTTTTGCCCGCAGTTGTTATGATCATCTCGCCGGGCAACTCGGTGTTGCACTTGCCGCTGCCCTGGAGCAGAGGGCTTTGATTACCCAGACCGATCAGCCCGCCAAACGTTACGGGTTGACCGCCGCCGGGCACGAATGGTTCGGTATGCTTAATATTGATACCACTGTCAAGCACGGCGGACGAACCCTGCAAGCGCGGTGTTGCCTGGACTGGACCGAGCGCCGCTACCACCTCGGCGGCACCTTGGGCGCAGCTCTTCTGGCGCGCGTTGAAGCCTTGGGTTGGCTGCAACGAAATCGCGAGACGCGGGCGGTGCAATTGACCGAGCTTGGCATGGCGGGATTCGAGCGCATGCTGGGCCTCGATTGCCGCGCGCTGCAAGCAGGTCAAGCGATGGCTCCGAGCACGGAAGTCACGCCTGCGGCCCGAGTCGGGCGCTCGACCGGTCTGCCCAGGCCAGCCGCGGTGGACGTCTAGCATTTAGCTCTAACGTTTACCCGTAATTTTGCTTATCAATAAATGGCGCGGAAGGGCTTGCGCCAGATTGGATATCTGCCTTTCCCGCGCTTCCCAAATGCTGGGAAGCCTTGCCCGCCAAGCCGCGCCAGGCTGGTGCCAGACCTCGGAAATTTTCTGAAAAGGGCAAATCCGGCCGCCCGTTACCGGATCGATCTCAATTTGACGAATTGAACGATCATTATCTTCGCCGGTCCATCAATATGAATAGAATGTGCCGATTCCGTACTCTTATTTTTGAGATGGCTCGCCGCCAGCGATTCGACGAATGTCGTCAGATTTAGTAAAAATTTTGCAAAAAAATGATTAGGGATAACCCTTGTGTGGCAATCTTGGGTAGCCCCTGGCGAGGACGAAACAGGCTATCGCAGTGAGGCAGGGTGAGGTTTCCCCGGCGCGTTTGCTTGCGGCAGGGCAGCAGATCGGTCTATGATTGCGCACCTTCTTGAGCGTTCAAGTTGAAGCCAGGAAATTTGCACGAGTTAGAGTAAATGCACTAATATGAGATGCGCGGCGCCGAAGCTCCATCCGGCAAGCTCCCAGCGAGAAAAGGGCGCTCCCTGGCCAGTGCGGCGGGTCGTGTCTTAAAATAAATGTTTTTGGCGTAGAGACAAGAATTGCGGAAGTGACATACACTCGTGCCCGTTCGATGAGTGCATGTCAATCGGCATTTGATCGAACTACGCGAGCTTGCAGATCGTGCGAATATGGCAAATTAGTCGGCGAGGTCTTAATCGCCAACTTGCATATACATGGTGTAATTAAATCGAAAGATGATTTTTCGTTTAAGTCATACTTCTATATTGAACTTAAATTTGTGCGCGTGGTAAGGCTTTTGTGATATGTCGCACGCTTACGACAGATCGCCGGGAGGTTCCGCTTCCTGCTGTCGATGGTCATAGTGAAAATTTGTTTGTCATATATGTAATGTAGTTGCATATAAGTTGTTGCGGTCACGAGCCGCGGCTGACTGGGTGAGGGTGAGGGCGTATAGCTCTGCTATGTATTAAGTACTGGACTAACTAATAGTTTCGGCGAATACAAGAGCGATACACTCACGGAAATGGGCGGTTCACGCCGGGAGGAGAATAAGGTGGGTATGAAAGTTGATGGACATTTTCCGGTCGCAACACCCCGGTTGGATAGACCGGAACGCCCAAGACAGTTTGGGAAGACGCAGCAAAATCCCGTACGCCGCTTTGGCGGCATCACAGTCGTTATCATTTTGCACGTGGTGCTCATTTATGCACTGCTCAACGGCCTTGCCACCAAGGTTGTGCAGGTGATTCAGCATCCCATCGAGACTAAAATCATCGAGCAGGTAAAGCCGCCGCCTCCGCCGCCTTTGCCGCCCGTCCAATTGCCGCCGCCGAAATTCGCGCCGCCGCCGCCGCCGTTCGTGCCGCCGCCCGAAGTTCCGGTACAGGCTCCGCCGGTACAAACCATTACGCACCAAGCTGCTCCGGTTGTGTCCGCACCGATGGCGCCTCCGGCACCTCCGGCGCCAGTAAAAGCACCGAGCACTGCGGTAGGTATTGTTTGCCCGAACTCCGAACAGATTCAGTCTTCCATGGCTTATCCGCCGGAAGCACGGGACAACAATATTACCGGTGATGTAGTGATCGAATTCGTAGTTGACCCGCAAGGCCATATTACGAGTGAGCGTGTTGCTCAATCAGCCGACCCGGCACTGGATCGTGCTGCGTTCAACGCGGTCAAAAAGTTTAGTTGCGTTTCCCAGGGCCAACCTGTTCGTGTACAAGTTCCGTTCTCGTTTAATTTGAATTGAACATACGGTCAACGCGGTACTGGTGGCAATTTATTAGTCAGGTTTTACAAGTTCAACGGATGGACGGAGCAGACATGAAGAAGCGTTCTCTCGCCGCATTGTCGGCAAGCATTTTGATCGCCGTAGCTACGGTAGATACCTTTGTTGCACCGCAATTTGCCCAAGCGCAAGCCAGCGATGCAACCGCAGCGGCTTCGGCCGCACCGGCAGCCGCCGCGCCCCAAAGCGCAGCGCCGGCAGCAGATGAGCCGGCACCGCCGGCAATGCCTGCGGCCACGGAAACCGTCAACAATCCTTACGGCCTCGATGCCCTGTGGAAAGGCGGCGACTTTGTTGCTCGTTTCGTGCTGATCTTGCTGGCGATCATGTCGATGGGTAGCTGGTACATCATGGTGACGAAGTTCTTCGAACAGTTCCGCGCCAATCGCCGGGCCAAATCGGCTGACGAACAACTGTGGAGCGCACCGTCGCTCTCCGAAGGCGCGAAGCTGCTGGACGAAGCCTCGCCATTCCGCTTTATCGCCGAAACCGCGATCGAAGCCGGTCAGCATCATGACGAAGCGCTGCTTGAAGCAGTCGACCGCAATACCTGGATCGACGTGTCGGTCGAGCGCGCGATCACCAACGTGGGCAACCGCATGCAAGACGGCCTGGCGTTCCTGGGTACGGTCGGCTCGACGGCTCCGTTCGTGGGTCTGTTCGGTACGGTTTGGGGTATTTATCACGCTTTGACGGCCATCGGTATCGCCGGCCAAGCTTCGATCGACAAGGTCGCAGGCCCGGTGGGTGAAGCTTTGATCATGACCGCAATCGGTTTGGCGGTAGCTGTTCCGGCCGTGCTGGGTTACAACTTCCTGGTTCGCCGTAACAAGGCTGTGATGGAACGTGTCCGTAACTTCGGCGCACAACTGCATACGGTATTGCTGGGCGGCACGTCGCGTCTGGTACGGGCCGGTGTAGCCGGCGGCGAAGCAGCACGTCCGACCCCGCTGGTTTCGAACAAGTGAGTTGAATCATGTCTATGAGCGTTGGGCAAGATAGCGATAGCGAAGACGAAGTCATCGCCAATATCAACACCACGCCGTTAGTCGATGTGATGTTGGTGTTGCTGATCATCTTCTTGATCACGATCCCGGTTGTTACGCATACGATACCGGTGCAGTTGCCGAAAGAAGCGATTCAGCCGCTGCAAACCACGCCCAAAAGTATCGTGATCGCGGTCAACCGCGATGGCGATTTCTTCTGGAACGAGAAGCTGGTTGATGCACCGACCCTGCTGGCACGCCTTAAAACCGTGTCGGTCACGACGCCGCAGCCTGAAGTCCACGTTCGCGGGGACCAGAATACGCGTTATGAATTTATCGGTCGTGTCATCACCGCCTGCGAGCGAGCTGGTATCGCCAAGGTTTCGTTTATCACTGAGCCGCCACCGCGCGGCGGCTAACTCTGTATGAGATCGGACCAGGTGCTCTGCACCAAGTCCGATCAACCGTTTTGCATGGGACCCGACTAAGCGCTAAAGCGCCAAGTCTGACCGACAGGAGTCGAATATGGGGATGAATGTCTCTTCGGGTGGTAGCAGCGAACCGGACGTGATGGTCGATATCAACACCACGCCGCTGATTGACGTGATGTTGGTGTTGCTGATCATGTTGATCATCACGATTCCGATTCAAACGCATGCCATCAAGATGAATTTGCCGGTCGGTAATCCGCCTCCGCAGTTGGTGCAGCCGGAAGTGGTGCAGATCGATATCGATTTCGACGGCACTTTGATGTGGAACGGCGTAGTCGTGCCGGATCGTACCGCGCTCGACGCCAAATTGGCTCAAGTTGCCGCCGAGCCGGTGCAGGCCGAATTGCATCTGCGTCCGAACAAATTGGCGCCGTACAAGGATGTCGCTGCGGTACTAGCCTCGGCGCAACGACTTGGCGCCACCAAGATCGGACTGGTCGGTAACGAGCAGTACATGAATTAAGGGATGTAGGGGAGCAGATGATCCATCAAAGGTTAACCAGGCTAATGCGGCGTGCCGCAATAGCCACCGCTTTCGGGGGGCTGTCCGCTCTCGTCATGTTGCCGAATGTGTCCTATGCAGATACGCTGCGTCCGGAAGTGGCCAAGCCACTGAACGCCGCGCAAGATCTGTATCGGGCGCACAAGTATAAAGACGCACTGACGAAGATCGACCAAGCCGGCGCAGTTCCAGGCAAGACGCCCTATGAAACTTATATGGTCGAGGAAATGCGCGGTGCTGCCGCAATCGCGGCGGGGGACACCGGCACGGCGGCTCAGGCCTACGAAACTTTGTTGAGCTCCGGGCGTTTGACGGGCGAAGACGAACAACGTACCTCAGCCGCGCTCGCCGGTATTTACTTCCAGGAAAAGAACTACGCTCGCGCAATCCAGGTTGCACAGCGTTATCTGAAAGCTGGCGGTGGCGACCCCGAAATGCGGACCTTGCTGGTGCAATCGTATTACCTGTCCAACGACTGCAGTGCCGTGGTCAGCATGCTCAAGCCGAGTGTGGATGCCGAAGTGCGCGGCGGCCGTGTGCCCGACGAGTCCCAGTTGAATTTGCTGGGTACCTGCGCACAGCGGCTCAAGGACGACGCGACCTATCGCAGTTCGCTGGAGAAACTGGTGGCGTATCACCCCAAGCAATCGTATTGGGATGACCTGTTCCAGGCGATCCGCAGCAAGCAGGGTTATTCGTCGCGGCTTGACGTCGATATGTACCGCTTGAGGCGTGCTACCGGCTCATTTGGTACGGCCGACGATTACATGCAAATGACCGAGCTGTCGATTGTGGCGGGTACTACAGCCGAGGGCAAGCAAGTTATCGATCAGGGCTTTACCTCGGGTGCCTTGGGCCACGATGCGCAAGCCGATCGCGAAAAGCGTTTGCAGGCATTGGCGGCAAAGCGGGCGGCAGCGCCCGCCGACAAGACCAATCCGGTTGCGCCGATTGATGCTGGTTTTAATCTGGTATTTGCCGGTCAGGCTAAGCCAGGCATAGCCATGATGGAAGATGCGATTGCCAAGGGCGGTCTGGACCACCCGGACGAAGCGCAATTGCATCTGGGTGAGGCATACTACTTCGCCGGGCAAAAAGCCAAAGCCGTGCAGATCTTCCATAGCGTCAAAGGCAGCGACGGTTCGGCTGACTTGGCTCGCTTGTGGATCCTGATTGCTTCAAAGTAAAGATGAAAGTCATGGTGATGTTTGCCATGACTTTAAGTTGCGAATCGCACGAATTTCGAGAAAACCGGGCAGCCAGCAGCATAAAACTCCCGCGTCGCGCTGATGGCCGTCGCGGGTTTTTTTACGCCCATAATTTGCATCGAGTGGGTCCGATTGAACAGGGCACCGCTCCGTTTGATTGATGTGTGATGTGTGATGTTTGACTTTGTTTTCAGCTTGATTTTCCAACCCTTATTCCGCAGGTGTGTTGTGAGAAGAATCCTAAAATTTGTTTTATGCAGTCTGACCATTGCGTCCTACTCGGCTTACGCGAGCGAAGGCATGTGGACCTTGGACAATCTGCCGCGTGCGCAATTGAAGAGCGAATACGATTTCTCGCCCGGCCAGAATTGGGTCGACCACGTGATGCATGCCTCGGTGCGGCTGTCGGTCGGCTGTTCGGGTTCCTTTGTCTCGGCCAGCGGCTTGGTGATGACCAACCACCATTGCGCGCACGAATGCCTGGCTTCCTTGTCCGATGCCCAGCACGATTACGTCGCCAAGGGTTTCCTGGCACGGCGTCCGGATGAAGAGGTGAAATGTCCGGATATGGCGCTGGACCGGCTGGACACCATTTCCGATGTGACGGATACGGTAAAGCAGGCCACCGCCGGTTTGGACGGCGCCGCATTTCATAGCAAGATGACCGCGCTGACGGCCGACCTGACGTCGAAATGCGAAAAGGCGACGGCCGGCAGCCACTGCCAATTGGTCACGCTCTATCACGGCGGGCGCTATCAGATTTATCGCTACCACCATTACAGCGATGTGCGTTTGGTGTTCGCTCCCGAATTGGCCATCGCGTTCTTCGGCGGAGATCCCGATAACTTCAATTTCCCGCGTTATGACCTCGATTTGTCGCTGATGCGCGCCTACGAAAATGGCAAGCCGGCAACCACGCCCGAATTTTTCCCCTTTAACACCAAGGGCGCGCAACCTGGCGAGGCCGTGTTTGTGTCGGGACATCCCGGCACCACGCAACGCGAGTTGACCATGGCGGAACTCGATAACGAACGCCGTTTTGTGGTGGTCGACTTGATCGCGCGTCGCTCCGAAATGGAAGGTGTGCTGGAGCAATTTTCCAAGATCAGCCCGGAAGATGCCCGCATTGCCGAACCTCATATGTTTGGCGTGCAAAATGGGCTCAAGGTATTCAAAGGCTGGTACGAAACGATTAACAAGCCTGCCGTTATCGCCGCCAAGCAAGCTGACGAAACGCGCCTGAAAGCTTATGTTGCCGCGCATCCGGAACTGGCTGCCAAGGTCGGCGACCCTTGGGGCGATATCGAACGCGCCGAAGTGAGCAATGAAGCATTGCTGACGGCTTATAACGCCGAAGAGCGCAGCACCTTGTACAGCGACCTGTTCTTGTATGCACGCCATCTGGTGCGGGCGGCTGCCGAACGTAGCAAGCCCAATAGCGACCGTTTGCCGGAATACAGCGACAGCGCCATGACCGGCATGAAGGAAGGCATGTTTGCGCAACAGCCGGTGTATCCGCAATACGAAATCACCATGATGACGATGGCGCTGACCAACTTGCGGGCCGATTTGGGTCCGGACAACGCGTATGTGCAAGCTGTGTTGGGCAAGGAATCGCCGGAGCAGTTGGCGACGCGTTTGGTCTCGGGCAGCAAGCTGGCTGACTTGGCTGTGCGCCAACAGTTGTGGGATGGCGGCATGCCCGCAATCGTTGCTTCGAAAGACCCGATGATCCAGTTGGCGCTGGCCGTCGACCCGGAGGCGCGTGCGATCCGCAAGCGTTACGAGGACGAAGTGATTGCGCCGATCCAGAAGGCTACCGAAAAAATTGCCGTGGCGCGTTTTGCCATGAGCGGTACTTCGGTCTACCCCGATGCAACCTTCACCCTGCGTTTGTCGCCGGGTGTGATCAAAGGCTGGCATGAAGGCGATCATGAGGTTGCGCCGTACACCGATTTTGCCGGCGCCTTTGCCCGCAGCACGGGCGCGGCACCTTTCAAATTGCCTGATTCATGGGTGACGGCAAAGGATAAAGGCCAGATTGATCTGGGTCAGCGTTTTGATCAGGTCTCGACCAATGACATTATCGGCGGCAACTCGGGCAGTCCCTTGATCAACCGTAAAGCGGAAGTCGTGGGGCTGGTATTCGACGGCAACATTCACTCGATCGGTGGCGATTTCGCCTATGACGAGACGGATAATCGGACCGTTTCGGTTAATTCCGGCGCGATTATCGAAGCCTTGCGTCATATCTATGACGCTGATTTCCTGGCTGACGAATTGCTGGCCGCAAGTCCCAAGTAGTAAGCGCTAAGCAGCAAGTCTGAAAACCCGCATCATGCTCCGGCTGATGCGGGTTTTTTTTCGCCAGCGGGCGTCTTATTGATACAGAGTCATACTGCCGCCGGCTTGACGCAAACTATTCCCACTCAAGTTAACCCACACCTAAAGCGGGGAATCGCCTCAGAACAGCGTATCGTGTCAGCTGACAGCGGTACTGCTCCAATGAATCTTATCGCCACACCACGTCCATCGCCTGTCCGGCTTGCATCAGCGGGTCCGGCAGCCGATTGCGCGATGGTCGTGGAAACCACTAGCTATACAATCCAAGCACAATCAGCCACAGTGTTTTTGGACTCAGGAGCCGACACACCATGCGACCGAAAAACGAAGAAAAAGCCCGTCAACGATTGGAAGACGTTCTGGCGTTCGCGCGGGAACGTTTGTCGGGGGAGGTCTGGTCCAAGGTCGAACCTTTCCTGAGCCACTATTATCTATTGGACGATGCTGAAGGGGTGTTGTTGCGCAGTGTGGCCGATCTATACGGCGCGGCGATGGCACATTGGCAATTTGCGCAGAAATTTGTCACCGGTCAGGCGCGTATCCGGGTCTATAACCCCAACCTTGAGCAACACGGCTGGTATTCGGATCACACCGTGGTTGAAATCGTCAACGACGATATGCCGTTCCTGATCGACTCGGTGACGATGGAGGTCAACCGTCTCGGCTTGGCTTTGCATTCGGCGACCCACCCGGTTTTCTGGGTTGACCGCGACGGTCAGCAGATCGAACAGGTGCGTTCAGGTAGTGCCAAGGATAGTCAGGACGCAGGCACCGCCAAGCTTGAGTCTTATACCCATATTGAGGTTGACCGCTGCACCGAACCCGCCAAACTCGAGGAACTGCAAGTTTGCCTGGCGCGGATTCTCAGCGACGTGCGAGTGGCCGTTGAAGATTGGCCGGCCATCCGCGAACGGGCGCGTGAAACCATCGCGGAGCTGGCTGCGCGTACCAGCGGCAGCGAGGCTCAGGCGGCCGATCTGGCCGAAGCGCGGTCGTTTATCGAATGGATGGAAGAGGGTAATTTTACTTTCCTCGGTTTTCGCGACTATCTGTTGATCGACGGCGACAGCGGCTACAAATTGCAAGGGGTGCACGATTCTGGCTTGGGTATTTTGCGCGAGACGCGCCGCACGCCCGGCGAACCCGATACCACCATACTGCAACCGGGGTCGGCCCGGATTATCGAATCCCACCTGACGATTTTACTGACCAAGGCCAATTCACGCGCCACGGTGCACCGGCCCGGTTACCTTGATTATGTCGGGGTCAAGTTACTCGATGCCGACGGCCGGGTAGCCGGCGAACGGCGTTTCCTCGGACTTTACACCTCGACGGCGTATATGATTTCGGCGCTGGAAATTCCCATCGTGCGCCGCAAAGTCACCAATGTGCTGGCGCGTGCGGGGTTTTTGTCGAAAGGACATTCTTATAAGGCACTGCTGACAATACTTGAGCAGTACCCGCGTGAAGAGTTATTCCAGATCGATGAAGACGAGTTGGTCGAGATTGCTTTGGGCATCCTGCACTTGCAGGAACGCCAACGTACCCGTTTATTTGTCCGGCGCGACAGCTTCGATCGGTTTGTTTCCTGCATGGTGTTTGTGCCGCGCGATAAATTCAACACCGACCTGCGCGAACGGATCCAAAAGATCTTGCTGGAAGCATTTAACGGCGTCATTGCCGAATTTACGCCCTTGCTGTCGGAGTCCTTGCTGGCGCGGATTCATATTGTGGTGCGCACGCGTTCGGGCGGCATGCCGCAAGTCGACGTGCGCGAGCTTGAAGCGCGTATTGTGCAGGCTACTCGCCGCTGGCAGGACGATCTCGCCGATGCGTTGATCGGCGCGCATGGCGAAGAGCAGGGCAATCGCTTGCTGCGTCGGTATGGCGGCTCGTTTCCCGCCAGCTTTATCGAAGATTATCCGGCGCGTACGGCGGTCCGGGATATTGAATTGATGGAGCGGATCCAGGACGGCGCCGGACTGGCGATGAATTTATACCGGCCGATCGAAGCCGGCCCCGCCATGTTGCGCTTCAAGGTCTACCGTTCGGGAGCGCCGATTGCGCTGTCGAGCAGTCTGCCGATGCTGGAGCACTTGGGCGTCAATGTCGATGAAGAGCGTTCTTATCTGATCGAAAGCGAGAGCGGCGTATCGATCTGGGTGCATGACTTCGGCATGGAAGTGGCCGACGGCACTGAAATCGACATCGAACGTATCAAAGGCTTGTTTGAAGATGCCTTCGCCCGGGTCTGGCAGGGGGAGGTCGAAAACAACGACTTGAATCGGCTGGTCTTGCGCGCGCAACTCACCTGGCGTGAAGTCAGCATTGTGCGCGCTTATGCCAAGTATGTGCGGCAGGTGGGTTCGCCCTTCAGCGATGCCTATGTCGAGCGTGCCTTGACCGGCAATCCGGCGATTGCGCGGATGCTGGTCGATTTGTTTGTGGCCCGTTTCGACTTGACCCTGGGCGCCGAGCGCGAGACGCATATCACGCAGGCGCAGGCGGCGGTGAATGCCGCGCTGGACAAAGTACCCAACCTCGACGAGGACCGCATCTTGCGGCAGTTCCTCGGCGTGATCAATGCAACCACGCGCACCAATTATTTTCAGCGCGCGGCCGACGGCGGTCCGAAATCATATATCTCGTTTAAATTTAATCCGGCGCTGGTGCCGAATCTGCCGGAACCGCGGCCGATGTTTGAAATCTGGGTGTATTCGCCGCGGGTGGAAGGCGTGCATTTGCGCGGCGGCCGAGTGGCGCGCGGAGGCTTGCGCTGGTCCGACCGGCGCGAGGATTTCCGCACCGAGGTGCTGGGCCTGGTGAAAGCGCAGATGGTCAAGAACACGGTGATTGTGCCGGTCGGTTCGAAAGGCGGTTTTGTGGTGAAAAACCCGCCGCCGATGTCCGATCGCGATGCCTATCTGAAAGAAGGGGTGGCCTGTTATCAGATATTTTTGCGCGGCTTGCTGGACGTGACCGACAATTTTATCGGCGGCAAAATCGTGCCGCCCGTGGACGTGGTGCGTCACGACACCGACGATCCCTATTTGGTGGTGGCGGCGGACAAGGGCACGGCGACTTTCTCCGATTACGCCAATGCCATTTCCGCCGAGTATGGATTCTGGCTGGCCGATGCCTTTGCTTCGGGCGGATCGGTCGGTTACGACCACAAAAAAATGGCCATCACCGCGCGCGGCGCGTGGGAGTCGGTCAAACGTCATTTCCGTGAAATGGATATCGACACGCAAAATACGCCGTTTACCGTGGTCGGCGTGGGCGACATGTCGGGCGATGTATTCGGCAACGGCATGCTGCTGTCGCGGCATATCCGTTTGATTGCGGCCTTCGATCACCGGCATATCTTCCTCGATCCGAATCCCGATGAAGCCAGCAGCTTTGCCGAGCGCGAACGGCTCTACCAGTTGCCGCGCTCCAGTTGGGCCGATTACAGTACCGGCCTGATTTCGGCCGGCGGCGGGATTTACGCGCGCAGCGCCAAGACCATCCCGCTCTCGGCCGAAGTGCAGAGCGTGTTGCAAGTCAGCGCCGCCGAGCTTGCTCCCAACGATTTGATTCGTGCCATCCTGAAGGCGCCCGTCGATTTGCTCTATAACGGCGGCATCGGCACGTATGTCAAAGCCAGCAGCGAAACCCATGCGCAAGTGGGCGATCGCGCCAGCGACGCGGTGCGAGTCAACGGCGTCGAATTACGCTGCAACGTGGTGGCCGAGGGCGGCAATCTCGGATTGACTCAGCTTGGGCGGATCGAGTTTGCCCAGCATGGCGGGCGGATCAATACCGATGCTATCGATAACTCTGCCGGCGTCGATTGTTCCGATCACGAAGTCAATATCAAGATTTTGCTGGGCCTGGTGGTGTCCGCCGGCGAAATGACCGAGAAGCAGCGTAACAAGCTGCTGGCCGAGATGACCGATGAGGTCGGCGAACTGGTGCTGCACGATAACTATTACCAGACCCAGGCGCTGTCGACCGCGGCACGGCGCAATGGCGACATGCTGGAAAGCGAGGCCCGCCTGGTGCGCTTTCTGGAGAAGGCCGGGCGCTTGAATCGGCTTATCGAATTTTTGCCCTCGGACGAAGAAATCCATGAGCGGCGAGCCGCCAAACGCGGCTTGACTACCCCGGAACGGGCGGTATTGCTGGCCTATAGCAAGATGTGGTTGTACGACCAGTTATTGTCGTCGGCTCTGCCCGAAGATCCTTTTGTGGTGGCGACCCTGCCGGTTTATTTCCCGCAACCGCTGCGTCTGCGTTATAGCGAAGCGATGCACGCCCATCCGTTAAAGCGCGAGATTATCGCCACCCACCTGACCAACACGCTGGTCAATCGGGTCGGTTGCACCTTCGTCCACCGGCTCTCGTCGGAAACCGGGGTACCGCCGGCCGACGTGGTGCGGGCGGTGATTATCGCGCGCGACGTATTTGGCTTGCTGGATGTCTGGAGCGATATCGACAAGCTCGATAATCAGCTACAGGACGCTTTGCAAGCGCAAATGTTCGGCGAAGTCGGTGAATTACTTGAACGCGCCACCTTGTGGTTCCTGCATCGCGGCAGCGAGTTTGCCGAAATCGAAACCACCGTGGCGCGTTTCAAGGCCGAAGTGGAACGTCTGGTACCGCAAGTCTCGAACTTGCTGGCGCCGGAAGATGCTCGCGCCCTCAGCACGCGCCAGGAAACTTTGGCGCAATCCGGCGCCACCCCAAATCTGGCCTTGCGTGTGGCCGGTGCCCCGGTGATTGCCGCAGTACTCGATATCGCCGAAGTTGCGGCAATCTGCGAGCGCAGCCTGGAGCTGGTGGCGGGGGTGTATTTCATGCTCGACATGCATTTGCATTACAGTTGGATCAGCGCGCGCGTGAGCGCCTTGCCGGTCGATACGCATTGGCAGATGCTGGCACGCACCGCGGCTTTCGACGATCTGACGGCGCTGCGGCGCGCCTTGACCATCAGTGTGTTGCGCCTGTCGGCTACCCTCGATACGCCGGACACCCTGATCGAAGCATGGCGTGCCGATTTCCATACGCCGCTGGAATATTACCTGCACCTGATTGCCGATCAGCAATCCGCCAGTTCGGTCGATTTATCGATGTTATCCGTGTTGCTGCGCGAGATGCGCAAGCTGGGCGGCGACAGCACGGGAGCTTGACGCAAAACCGAGTTCGATTTAAACCACGGATCAGCGGGCTGATCCGTGCCGGCTTTCCACCATCAGGACCCAACCATGCACCGTTATATCTATCTTGCTGCCATCCCCGCCGCATTTGTGGCGGGGGTGTTTGTGTCGCAGCTCTCCGGTACCGCCCACGCGCAAGCGAGCGCGGTGTCCGCCGGATTGAGCCCGCAAATTATCGATTTATCCACCCTCAACGATCCCGAGTTGGGCAATATCATTGCGCATATGGGAAGTTTACGCACCAAGACCCTGGTCGCCACGACCAACGGTACGATCGCGTTGCAAACCGGGAATGTGCCCAAACATACGCACCAGGGTTCCGACGAGATCCAATATGTGATCTCCGGCAGCGGTAATTTCTGGCTCGGCGACGAGAAACACGAAATTCACGCCGGGGAGCTGATTATTATTCCCAAGGGCACGATACACGCCGGGTCGGAGGCGGTCAGCGGCGAGTTTAAGGTGCTCTCCATCAAGTTGCCGCCGCAGGCGACGGGCGATATGCAGATGGTCCCCTGACAGGCCGTCAGTCTTGCATCGGTGCGTTCCCTGCCGGCTTGACTTGCGCCGGCGGGTAAGTTGGCAGGACCCGGGCCGAACCCGGGCGAGACGCTGGGCGAAACCCGGCGCGAAACCCAGGCTTTGTCCTGGGCGGCAGATCCCCGTCACGATGTGCGCGTCATGCGCATATTAGCGGCTGAACTTCGTATAAACTCTGGGGTTGGCTGAGGTCCGTCAAGTTTGTGGTGCGTATGGTTTATGGCCCTTTTGTGGCCCTTTTATGGCCCTTCAATGTCTTCGATATCTAGAGGTATAGGGCGAAGGCGGCCGGCATCCCGCGCTGCAACCCGGATCTGCAGCTCCCATTTTTTGTAGAAATTCACGCATGTTGACGCTTGTTCTCAGTTGGCTCGGCGGATCGGTCATCTGGCTGGTTCCATTAATGGTGTTGCAGATCGCCCAATTGGCGATGAAGAATGGCGTGCCACGCGGCCAGGGGACCCTGCGCGTCTGGGCCGGCGCGGTATTGGCTTATGCCGCTAGCTGCAGCCTGGAGTCGCTGGTGACGGCCGGAATTGACGGCTGGCCGCATGGCGGTCTGCTCGGGCGCGCGCTGGCGGGCGGTTTGGCGGACTCGATCGGGCGTCCTTTGGGCATGGCCGTATCGCTGCTGGCCCTGATCTGCGCTTTACCTTTGTATGTCAAAGGCATCCGCACGCGGCTGGGTGCGGTGCTGCAGGCGGATGACGCACTCACACCTATTTCGCCCCGGGGTCCGCGGACCTTCGATGCGCGCACCTCCGGTGCCCGCTCGGGATTATCTTTGCCCACCGGACCCGCACGCGGCGCCGCTCAGCGCCCGGGCGGACGCGCCACGAGTATTCCCAGCGGTATTTCCAGCGGCATGCGGCCGCCCGCGTCCGCGACCGCCTCAAGCAAGCCGCGGGCGGCAGCGCCCTTTAAACCAACCGTGGCGCTACGGCCTGGCGCCGGGCGGGCCTCGTCTCCCTCCGCTGCCGTACCTCGTGCCGGCCACATACCTTCAAGCCTGATGCCCAAGACGGTTCAGCACAAGCCGTCGCCGGGCTCACATCCGCCTGCCGCGCCGGCGATCGTCAACCCAGTCAATAACGCCGTCAATAGAACCGTCAATTCCGCGGTGCCCGGTAAGCCGGCCAATTCCGCCGCCGTCTCGAGGGCGACAGATCGGTCGTCACCTGCACCGAGCGCTCATTCCGCCACGCCGGACAAGGCACCGGGACAGGGCAGTTTCTTGCGCGATTTGCCGGTGGAACCCGCGATCGCTCCGGTTTGGTACGAACCCGTATCAACCCTTGGCCCGGCCGCGGCCCGCGAGTCTGTGTTGCCGGAACAGGTCAGTGCGACGCTCGAAGCGATTGCGCGGCGTGCGGCCGAATGGACTGCTTTGAGCCGCGGCGAGACCGCCTTGAGTCGCAGCGAGACTGCTTTGACCCGCCGCGAAACGGCCTCGAATCGCAGCGAGATTGCGGTGGAAGACGCGCCGCTAACTGTTTCGGTAGCGGCACCGGTGCCGGGGGCAGCGGCAGCGCCGGCTGGTTTTGAGACCGGGTTCGATGCCGATGGGCACCCTGATGCGCAAGCGCAAAGCCCTACCGCGCCGGCGTCGATGATGCCGCGAACCGAGCTGGACGAGGTGATCGATGCCTTGGCGCAGGAGATGGATAAACCCAGTGCGCGGGCGCCATACATTGAGGTGGCCGAGCCGTCGCCGGGCTCCGATTGGGTGCCGTTACCGGATAGTGTCGCCGGTGAAACATTCCACACCATGTCTGACGATGCGATAGGCGCGCAGCCGTTGGACATCGTCCCGGCGCCACGTCACCTGGTGCCGGCAGACCGTGTGGCGCAACCCTGGGAAGCCGCGGCGAACGAAGTGATGGGCGCGGACCCGGTTCAGACCGCGCCGGCCGCCGTCCCAGCCGATCCGGTGCTGCCCGCGCTGCCAAGGCAGACGGCAGACGCAGACCCTCCTGCTGTAGCCGCTCCCGCCGGTAGTTTTACTTTTGCGCCGCCGTCGGCGATGGACATAGAGTTGCCGCCGGTCGCGCTGCTGGCGCGCGCGTCGGTAGCGGCTGAAACCGTTTCCGAGCAGGCCCTGCTGGAAAAAGGTCAACTCATCGAACAACGGCTGAAGGAATTCAAAGTGCCGGTATCGGTGATCGGCGCCGATGCCGGGCCGGTGATCACCCGTTTTGAAATCGAGCCGGCCGTCGGTGTGCGCGGCAGCCAGATCGTCGGATTGATGAAGGATTTGTCGCGGGCGCTGGGCGTGACCTCGGTGCGTGTGGTCGAGACCATTCCGGGCAAAACGTGCATGGGGTTGGAGTTGCCCAATGCGCAACGGCAGATGATACGGCTTTCCGAAATTCTCGAATCGGATGCTTACCGCAATCACGAGTCGTATTTGACCATGGCCATGGGTAAGGACATCACCGGTAATCCGGTGGTGGCAGATCTGGCCAAAGCACCGCATATGCTGGTTGCAGGCACCACGGGTTCGGGTAAATCGGTGGCGATCAACGCGATGATTTTATCGTTGTTGTATAAAGCCACGCCGGAAAATGTGCGCATGATCATGATCGACCCGAAGATGCTGGAGCTTTCGGTGTACGAAGGGATTCCGCATTTGCTGGCGCCGGTGGTCACGGATATGAAGCTGGCGGCGCATGCGCTGAGCTGGTGTGTCGGCGAGATGGAACGCCGCTATCGTTTATTGTCGGCTCTTGGGGTACGTAATCTGGCAGGCTACAACCAGAAAATCCGCAATGCTCAACTAGCCGAAACCTACCTGACCAATCCATTTAGCTTGACCCCCGAGGCGCCGGAGCCCTTATCGACACTGCCCTTGATTGTGGTGGTGATCGACGAGTTGGCTGATTTGATGATGGTGGCCGGTAAAAAAATCGAAGAACTGATTGCACGCTTGGCGCAAAAAGCCCGCGCCGCCGGGATTCATTTGATTCTGGCGACGCAACGGCCCTCGGTCGATGTGATTACCGGCCTGATCAAAGCCAATATCCCGACGCGTGTTGCCTTCCAGGTTTCATCGAAAATCGATTCGCGCACGATTCTCGATCAGATGGGCGCCGAAAGTTTGCTGGGGCAGGGCGATATGCTGTTTCTGCCGCCCGGCACCGGCTACCCGCAGCGGGTGCATGGCGCTTTTGTGGCCGATGAAGAAGTGCATCGGGTGGTCGAATATCTGAAACAGTTTGGTGAGCCCGAATACGAGGAAAGCATTTTGGCCGGTCCGTCCGACGAAAACGCGAGCCAGGATCTGTTCGGCGATACGCCCGATGTCGAAGCCGATCCGCTGTATGACGAAGCTGTGGCGTTTGTCTTGCGTTCGCGGCGGGCCTCGATTTCATCGGTGCAGCGCCAGTTCAGAATCGGCTATAACCGTGCTGCCAGGCTGGTTGAACAGATGGAAAGCGCCGGACTGGTTTCTGCCATGAGCAACGGCGGTAGCCGCGAAGTCCTGGTGCCGGGGCCGGCCGACTAGAGGCCGGGCCGGGCATGCGCCAGAATGGGATACTGGGGCATCCCATTCCGCATCGCAGATGAGATCTTCAAATCATGAATTGGAAAAATGATACGCGTCGATCCGGCGTAATTGCGGCGTTGGCTGCAGCGCTCCTGTTCGGTGCCGGGACGCCTCTGGCCAAGCTGTTGTTGCACACGGTCAGCCCGTGGTTGTTGGCGGGTCTGCTTTATCTCGGCTCGGGCCTCGGTTTGGCACTTTATCGCAGGCTGAGCCATGCCCCGTCCGTCAGCTTGACTCAGTCGGACCGTGGGTGGTTTGCGGCAGCCGTACTGGCCGGGGGCGTGGTGGCGCCGATCCTGTTGATGGTCGGGCTGACGCGTATGCCGGCGACCAATGCGTCTTTGCTGTTGAACGCGGAAGGGGTTCTGACGACCTTATTGGCCTGGTTTGCCTTTCGCGAAAATTTCGATCGGCGCATCGCCCTGGGGATGCTGGCCTTGCTGGCCGGCGCGCTGGTTTTGTCCTGGCCGGGTCAGGCGCATTTTGCCGGTCTCTGGCCTACGCTCGCCGTGCTGGGTGCATGCCTGGCCTGGGGCATCGACAATAACTTGACCCGTAAAGTAGCGTTGACCGATGCGACCTGGATCGCTTCCATGAAAGGATTGGTAGCGGGGCCGGTCAATTTGCTGTTGGCTTTCGCACTCGGCGCGCATCTGCCTTCATGGCCCGGTATCGTGGGCGCCATGGCCGTGGGTCTGTTCGCCTATGGCGTGAGTTTGGTCCTGTTTATCGTCGGCTTGCGGCATTTGGGCACCGCCCGGACCGGGGCTTATTTTTCCATCGCTCCATTTTTTGGCGCGGCATTGGCGCTGCTGATGGGCGAGCCCGTTACCGTGCCCCTGCTGATCGCCGCGGCATTGATGCTGATCGGCTTGGTGCTGCATTTGACTGAGCGGCACCGGCACCCGCATCGCCATCATGCGCAAGAGCATGAGCACGAGCATGTGCATGACGAACACCATCAGCATGGCCATGATGTACCGGTGCCGCCCGGCACGCGGCACCGTCATTGGCACCGGCATGCGCCGCTCTTGCATGAGCACGCGCATTACCCGGATATGCATCACCGGCATGATCATTAAAGCATCGCCGTCCTGTGCTTCGTGCCGCCTGGCTTACATTGCCCTGAACTGATGTGCAAAAGCCCGGCTGACGGGCAGGCTCCGGCTGCACTCGCGCACAGCCAGGGTCACATGACCTGCGTCATCCCGAGTGGCCGACTCGATGCGTTTTGGGTTCACGATAATACTGCGGTGAACCTGGATCAGCGTTCCCGGCACCACGCGTTGCAACAATTCACGCAAGCTCAGGCGGATCAAACCTTCGCCGGCGGTGGTGACGACATTCAGGTATTTATCGGTCGCTTCACAATATAGAACCTCGCTCAGTGCGACCAGGCGCACGGTATTGCCGATTCCCAGATGCAGGGTTTCAAGCATGGCGGGGGCGGGGGCAGTCGCGGGCGATAGATACAGGGCTTGTACCTGCGCCAGCAAGCTGGCCAGCTCGCCGACCGCCGGCACGCGCTGCCGCTCGGCGTAACGTGCTTGCAGGCGCACTACGGTTTTGGCCAGGCGCTCCAGGGTCGCGGGTTTGAGGATATAGTCGGCCGCTTGTTGTTCGAATGCCTGAATCGCGAATTCTTCGTAGGCGGTCACAAATACAATCAACGGCGCGGGCCTGGCTTCCGCTCCCTGATTGGGCCATTCATCGAGAACCTCCGCCGCGACCTCCAGGCCGCTTTTGCCCGGCATCCGGATGTCGAGAAACAACAAGTCCGGTAGATGCCGCAGCGCGAGTTCGCAGGCTGAAATGCCGTCGCCCGCGACCGCGACCACTTGCAGCTCGGGCCAGGTCTTTTCGAGCATACGTTGCAATGCCGCAGCCAGGACGGGTTCGTCTTCGGCGAGCAAAGCCGTCGGAGTAGATCTCATAAGCTTGTGTGGGGCAAAGTGAGGTGGATCGCCAAACCGGGTTCTTGCGCGCTGATAATCTCGATCGCGGCATGTGTGCCGTACAGCGCCCGCAAACGTTCGCGTACATTGCCGAGGCCAAAACCTTGATTCAATTCGCCGCGCTGGAAACCCAGGCCCGTATCGCGCACCACCAGCAACAGTTGGCCGTCGCACAGACTGGCGCTGACTTCGACCGAGCCGCCGTCGACTTTCGGCTCCAGGCCATGCTTGATGGCGTTTTCGACCAAGGGCTGCAGCAGCATGGGCGGAACCGTGACGGTGCGCAACGGCTCCGGAAGTTGCAGCGAATAGCTCAGGCGCGAACCCATGCGCAAAGACATCAATTGCAAGTAGGCGCGTAGCTGTTCGAATTCGTTTTGCAGGGTGATCTGTTCGGCGCGCGAGGCGGCCAGAGTGCTGCGCAAATAGGTGATGAGCTGGTCCAGCATGGATTGGGCGCGGGACGGATCGATCTCGATCAGCGTATGCAGGGTCGATAGCGTATTGAACAGCATATGCGGCTCGATCTGCGTCTGCAGCAGTTTGAGCTGGGCTTCCGCGGCCAGTCTTTGGGCCTGGGCGTGCGCGGCGGTTTCTTCGTCAAGCCGGCGGCGCGACCAGAAAAAATAATTGATGCAGATGGAGGCTGTAATTGCGATACCGATGGTGAAGGGCGATGTTTCAAGCAACTGGGTGGCCCAGTCATGCTCTCGCAATACGGTCGCCGCGATGATGGTGCCGATGACGTAACCCAAAGGTATGACGACAATTGCCAGTATCAGGTGCGACCAGGATGGCTTGGATAGATAACTGGTGCCGTACCGCGTCATTGTGACGGCACCGATAAGCCGATAGATGCCGAAAATCGATAAACCGATACATTCCGCGTGGACCAGCGTTGCCGTGAAATTGCCGGGATTGAGGGGAGCGAGCAAGACTGCAATGACCGCATTAAAAACGGCCACGACCAAGCCGATACGCAACCATTTATTTTTGCGTATCGACGTGATGGCGTTGCGGTTGAGGTAAGTTAGCCGGTGCATGCCGTCATTGTAAAGCTGTCGCTGTTCATTTTCCCGCATACAGGTCGCTCGGGCCGACCGCGCCGAGGTTTCCGCCAGCGCTCTGCATGACCCGCCAGATGCGCCAGGCGCTACCCATCAAGATGCCGTTCAGACTGCCCGACAAGAGGCCAATGACGATGGCGAAGACGCTGCTGCCGTGCAGCGAGGGCTGGACCGCCATCAGCACGGCAAGAATGTATTTGATTAAAAAGATGCTGATCATCCAGCATAACGGCAACCAGCTTCCCGGAAGTTGGAAAAGCTGGGTTTGCACCGAATACGTCACGTCGCGTCGCGCCCCGCGGTTGATCGCGATTGCAACGAAGACGGCCGCGGCGCATAACCAGGCCAAATAACTCGTCACCAAAATGGCATTCAGCTCGTTCAGCGATTCGCCGGCATGGGTGACAAACGCCGAGTAAATGCTGAACAGGGAGAGTGCGGTGAAGGCCAGCGGCAGGATGAAAATACGCCGTGCCGGCACGCTGCGCGGCCGGCTGCGCGAGATCCCTATAGCCACCAGGGCAAGCAATAAGAACATGACCCAGGAGGGCGTTTGTCGAATGATTTCTATCAGCATGATGATGGCTTCCGTTAGATGCTATTAAGTGTGGGGCAGGCGCTGGGGCGTCGGTCGCGCGGCGCCTTGAGTTACGGCTTTGGCGGGATATGTGCGGTGGGCTACGTATTTACCCGAATCATTGCCGGCCAATCCGCGTTTCTTGGTGTTTCTTCCGCTTGTGTGCCGCGTGCCGGTTCTACCGCCCGAGCGGCACTTCCTCCCGATAGTCCAATCAGCATCAGACCCGCGATGGATTCGGTCTGCGCTTGAAAAAAATACGGCTCGAGTGCGTTTGAATCGCTTGTCATGGCGCTTGGTGTCATCATTTCCTCGCGAAAGTCCGGCTCAGGCATTGGCATGGCGTGACTATCGCAAAGCAAACGGAAGGCGGCCAGCACAATGCGACCAACGGTCGAATGCGGGGGGGCGAACGGTGATTTTTGGCGTGAGAGGCTTACCTATGGGGAGTGCCGCGGGTGTAGCAAAACCGCAAAAGGGCTAACCCGCAGATGCTCAATTTTGTTGCGCGCAGGCGTATCATCGACACCAGGGCCTGTTATTAGCGTGAACAGGCCCTAGCAGCCTTATATCGGGAGAAACCGTTTCAGATTGGCCCGCGCGGATGACGTTGTATATCCCCGCACAATGTCGCTCCAACCGCGGACCTTCCGAGAAGGTGGTCCGAATTGGCAGCCCCCGAATCTGACACGTTTATAAGTGAGGCGGCAACATGACATCCGATAGCACAATAAAAACTTTGCTCATCACCGACGATAGTCGTGTTTCGAGAATGATGATCCGCAGCTTTGTGCGGGCGGCGCAGCCGAACTGGGTGATTGTCGAAGCTGAAAGCGGGCCGGCCGCACTCGAAAACATCGCGCGCGGAGCCCCCGATTTCTGCACCATGGATATCAATATGCCCGGCATGATGGGCACGGAAGCGGTGCAATTGATACGCGAGCAATACCCTGAAATCAGAGTCGCCATATTTTCGGCCAATATTCAGGAAAGCATGCAACTCAAGGCCGTCGAGCTGGGCGCCAAGTTCGTGCCCAAGCCCGTTACCGAAAAAACCGTAGCGCAAGCCATTGAATTTTTCCTGGGGTAAGTTTTGGACACGATCTCCGAAATTCAAATGGAAGCCCTGACCGAGATCTTTAATATCGGGGCCGGCCGGGCAGCATCGAGCTTGAGCAGCGCGGTCGCCAGCACGGTCAAACTCTCGGTCCCGCGCATCGAGCTGTACCAGATCGAGGATCTCGACATCGACGCCCTCGGGCTCGGGCACAAACGTTTGGGCGCGGTGTTGCAGTCTTATGCCGGCCCATTCGATGCGCAGGCGATGTTGCTCTTCCCCGAAGAGAACGCACTCGAGATCGTGCGCGATATGCTCGGCAGCACCATGAGTATCGAAGATCTTTCCGAACTCGAACAGGAAACCATGTGCGAGGTCGGCAATATCATTCTGAATGCTTGTTTGTCGGCGATGGCCGATGTGCTGGGCGTCACTTTCGAAGCCACCTTGCCCAGCTATTCCGTCGAGAGTCTGGAGACACTGCTGCGGAATTCGATCGAAAATCCCGACCAGCCGCTGATGCTGGTGTTGAATATCGACATGATTATCGAAAAGCGAAACACGCAAGGTTTTCTGGCGTTTTTGCTGAGCTATCCCTCACTCGATATGTTGATGACCCATATCGATAGTTTTCTCGGAAAAATATGACTTCTGCGTTGATCCCGGGCGAAGAACGCACACATTTGAGCAAAATGTTGCCCCAGGTCGTCAACGTGATGAGTCTGGGGCTGATTCTGGTCGATGCCGAGCGTACCGTCCTGCTGTGGAATAACTGGATGCGGCAGCGTTGCAGCGTCGCGGTAAGCGAGCCGGTCGGGGTGAATCTTGAGGCTGTGTTTAGCGACGGCTTGCCGGGCGCTTTGGGTATCGCGATCGGTAACGCGCTGAAGTACGGTTTGCCCAGCCTCTTATCCAATGCCTTGCATGGCGCTGTTTTGCCGCTGTTCGATCACAAGAAAGGAGGCGACCATCCCGAGCGCATCCAGCAGAGCATTCATGTCTTGCCGCTCAAGGGCGATGGCGGCGAGCGGTACTGCGTACTGCAGATCAGCGACGTCAGCGCTTCGGTGGTGCGTGAACGAAAATTGCGCGCGCAGGCCGAAACGCTCAAGGAGCAGGCATTCACCGATGGGCTGACAGGGCTGATGAACCGGCGTCATTTCGATGAACGTTTCCCGCTTGAGTTTCGCCGCGCCAAACGCCAGCAAAGTCCGTTGTCGCTGGTTATGCTGGATATCGATTTTTTCAAAGCGTACAACGACCAATACGGTCATCCGAACGCCGACAAAGTGTTGATTACCGTAGCCCAGACTTTGCGCGCCACCTTGCCCCAGTCGGTCGAAGTGATTGCCCGTTACGGCGGGGAAGAATTTATTGTGGTGTTGCCCGATTGCGACGACAGCGAGGCCGGCATTTTGGGCGAAAAATTGCGCGCGGCGATTGAGAATATGCAGATTCCCCATGCGAGTTCCGACGTGGCCGGGTTTGTCACCATCAGTGTCGGTCTGGTGAGTTTGACGCCGGATGCGGCCAGCAGCGAACATTTGATGCTGGCTTCCGTCGACGCCGCGCTTTATATTGCCAAACACAAAGGCCGCAACCGCGTGTCGAGTCCGGCGCGACCCTGAACCGCCCGTGTGTATGCCATGTTTATGCCATGTTTATGCCATGTTTATGCCGTGATTACGCCGTTATTATTCCGGCATTGATGAAAATCCGCACGAGCGAGTGACTATTTATGAAGGTGTCTGCCCGATATACCCGCACGGCCATGTTTTTTCATTGGTTAATCGCACTGCTGATTTTTCTGAACCTGCTGCTGGCCTGGACTTTCGATTTAGTGCCGGATGCCTGGGGCCGTCCGGCGGTGGATATACATAAGTCGATCGGTATCACCGTGCTGGGCTTGGCGCTGCTGCGCTTGCTGTGGCGTTTTGCCAATCCGCCGCCGGCTTTACCCGGATCATTTGCAAAAATCGAGCGGGCGGGAGCACATGCGGCTCATTTCGGTTTGTATCTGCTGATGATTTGTATCCCGCTATCGGGATGGTTGCATGATTCGGCTTGGCGCGACGCCGCGACCCACCCGATGCAATGGTTTTACTTATTTCAATGGCCGCGTATCGGTTTTATCATGAATCTCGATCCGCAATTGAAAGAACGGCTGCATCATTTATTTGGCAGTCTTCATGTCTGGCTGGCCTATGTACTCTATGGATTATTCGTGTTGCATGTCGCCGGTGCGCTAAAGCACGAATGGTGGGATCGTCAATCGGTCTTGCAACGCATGGTGCCCTGGGGCAAACCGAAAAACGACGATTTAAACTGAGGGTAAATCAGGCAGGTGCCTGGTTTGAAGCGGAGCGTCAGCCGCGGCACAATGCAATTTATTGAGCGATTGGAGGTCGTACACGTTAAACTCCATGGCTATTGAATTGGGGTTGAATCACCCGTGCGGCACTTTTGCCGCAGGATAGCTTGCTCGGCCGGTAACTTGTATCCATGTTGTAACAACTGGCATGGTTTGAAACATTGGCAGACTTCGCCTCTGCGCTGGCCGACACTGAGCTTTATATACTGAACGGATACTGTGTTGTGTCTTGACCGGTCGCCGTTCACTCTTTTGGAGTCGTTGATGAGAATTGCCCAGATTGCGCCGCTGACCGAGTCGGTACCCCCCAAATTATATGGCGGTACGGAGCGTGTCGTGTCCTACCTGACCGAGGCGCTGGTGGAGCTGGGGCACGACGTCACCCTATTTGCCAGTGGCGATTCTCAGACCTCGGCCAAGCTTGAAGCAGTATGGCCGCGCGCATTGCGGCTGGATCCGTCGATTCGCGACCGGATTGCGCCGCATATGTTGATGATGGAACTGGTACGCCGCCGTGCCGAAGATTTCGATGTGCTCCATTTTCATATGGATTATTACTCGTTCTCATTGTTCGGCCGTCAAGACACGCCATTCGTCACCACCTTGCATGGCCGGCTCGATTTGCCCGAACAACAACCGGTATTCGATACCTTCGGTAATGCACCGGTGATTTCGATTTCGGATTCGCAGCGCGGGCCGTTGCCTCAGGCCAATTGGTTGCAAACCATTTATCACGGTTTGCCGGAAAACCTCTACACGCCGCAAGCGGTCGAACAGAAATATTTGGCGTTTATGGGGCGCGTGTCGCCCGAAAAGCGTGTCGATACCGCGATTCGCATTGCCCAGCAGTGCGGCATGCCGATCAAGATTGCCGCCAAAATCGATTCCGCCGACCGCGAATATTTCGAAAAAGAAATCAAACCTTTGTTCGATTTACCCCATGTCGAATATATCGGGGAAATCAACGATCATCAGAAAGCCGAATTCCTCTCGGGCGCGCATGCCTTGTTGTTCCCGATTGACTGGCCGGAGCCGTTCGGCCTGGTAATGATCGAAGCCATGGCTTGCGGCACGCCGGTGATCGCCTACAAGCGCGGCTCGGTGCCGGAAGTGATCGATGAAGGTGTGACCGGTTTTATCGTGGAAGACGAAGCGGCTGCGGTTGCCGCGGTGGGGCGCCTGCATTTATTGCCGCGCGCCCAGGTACGGCAGCGTTTCGACCAGCGTTTTACCGCACGGCGGATGGCGCAGGACTACGTCAATGCCTACCAGGGTTTGTCGCCTGCTCAGCGGCATCCTCACTTGAAAGTGGTCGACTGAGCTTGCGTTGACCTTACCCCGGGGCGGATCGTGCGCCGGGGGGAGGCGAAAGCCGCCATGCGGCGTTCAAGCTACCTTTGCCGGGCCGCTTCCGGCCTGCAGCAATACCCCCGTCATACCTGGAGAACTCCCGCCGGATTTATTTCGGCGGTGCGTTGTCGCCCGATTTCGCGTGTTCTTGAACCGCCGGTGAATCCGTCTCGGCCAATGGTTCGGTCGCGACTTGCTCGGCCTGCAAGGCCTTGGGGTCGAGCGTCAGATAGGCGCGCCGTTGGGTGTCGGCGATCGGGATCCCTTGCTCGCGAAAACGCTGCAAAATACGCCGGTTGAACTCGCGCTGCACGGTCCAGCGGGTGCTGTCCTTGGCGCGAATTTGCCCGGAAATGGTGACCATCGCGCCTTCGACCACGTCGATCCCCCAATACTCAAAATCGTTCAATATCATGTCCGCGTAAGCCGGATCGACGCGCATGGCGGTGCCGATGTCGCGCAAGGTGGCAACCACCAGATCGATATCCGCGTCGTAAGCGACGCTGACCTTGACGGCGGCGTTGCCGATGCCGCGATTGGTATTGTTGACCGTGGTGACCGAGCTGAACGGTATCGTATACAGCGAACCATCGCCGCCGCGCAGGCGCACCGTACGAATCGACAAATATTCGACGGTGCCCGATACGCCGGCGACCGTGACGTTGTCGCCGACCTGCATGGCATTTTCCATCAACAGGAAGATGCCGGTGATAAAGTCCTGCACCAGCTTTTGCGAACCGAAGCCGAGTGCGACCCCGATAATACTGGCGCTGGCCAATAGCGGCGCCGTGTTGACCCCCAGTTGATTCAAGGCGGTCATGCCGACGATCAGCGCGATCACGATCAGCAGTACCGAGCGCAGCATGGGCAGCAAGGTACGCAAGCGCGCCGCCCGGATCCGGTCGTCGTTTTGGGTCCAGCGGTCGAGCCGGCGCTCGACCATGGCATTGGTGCTTTCCCAAATCAACAACGCCACCACGCAAGCGATGCCCACCGTGGTCCCCGCCGAAATCAGGCTTTTGCCTATCGCTCCCGCGCTGAACCAATGTAGCGAGTCGACCCCCCAGGCTTGCAGCATGATCACCACGGTAATCAGTGCGACCAGGGTCGAGACCACACGACGCAGCGCCGGATAATAACGATGCGCGCGCCTGACCACCGGCGACAGCTCGGCCGGATCGTCGCCGCGGTTGAAGGCGCGAGCAAGCGCGCCGAGCAGGATAATCGCGATAATGCGCGCTACCGCCAGAATGGCCACCGATTGCCCGAGTAAATCGAAGACCCGGGACAGGCCGTTTTTGACGTTGAGCGCCCAGGAAAACCAAAGCGCGACAATCAGGAAAATTGCCACGAAAGCCCAGATATCGGCAAGCCATGCGCCCAACATCGCCATCGACGGTTTGGTTTCGGTACGGCGCCGGATGACGCGGTTGATCGGCCGCCGATAACGCATTACCACCACGATGGCCAGGATATGGCCGATCAGTACCGCCAGACGCGAGATCGCGTCATGCGCGGCGTTACTCATGCCGAGTTCGGCGACGGCGTCAGCCAGCCCATTGCCCAGCACAATGATGCCGACGATCCACATCATCCACACTTGCAGGCGGTGTGCCGTGTGATCGGAAATTTGCAGCAGGCGCAGGCCGGGTGCTTCGGGGGCGGTGAGCAAACGCACAATCGTGAGCACCGTACGCACCACCAGATAAGCGTTGGTGATGGTTTCGATCACGTTGTCGGCGACGCTGCCGTCGTCAACCAGCAAAGACGGTAAAGTGGTCGCAATCAGGAAAAACGCGATGAGCGGCAGCAAGGTCAGGACGAAATGCGCCAGGATGGCGGGCAAGCGCTTGAGCAAATGCCAGTGGCTGCTGGCTGAAATAAGACCTTTGACCTGGGTGGCGGCGACTTTTTCACGTTTGTCCGCGGCGTCGGCGCTGTCGGGTTGATCTGCGCCGGCCGCCGCCGGGGCCTCTGGGGCCACGGTTTTGGCAGCGGGGGTTGCATCCGCGTCGGCGTCGGCGTCGGGAGCAACGTCTGCGACCATCGCCGCGCGCGTGCGGTCTTCGGCCTTGAGCGTCGCGTTGTCGGCGGCGTCGCGTTGTGCGTCGGCGGCGAGTTCGGGCTGGCTGCTTGCGGCGATATCGGCCGCCATTTTATCGTCGCGCTCGGCACGGGCGGCGAGCAGGCGCCGCGGGTGCCGCAATACGCGTGACAGCACCCATTCGCCGATCAGTGCCGCGAGCATCACGGCGGCGAGGGTCCACAGCGCGTTCCAGGTTTGGGCGCGTTGGTCGGGGCTGTTGATCACCTGATTGAGCCAGGTCGCGATGGCCGGAAAGCCGCGGAACAAGCCGCTTGCGCCTTTCGCTTCGATTACGGCTGAGCGCCCCCAATGGCTGGTCTGATGCACCAGTTGCGCGATCAGGCCATTTGAGACCAAGGGGCTGCTGGCAGCCGTGGCCGATGCGGCCGTCGCACCTGACGGCGCCATAATGGCGGCAACCAGCGGATTCATCGCTGGGGTGGCCGGATGCGCGGCGCTGGCGGCAACCTTGGGGGCCGGCGCGGCCTTGGTTTCGGCATGGTGCGCACTGTCGCTTTCATGTGTTGCGTGTTTTGCGCCAACGCCGCTACCGTCGCTAACGGCACCGGATGCGCCCGATGCACTTGATGCTTCGCCAGCCGAGGGTGCAGCGAGCACGCGCAGGGTGCTCTCCATGGCGGCACGCCGTTGCGGATCTTGCAGATTATCGAGTGCCTGGCGCGCTTGCACGGGGCTGAGAGCACTGGCGGGCGTGTCGCTCGCGGCAGCCGGGGCATCCGCCGCGGCATAAGCTTGATGGAGGCACAGCGCGGCGCATAGGCTCAGCGCGGTACGGAATAAAAATTTATGCATGCGGTCCTGTCAATGTAAGCAGCGCCAAAGCGCGTCGGCGGCCGATGGGTGGGGCGTGTCCTCGGCCCGGAGCCCATCCGGATTTGGCCCCCATAGCGGGGTCTGCCCAGATAGGACTGCGGGGGCCGCATGGAGTTCGATCCAATGCTTTAATTTGGGCGGCCGGCGGCGTCAGATAAGCCCCAAGCCGCCCGACCGGGGTGGCCCGGCCCAGCCCGGCCCGATCTCATCGGTCCTGTCTAAACCAGTCCGGTCAGATAGTACACAGCGATCACAAAAAATACGGCCAAAGTTTTGATGATGGTGACCGCAAAAATGTCGCGATACGATTGTCTGTGGCTTAGACCCGTGACCGCCAGCAAGGTGATCACCGCGCCATTGTGCGGCAACGTATCCATGCCGCCGCTGGCCATGGCGACCACCCGGTGCAATACCTCCAGCGGGATTTGCGCGGCCTGCGCGCCTTTGATAAAGGTATCCGACATCGCGGCGAGGGCGATGCTCATGCCGCCCGAGGCCGAACCGGTAATACCCGCCAGCGAACTGACCGAAACCGCTGCTTTGATCAAGGGGTTGGAAATACTCTGCAAGGCATTGCCGACCACGATAAAACCCGGCAGCGCTGCAATCACGCCGCCAAAACCGTATTCAGACGCGGTATTCATCGAGGCCAGCAAGGCTCCCGCAACCGCTGCTTTGGTGCCGCCGGCGAAGCGCCCGCGCATCCGGCCGAAGGCGGTGACGGCCACCAGCACAATCCCGAGCAGCAGAGCCCCTTCGACGGCCCAGATGGCGATCACCGATTTGATCGGCGTGACCACCGCCGGATGCATGCCCGGCAAGGCATCCGGCGAGACGGTATAGGCTGCGCCGTACCAGATCGGGATCAATTTGGTGAGGGCGAAGTTCGCCACCCCCACCAGCACCAGCGGCGCGATGGCGAGCAGGGGGTTGGGCAAGCTACGCGATTCGATGCGCTCGGGTTCGTTGAGCAAGGCCGTGCCGTAACCTTCGCCGCTTGCCATGGCGGCGCGGCGGCGCCATTCCAGGTAACTCAGGCCGACCACGATAATAAACAGCGAGCCCAGCGTACCCAGCCACGGCGCGGCCCAGGTGGTGGTCTTGAAGAAGGTGGTGGGGATGATGTTCTGGATCTGCGGCGTGCCGGGCAGTGAATCCATGGTGAACGAGAAGGCGCCCAAAGCGATGGCGCCCGGCATCAGCCGTTTGGGAATATTGCTTTGGCGATAAAGCTCGGCGGCAAAAGGGTAGACCGCAAACACCACCACAAATAACGACACTCCGCCGTAAGTCAGGATTGCGCATACCGCGACGATCACCGCATTGGCCCGTCCACGCCCGATATATTTGATCGCGGCGGCGACAATCGCCTCGGAAAATCCGGACAGCTCGATCACCTTGCCGAACACCGCACCCAGCAGAAACACCGGGAAATACAGTTTGACGAAAACCACCATTTTCTCCATGAAAATGCCGGAGAACACCGGGGCGACGGCGGACGGATCGGTCAGCAGCACGGCCCCCATGGCAGCGAGCGGAGCCACCAGAATCACGCTATAGCCGCGATACGCGGCCAGCATCAGGAAGATCAGTGCGGCGAGCACGATAACAAATGACATAAGGTCTCCGGAGGCTTTTTTTCGTCAGCCACATCATGCCGCAACAGCGCGGCTTTGTCCTATTTAAGGCGGCGCTTGGCGGTAAATGCGGACGGCGCATGCAAGCGCGCGCCGAATTAATGAGGCAAATCGCCGCTATCATTAAAGTGCGTGAATGGAAACAAATCGACGCTGCAAGCTATTGTGGCGTCACTCAACCGCGCATCAACGATCTGCTGCGTGGACGGGTATCGCGTTTTTCATTGGATGCATTGGTCAATATCGCGACTGCTCTGGGTCAGCGAGTGCATATTGCATTGCAAGCGGCGTAAGGTCTAAACCTAAACCGCTTGCCGACCCTGGCCTAAACCGCCGGCACGGCCGTCAGCCGCAAACGCGTAATTTCCGAGGGCGCGCCCAAACGGTTGGGCGGGCCCCAGTAACCGGTGCCGCGGCTGGTGTACACCCACAAATTTTCCAGGCGTTCGAGACCGGCAATAAACGGCTGCTGCAGACGCACGAAAAAATTCCAGGGCAGGAACTGTCCGCCATGCGTATGCCCCGAAATTTGCAGCGTAAAACCCGCGCTCGCCGCCGCCGGCGCCGAACGGGGTTGATGCGCCAGCAATACTTTGACGGCGATATCGGCGGGCGCTCCGGCCAACGCAAGCAGGGGGTCGCTACGGTGGCTGGGGTCGAAGTTGCCGCCCGAAAAATCGGTCACGCCGGCGATCAACAATTGCCCCTGGCCGTGCTCCAGGACCACATGCTCATTCAGCAATACCGTCAGGCCCAAGCGCCTGAATTCGACCACCCATTCGGCTACGCCCGAATAATACTCGTGATTGCCGGTGACGAGGAAACTGCCATGCCGGGCGCTGAGCCGGGACAAGGGCTGGGTATGCGGACTCAAATCCATCACCCGGCCGTCAACCACATCGCCCGTGACAGCGATCAAATCGACTTCCAGGGCGTTGACCGCATCGACAATCGCGTCGATATAGTTGCGTTTGATGGTTGCGCCCACATGCAAGTCGCTGATCTGCGCGATGGTGAAGCCTTCCAGCGCCGGGGGGAGGCCTGCGATAGGCACGTCGACGGTTACAACCCGGGCACGGCTGCGAGCGTTAACCAAGCCGATCAAGGTCAGTACAACGGCGAAGAAGGCTACGCCGATGGCAGATCGATTGCGCCAGGCGGCAGAGATCGCAGGGTGATGCAGCAGCGTGGCTGCACTCCAGACGGCCAGCAAGGTCAGCTCGCGTAACAGCGCCAGCACCAGCAAAGAGGAAAATAAACCCAACGCCAGCATGCCGATCCAGGTCAGGGTATCCGCCACGCTGCGGCGTTTGATAAACCGGCCCAGCACGCCGAGAAACAGGCATAGATATAGCGCCGCCACGGCGCATAGGCCGATGCGCATGCCGCCGACGCCTAAATGCATATCGGGCACGAGCCTGAAGGCGAGGTAAACATGCAGCAGCAGGGTAATAAGCACAAAGGTGGCAAGAAAATTAACGCGACGCATAGGGGGCTAAAGAGGTCTTGAAGCAGGTTGGAGTCGGCGATGTCCGCACTGAGATCCTGAGTTGGAAGATCCGCGATGGAGTAATCGCTCGGAGGTCGTTGCCCCAGCGGCACTTCCTACCGGGCGCCGCCAAAGTGTGCTGGGGCGGCGCTCCGGACGGTCTCATCTCGGGCAAATTTCCAATTCAGGCACTATTAGCGTGAACAGGCCCTAGTGTAGCGCGATGCCTGCAACTGCGCCGGGCATACGTGAAAGCTATCCGGCGCCGCCTTGCCCTGCCTGGTGCGCTTGCCCGGCCGGCCGCTTACGGCCGCCGGCCCCTTTGCTTGCGTCCCGCTGCGATAACTGATATTTTTCACGGCGCGACGGTGTGAACCGTTGCAACGTTCTCAGGGCGGGGTGTAATTCCCCACCGGCGGTAATGGCAGCAATGCCTAGCCCGCGAGCGCTTTCGGCCTTGCGCCGGAAGGTCAGCAGACCCGGTTTGATTCCGGGGCCGACGGTATAGTCCGGATAAAGAGAGAACGGGATCTTCCGCATCCGCCGGTTGGCGTTTGCGCGTCCCCGTTTGCCCTGTTTTTGTCATACAAACAGGAGCTTGAGTCATGAATCACCTTCGTTCAAATACCTCCGGCCTGCCGGAAACGCGTATCGCTTTTGTCCAGGCATCCTGGCATAAAGAGATTGTCGACCAATGCCGCGAGGCTTTTACCGAGGAAATGATGCGCGGGGGTTATGCGCAATCCAGCCTCGATTTTTTCGTGGTGGCGGGTGCTTTCGAAATCCCATTACAGGCAAAATTGCTGGCCAAAACCGGCCGTTATAGCGCTGTGGTGGCGGCCGGACTGGTGGTCGACGGCGGCATCTATCGCCACGAATTTGTCGCCCAAAGCGTGATCGGCGGCTTGATGCAGGTTCAACTGGAAACCGAAGTGCCGATGATTTCCGCGGTGCTGACACCGCATCATTTCCATTCCCACGACGAACATCAGCAGTATTTCAGCCGGCATTTCCTGCTCAAGGGAACCGAGGCGGCACAGGCCTGTATCAGTACCGTGGCGGCATTGCGGCGGCTGGCCCAGTTTGACGCCGAGGCGGAACCGCGGCCCGCGGCCTTGGCCTGCGCCTGATTGAGATTGGCGCGGCAAGTCTGAGCCTGCGCCGGCGGGTTCACGGCAAATTCACGGCAAATTCACGGCGGGTTCAGAAAGGAGCAGCCGGCATGCGAGCGTGTGCCGGCCGCGGATAGGCGCCTTAAACCGCCAGCACCTGTAGTGCTTGCGCCAGCGCCCCGCTGGGTGCGGCCAGTTCTTCCAGGATCGAAAAATGATTGTGTCCGGCGAGCAAATGTAACTCTATCGCTTCGCCCATCTCACGCACATCACGGGCGTAGTCCTCGCTTTGACGGATCAATTCGGGGCGCTCGGCGGCGCCGACGATCACCTGCGTCGGTACCCCGGCGGCAATATGGTGGCAAGGACTGAAAGCCGCGACTTCGCTGGGTGACAGGCGAAGTTTGTCGTTCAAATTCGATAAGCGTATCGGTTCGAGATCGAACAAGCCGCTGATCGCCAACACGCCGCTCACGGCTCGATGATTGCGGAAATGCGCAGCCAACTGGCCGCCCGCCGAATGGCCGGCCAGCACCAGTTTTCTGCCCTGCGGCAGGGTGCCGGATGGGCTGCCGCCGAATTCGCCATGGCTTTCCAGAAAGTGCAACAACTGGCCGATTTCGGCCACGATACCTGTCATCTTGGCTTCCGGGGCCAAGGTGTACTCGGCCAGCACCACGTTGAACCCAAGCGCCAGCGGTCCCGCGACGATAAAAGCGAAATCTTCCTTGCTGCGCGATTGCCAATAGCCGCCATGAAGAAACACGACCGTGGCGACGCCGCTGCCCTGTGGCGCGGCAAACCAGTCAAAGCGCTGGCGCGCCCGATTGCCATAGGAAATATCGCGATGGCAGGGGTATTGCACATAAGCGTCCTGGCTGCGCTGGATATAGGCGTCCATTATCTGAGCTGCATCCGGCACTGCGGCGCTGTTGTTATAGGCCAGATCCAGCGTGGCCTGGTCCATCCCGCGAAAAATCGTATGCATGAGAAGTGTGTTACCGCAGAAAAGGAGAGGAAACTGCCGACCCTGAATCTTGACATGCATTGATCCGGCGAGCACGTCGATGGCGTCGATGTTTACCCCAGAAAAGTTGAATGTTTTAAAACTTTCTCTTGCCGCGTACCCCCTCAAACAGGCATATCTACAGGCGCTAAAGGTGTTGCGGCAGATGACAGAGGGGGGTGTTTTGTAAGTATTTCTGACGGAATCGATCGATTTGGCGTGCTTATCCACTTCGGCAATAAATTCGCTTGTGCTTGTTACATCCGGGTAATTTATCGAGCGCCGGCCCGCACTAATATTCAATCGTCAACACAAGCCAACGAGGTTATTTCATGAAGACGAATAAACGCTTGATTTTGCCTGCTTTGCTCGGTGCGACTGCGCTATTTGCCTCCAGCCTGGCAATGGCTCATGTCGATGTCGGTATCAATGTCGGCGTGCCGGCTCCGGTCTACGTCGCTCCGGCCCCAGTTTATGTCGCCCCTCCGCCGCCGGCACCCTACGTGGTAGGCGGACCGGTCGTGGTGCTGGGCTGGCATGGCGACCGCTATTGGGATGGTCACCGCTACTGGTCGCGTCATGACTGGCAAGCGCGTCATCCGGGCCACTGGCGTTAAGCGCATTTGAAGCGGGTGCAGCACGTGACGAACGACGGTATTACAATGTCGTTCGTTTTGCACTCGTAAGGAAATTGAATGCGTTTTGGAAAGAAAGTCGTCGTGTCGCTCACCTGCATCGCGGGTCTGCTTGCTCTGAGCCCCATCGCTGCCAGTGCGCGGCCGCATCGCCATAAAGTGTGCCGGGTGAGCCATTCTCATCATCGCAGCCACCGGGTTTGTCACTGGGTGAATTAATCCAGTTGCACGCCTGCCGTGCGCGGCAAGTACCGATTTCCGGTGTAAATACCGGATTATTGGTGCGAGCCGCGCACTTTTCGTTAAACTGCACTGTATCGTCCTGACCCATGTCTTGACCCATGTCTTGACCTATACGCGCGGCGCTTGTGCGAGTCGTCAGTCCCAATGCGTCCCTCCATGCCGGCAGTGCTGTTCCTGTCGTCAGCTTCTTTTGTTATCAAGCCACCGATGTCCAATACTCATGAAATTCGCCCCGGCCAGTCGCACGAACTGCTGAAGGAACTCCATATCCTGACGCGTGATGGCCGTTTGAACCAGGACAGCCGGCGCAAACTGAAGCAGGTTTATCATTTATTCCAGTTTATCGAGCCGCTGTTGCAGGCTTTGCAGCAGGACGCCCAGGATGGCGCGGGTATCACGCTGGTTGACCATGGCGCCGGCAAGTCATATCTCGGGTTTATTCTGTATGACCTGTTTTTTAAAGAGCAGGCAAGCACCGGTCATATTTACGGTATTGAAACGCGCGAAGAGCTGGTGTTGAAGTCGGAAGAACTGGCGGCCCGTTTGGGTTTTCCCGGTATGTCCTTTCTCAATTTGTCGGTGGCGGATTCGATTACCTCGGACCGCTTGCCGCCCCGCATCGATATTGTGACGGCACTGCACGCCTGCAATACGGCGACCGACGATGCGATTCACTTTGCCCTGGAAAAGCAGGCCCGGTATATCGTGGTGGTGCCGTGTTGCCAGGCGGAAGTGGCCGGCGTTTTGCGCAAAAACAAAGGCCAGTCCTTGCATCATGCTTTGACCGAAATCTGGCGCCACCCGTTGCATACGCGTGAATTCGGCAGCCAGATCACCAATGTTCTGCGCTGTTTGCAGCTTGAGGCTCACGGCTATCAGGTGAATGTGACGGAGCTGGTCGGCTGGGAACACTCGATGAAAAACGAATTGATCATCGCCCAATATAAGGACCTGCCGCGCCGCCGCCCGGCGCAGCGTCTGGCGGAAATCCTGCAAACCTTGGGCCTCGATGAAATGCGCGAGCGCTTTTTTACCGGCGATGGCTTGAGCGCCGCGTTGACGGATACTGCGCCTGATGCGGCAAACCTGCCGGAGGAAACGGCTTAAGCAGATTGCCTCGGTGCCGCCGCTTGGCTGGTGCCGCCGCGGCGTGGTAAATCGCCCGGTTAAACCACGCCCGGTTAAACCACGCCCGGTTAAACCGCTACCGGTCCCACGCCGTCAATCGATTTACCCAGCGTCGGACTGATTCATCCAGGCCTGCCATCCAGCATGTCCGAGTTCGCGCAGCGTGGCTTCATTGCGCTCATAAATGCCGGCTGCATCGGGGAAGGCCAGGACCGCGCGGTCTATGCTGGCCTCGCGCAGCAAGTGCAAGATGGGATAGGGCGCCCGGTTGGTATAGTTTTCGATGTCGTCGATTTGATTGTCGGCGAATTGGTAATCTGGGTGAAAGCTCGCGATTTGCAGCACACCCTCAAGCCGCATGCTGCGCAACAGTTGTTGTGCCAGATGCAGGCAGTCGTTGTAATCGGAAAAATCTGCCAGCGCATGGGGCAGAATCAATAGCGTTGTGTCGATTTCCTGTGCGTCGGAATCAGCCAGCAGGCGTAATTCTTGTTCCAGTTCCGTCATCACATCGGCAAAATTATCCCGCTTGCTGACGACGTAGCGAATTTGCTGTTTGACGTAGACGGCTTTGGCGAACGGGCATAAATTCAGGCCGATGACCGCGCGCGTGAGCCAATGCCGGGTCGCAGCCAGGACGGCTGCGTCGTTGATCTCGGAGTTGGGGAGAGAAGACATCAGCGCGCTCGGACAAAAACATCATTTTACCGCGAGCGGTACAGAAACCGGCAGCCCGATTTGCATTGACAGCGGACTGCCGGTGCCGGTGTGTTAAGGCGCTACGAGAGCAGGCCTGGGCGCTTCATGCGTGGCTTGAACAGCTTGGATTCGAGGTCACGCTCGCCGGATCAAACGCAGTACCAGCAGCAAGACTACGGCACCCAAGGTCGCGGTAATGATGGACGAGAGAATGCCGCCGCCGATACTGATACCCAGGACGCCCGCGAGCCAGCCGCCGATCACGGCACCCACAACGCCGATCAGGATGTCCCACAGCAAGCCGAATCCGCCGCCGCTGACCAAGGTACCCGCCAACCAGCCGGCTACACCACCGATGATCAGCCAAAAAATAATGCCGTGTGCCATTGTTGTCTCTCCCGTTTAATAATGAGGCTTCAGGTACAGCCGCCCCGGTTAATCGATTAACGACCCGCCAACGCCACGCTTGATCACCCGCCAAGCGGGCGATTAACGAGCGCAATAAAGTTGCTGCCTTTGCTCAGAGCCTTCCATCTCGAAATTAGTTCCAGCTTGCCGGTTCAGCACCGACACAATGCCTGGAATAGGTGGCTCCCGCTATGCGTTTAACCAAATTTAACCTTGCTTGCGCTGAAAATGCCGCATTCAAGCGCCGGCCCACCCCGGCAGATAACGTGCCTGCTCGGTGCGCGCCAGCTTGATGGCTTTTTTAAGGGCGCCGGCAAAATCCTGGGTCAACATGTCCGGTTTGAGCTTGCAACGGAAAAAGTCGGCCCATAAGAATTCGCTGAACGGCATCGAGTCCTTGGCAAAAGCACCGGCCACCCGTGCCTGGCCCGCCAGGCTGCGATAAGGGTCGTTCTCGAGCTGCGTCAGGTGGCGCGGCAGCGCCTCATAGTCGTGCCGGGTACCGTTCTGGTCGTAGGGATGCACCCACTGGTGGAAGTCCATGACCCGCCAAAACTGCGCCGGTTCAAGCCAGGACAGGTCTTTCAGTACCACCAGCCAGATCGACTTGACCCCTTCCTGAATCAAGGCCAGACCCAGATGATGATGGTCCACCACGTAGTGGACGCCGCCTGGACCCAGGATGCAGGGAAACCAGTGGCGCGCGAGGAGGTCTTTGCGCGCCTTTTTATCCATTTCATTCCACTGTTTGCGTTTTTCCAGCACTTCGGCATAACCGACCGTCAGTTGCGTGGGGCGGAGGTCGCTGAGTTTTGCGCTGACCAGCGGACGATACACTCGGGTCATGGATATTCCTAAAATGAATGTTAGAAGCCGCCCTGCACGATTTGGACCATCAGCCAGAGATTGGCCACCGTAATCACGGCAAACAGGAGCCAGGCCAAGCCGGCGGTAAGCGGCGTATTGGTGAATGCGCCCATCAGCTTGCGCTCGCCGGTGAGGCGTATCAGCGGGTAGAGCGCAAAAGGCAGTTGCAAGCTCAGCACCACCTGGCTGAATACCAGCATCATGCCGATGGCATGTTCACCCAACCATAAAACCCCGATCAGCGCCGGCACCAAGGCCAGCGTGCGGGTGATCAAGCGCCGTTGCCAGCAGGGGATCTTCAGATCGAGAAAACCTTCCATCACGATCTGCCCGGCGACCGTGCCGGTAAACGTCGAGCTTTGTCCCGAGGCGAGCAAGGCCACGGCAAATACCACCGCCGCCATACCGGTGCCGACGATGGGGATCAGCAAGCGATAAGCATCGTCGATTTCCGTGACCTGGGTATGGCCGGCCGCATGAAAGGCCGCGCCCGCCAGGATAATGATGGCGGCGTTGATGATCAGGGCCAGCGCCAGAGACGACAGCGTATCGATGCGCGACAGGGAGATCGCTTCCTGTTGGCTGGCGTGATCGCGTTTGATTACCCGCGTTTGCACAATCGAGGAATGCAGGTACAGATTGTGCGGCATGATGGTCGCCCCGAGGATGCCGACGGCCAGATAAACCGGCTCACGATGGGTCAGCATCGGCCGCGTGGGCAGCAAGCCATGGATCACATTGGACCAAACGGGACTGACGAAAAATAGTTCGATCACCAGCCCCAGGCCGATGGTGGCGATCAGCCCCAGGATAATGGCTTCCAGATGGCGGAAGCTTTTACCTTTCAGGCCCAGTACCAGCAGCGTATCGAACGCGGTCAGCACAATACCCGTGACAATCGAGCAACCCAGTAATAAATGAAAGGCCAGTGCTCCACCCAATACTTCCGCCAGGTCACAGGCGATAATGGCGATTTCGGCCAGCAGCCATTGCGTGCGCGCGACCGCGGGCGAGTAACGGGCGCGGCAAAGCTGAGCCAGGTCGCGTCCGCTGGCAATCCCGAGGCGCATAGCCAAGCACTGCAGCACCATGGCGGCGAGGCTGGACAATACCACCACGAACAATAATTGATAGCCGTATTTGGAGCCGGCTTCAATGTCGGTGGCCCAATTGCCGGGATCCATATATCCGATCGAAATCAGTAATCCGGGGCCGGCGAATTGCAGCAGGCGTTTGAGCCATGTCGCCTGACGGTTGATTTCAACCGTGCCTTTGACTTCGGAGGGGCAAAATGGCGCGGTTGCGGTGGTGGGAAGTTTAAACTGCAATTTTGAGCCTTATTCAAACGATGAAAATCCTGGCGCGGACCCCATAACGGAGCCGGGGTAAATGCCGGCGCAACCTGCGAAGTATGAAATTGCCGCAGCATTAGCACAAGTATCATGATAAAAATCAATAGAAAAATCACCCGTGGCGTGGCGGCACGATGGCATTTGTCAATTTTATTGAATTAGGCGCATAGTGTTTCATCGACTAAAAACGCTCCCGCCAGGCCGAGTTGAAATGATTCAAAAAATGCTAATCTCGCTTGAGGGAACCGTGACTGACCGGGTCGACCTGGGCATTTTTGCGGTGGATCGCGAGATGCGGGTTACGTTGTGGAATCGCTTTATGCAATATCACAGCGGTACTTCCCGCGAGCAGGTGCTGG
>Ga0302231_10000049_pt1 | contig 99841 bp, 99 predicted proteins | sample II_Palsa_N2_2_FD_193522 | JGI IMG/M metagenome (GOLD analysis project Ga0302231, IMG submission 193522) | Peat permafrost microbial communities from Stordalen Mire near Abisko, Sweden - II_Palsa_N2_2 | ecosystem: Environmental > Terrestrial > Soil > Palsa > Peat permafrost | place: Sweden...
ACATCGACACGCACAATGTCGACCCCAAACCCTTCGTCTGGCGCAAGACGGCCGACGTCATCCTTGCTTCCGTGGCACGCGCTGCCGCTAAACTTATTTGAAGTTATTTTTGAGACACCACACTAGAAAAGGGTTGATGTTCTCGTACGGAATGGCTGCCACATGGGCTGCGACAAGCGCTCGCAAGGTTGCCAGGTCGGGCACGCGGACCGCATCCCGGCCGATGCGCCGAAGATAAGCGTCCAGATCGATGGAATCACGCGTATTCAAGGGCCGGCTCGGCAGGTCCGTGGGAATCCAGGCCAGCGATAGTAGCCCGCTTGCTGGCCCATCGACGAATCCCGCAGAGGTAACCAATGCCGACCGGACAGCGAACTATCAGTAGCCGGCGCGTTGGCTGTGCTCAGGACGGCCCCAATCTTCGAGCTACTCGCCGCGTTGCATCCACCCATGGACCTCCAACGTAACTTCACCGGCCTGATGTCGATCTGAACCAATACCCTTGCTAGCGAGGCACACCATGATTCGTCGCACTGCTTTCCATGCCATTCCCCTGGCCGCGCTGTTGATGCTGGTCGGCTTGAGCGCGTGCCGACCGGCATCCGCCGCCAGCGATGCTGCAGCACTGCCCGCACCTGTCGTCGACTCTTCGAAGATGGACGCATCAAAGGCTGCTCCGAGCGACCAAATCGCCGTGCTAGCTGGCGGCTGTTTCTGGGGCGTCGCCTCCGTCTTCGAGCACGTCAAGGGGGTGCGCCATGTGGTCGCCGGCTACTCCGGCGGCGGCGCCAGCACCGCTCACTACGACCAGGTGAGTGACGGTGACACCGGCCATGCGGAATCGGTGAAAGTGGAATTCGATCCCGCACAGATCAGCTATGGACAGCTGCTGCAGGTGTTTTTCTCGGTGGCGCTCGACCCGACCGAACTCAATCGGCAAGGTCCGGACACCGGCAGCCAATATCGCTCGGTGATCTTCTATGGCAACGACCAGCAAAAGAAGATCGCATCTGCCTACATCGCGCAACTGACCACGGCAAATTCCTTCTCCGCGCCGATCGTGACGCAGGTTGTGCCGCTGCAGGCGTTCTACCCGGCCGAGGCCTACCATCAGCACTACGCCAGCCTGCATCCGGATGATCTCTACATCCTCTACAACGATGCACCAAAGGTCACCCACCTCAAACAGCTGTTTCCGACGCTGTATCAGGATGAGCAGCACGTAGTGGACGTTCAATTGCACTAATTGCGCGTGGGCCGTATTGCATCCCGTTGCATAGTGAACGGCGAAGCTTGGCAGGCTCAGACGCGTCGCTCTTGTGGTGGCGACTTCAATCACGACGCTCGTTGCTGCTTTGCCCGTTGATGTTTTGATGTTTTTGCTTCAGAGCGTTTCGCCACCCTGCAGAGAGCAGGTCACTCCCGCCGCGCCCTGCCCCCTCTCCCTCTGGGAGAGGGTTGGGGTGAGGGTTCGGTGCTCGCGGGATTGGTCAATCTTCGTCATCCCGGTGAGGACAGGGACCGGGGCGTTGCGTTCGAACTAATTCCCGCAACTGCTGTTTCGATTGCAGAGCGTTTCGCCTCCGAAGGAGGACGAAACGCTCTAAAAGCAACAGTCCGAGCTAAAGCAACGAACCCCGCGAAAAGCGCTGGGCCCCTGCCTGCGCAGGGGTGACGAAATTTCCGCATCCCCGCGAAAACCGAACCCTCACCCCAACCCTCTCCCGAAGGGAGAGGGCGCAGAGCGTCGGCTCGCTATCGAAGAAATAGGCCACGCCTCACTAGCCAACCCCACAGCCAACCCCGCGCAACGACTTGCGTAGGCCGCCGCGAACCCCATCTCACTACTTCCGCGCCTGCCGCCTCGCCAGCCGATACCCTTAGTGTCACCTCGCCCCAACTCAACGCCGACCGAGTCCATCGAACTCACACGCAGCTTCCTCGGCGTGTTCCGTTATAGCGGGCGCGCGCTGGAGCTGGTCTGGAGTACCAGTAGGCTGCTGACGATCGCGCTGGCGCTGTTGACGCTTATCGCAGGTCTGTTGCCGGCCGGCGTGGCGTATATCGGCGCGCATATCGTCGATGCGGTGGTGACAGCGAGCCGTCTGTGGGCCGCGAACGGCCATGCCCCATTGAGCCCTGTGTTCAAGTGGGTGGCGCTGGAAGGCATCCTGCTGGCTGCGCTGGCCGGCGCGCAGCGTGGCCTGTCGCTGTGCCAGTCGCTGCTGCGTGCGCAGCTCGGACAGCGCGTCAACGTGATGATCCTGGAGAAGGCGCTGACGCTGGAGCTGGCGCACTTCGAGGATTCCGAGTTCTACGACAAGCTCACCCGCGCCCGGCGCGAGGCATCAACCCGACCGCTGTCGCTGGTCACACGCACGTTCGGCCTGGGTCAGAACGCGATTTCGCTGATCAGCTACGGCACCTTGCTGTTCCACTTTTCGCCGTGGGCAGTAGCTGTGTTGTTGCTGGCTGGGCTGCCCTCGTTCCTTTCCGAAACGAAGTTCTCCGGCGACGCGTTCCGACTGTTCCGCTGGCGTTCGCCGGAAACGCGCATGCAGTTGTATCTGGAAACCGTGCTGGCGCGCGAGGACCATGCCAAGGAGGTCAAGCTGTTCGGGCTCGGCCCGCTGCTGCTGGATCGCTATCGCGACATTTTCGACAAGCTCTACAGCGAAGACCGCGACCTGACAGTGCGACGCGAAAGCTGGGGTTTCGGGCTCGGCCTGCTGGGCACGATTACGCTGTACGGTGCCTATGCGTGGATCGCCATGACGACGGTGATGGGTCGCATCACGCTCGGTCAGATGACCATGTATCTGTCGTTGTTCCGGCAGGGCCAATCGGCGGTGTCGGCGATGCTGTCGGCGATCGGCGGCATGTATGAGGACAACCTCTATCTGTCGACCCTGTACGAATACCTCGAAACGCCGGTGCCGCCCTCGCATGGTAGTTCCCAGCAAGGCGCGAAGCCCAACGACGGCATTCGTTTCGAGCGGGTCAGCTTCACTTATCCCGGCGCCAGCGAACCGGCGCTGCACGATATCAACCTGCACATCCGTCCGGGTGAATCGCTGGCGCTAGTGGGCCAGAATGGCTCGGGTAAGACCACGCTGATCAAGCTGCTGACGCGCCTGTATTCGCCGGACTCTGGCCGCATCCTGCTCGATGGCACCGACCTGCGCGACTGGGATGAAAGCACCCTGCTACAGCGCATCGGCGTAATTTTCCAGGATTTTGCGCGTTACCAGATGCGTGTTGGCGAAAATGTGGGCGCCGGTGACGTGCGTCATTTCGAGGATGAGGCGCGCTGGCGTGAAGCGAGCGACAAGGGTATGGCCAGCGAGTTCATCGAAGGCCTGCCATCCGGCTTCAACACACAACTCGGCAAGTGGTTCCGCGAGGGACGCGAGCTGTCCGGCGGGCAATGGCAGAAGATCGCGCTGGCGCGGGCGTTCATGCGTTCACAGGCCGACATCCTGGTGCTGGACGAACCCACCGCAGCCATGGACGCCGAAGCCGAAGCCAGTATCTTCGAGCATTTCCGCGATCTGGCCGGCAACCGTATCGCGATCCTCATTTCGCATCGCTTCTCGACCGTACGGATGGCTGATCAGATCATCGTCATCCAGGATGGGCGCATCGTCGAACACGGCAGCCACCAGCAACTGATGACTCTGGATGGCCACTATGCGCACCTGTTCTCGTTGCAGGCGCAGGGTTATCGCTAGGCCTGCCCTCGCCGGCTTGACCCTGGCCGCCCGCGCGCCCCATGCTTCGCTGTCTTGAACCACCTGAAACACACGCATGAGCAGTCGCTACAACGCCGCCGATATTGAAGTCCTCTCCGGCCTGGACCCGGTCAAACGCCGCCCCGGCATGTATACCGATACTTCCCGCCCCAATCATCTGGTGCAGGAAGTCGTCGACAACTCGGTGGATGAGGCGCTGGCCGGCCACGCCAAGTCCATCGACGTGGTGTTGCACGCCGACGGCTCGGTGGAAGTCACCGATGATGGTCGCGGCATGCCCGTGGATATCCACCCCGAGGAAGGCGTTTCTGGCGTCGAGCTGATCATGACCCGGCTGCATGCCGGCGGAAAATTCAGCGGCAAGAACTACAACTTCTCCGGCGGCCTGCATGGTGTCGGCGTCTCGGTAGTCAATGCCTTGTCCGACCGGGTTGAAGTGACGATCCGCCGCGACGGCTCCGAATACCGCATGGCGTTCGAGCACGGCGACAAGGTCAGCCCACTGGAGATCATCGGCACGACGCCGAAGAAACGTACGGGCACGACTTTGCGCTTCTGGCCCGAAGCGAAGTATTTCGATTCGCCGAAAATCTCGCTGTCCAAGCTCAAGCACCTGCTGCGCGCCAAGGCTGTGCTGTGCGCCGGCCTGAGCGTAAAACTCACCGACGCGGCCACCGGCGAAGTCAGCGAGTGGTATTACGAAGACGGCCTGCGCGACTACCTGCGCGACGAACTCGACGGCGCCGAGGCGTTGCCAAACGAGTTGTTCGTGCACCACATGGCGCGCGATGTCGAAGGCATGGAAGTGGCTCTGGCCTGGCTGCCGGAAGGCGAACTGGTGCAGGAAAGCTACGTCAACCTGATCCCCACCGCGCAGGGCGGCACCCACGTCAACGGCCTGCGCACCGGCCTGACCACCGCAGTCCGCGAGTTCTGCGACATCCGCAACCTGCTGCCGCGCGGCGTCAAGCTGGCGCCAGAAGATGTGTGGGAGCGGCTCTCGTTTGTGCTGTCGACGCGATTGCAGGACCCGCAATTCGCCGGCCAGACCAAGGAACGACTTTCTTCGCGCCAGACCGCCGGCATGGTCGAGAACGTCATCCACGACGCCTTCAGCCTGTGGCTCAACCAGCATGTGGAACTGGGCGAGCGCATTGCCCAGCTCGCCATCGAGCGCGCCAGTGCGCGCCTGAAAGCGGCAAAGCAAGTCATCCGCAAGAAGATCACTCAGGGCCCGGCGCTACCCGGCAAGCTCGCCGATTGCACCGCCACCGACCTCACCCGCACCGAACTATTCCTGGTTGAGGGCGATTCCGCCGGCGGCAGCGCGAAACAGGCGCGCGACAAGGAATTCCAGGCGATCCTGCCGTTACGCGGCAAGATCCTGAATACGTGGGAAGTCGAATCCGGCTCGGTGCTGGCATCCGAAGAAGTGCACAACCTCGCCATCGCGATCGGCTGCGATCCGGGCAAGGACGATCTGTCCGGCCTGCGCTACGGCAAAGTCATCATCCTGGCCGATGCCGATTCGGACGGCCTGCACATCGCCACGCTGCTGGCCGCACTATTCCTGCGCCACTTTCCCACGCTGGTCAGCGAAGGCCACGTATTCGTGGCGATGCCGCCGCTGTTTCGTGTCGATGTCGGCAAGCAAGTGTTCTATTGCCTGGACGAAAGCGAGAAGCAGGCGATGCTGCAACGGATCGAGCGCGAGAAGATGAAGGGCGCCGTCAACACTACCCGCTTCAAGGGCCTTGGCGAGATGAACCCGCCGCAGCTGCGCGAATCGACCATTCATCCGGATACCCGCCGGCTGGTGCAGCTGACGATCGGCGACGACGACGGCACCGCCAAGTTGATGGACATGCTGCTGGCGAAGAAGCGCGCCAGCGATCGCAAAGCGTGGCTGGAAGAGAAGGGTGACCTGGCGACGCTGGAGGTCTGATCGGCTGACCGTGCAGCAGCGCGTCGTGCGATCGCACGTCGCGCTGCTGCTGACGTCGGCTGCTATGCCGCCAACCGGACATGTTTTCGCTACGCCTGCATCCGATCTCGAGTTTGCGCCGTATCTTCAAACGCTTCCGATCCGCGAAGCGGAAAGACTCTGGAGAAACCCATGAAAATCAATCAGCGCATGCGAACCCTCGCCCTGGGCTTGTCACTGGCATTGGCCGCGGTAGCCGTAGCGCCGATGGCCTTGGCCGGCTCGATGAGCATGGATAAAACCGTGACGGTCGGCGGTGCGGCGATGTACCCGTCGAAGAACATCATTCAGAACGCGGTCAACTCGAAGGATCACACCACCCTGGTCGCCGCAGTGAAGGCTGCCGGCCTGGTCGACACGCTGTCTGGCCCTGGCCCGTTCACCGTGTTCGCACCGACCAACGAAGCGTTTGCCGCCCTGCCAGCCGGCACCGTCGACAATCTGTTGAAGCCGGAAAACAAGGCCGCACTGACCAAGATCCTCACCTACCACGTCGTGGCCGGCCGCATGACCTCGCAGGATCTGGCCAAGGCCGTCGCAGCCGGTGGCGGCACTGCATCGCTGAAGACGGTCGAAGGCGATTCGCTCAGTGTCGTCAAGGATGGCAGCCGCTGGGCGATCACCGATGACAAGGGCAACGTCGCCCACATCACGATCGCCGACGTCATGCAGTCCAATGGCGTGATCTTCGTCATCGACAAAGTGCTGATGCCGTAACCCCCGCCTCAGCGCCTGCACCACCACCCGCCGCCCCGACTCCCTCATCGGGACGGCTTTTTTTGTTGCAACGGCGGCGTTATGGTGCTCGATACCTTTCATGGATAAACCCGCATGGCCTTGCTACCGCCACTCGACCTCCAGCGCTGGATCGACGAACACCGCCATTTGCTGAAGCCGCCGGTCGGCAACAAATGCATCGTCGACGGTGACTTCATCATCATGATCGTCGGCGGCCCCAACGCGCGCACTGACTACCACCACGACGAAGGTCCGGAATTCTTCTACCAAATCGAAGGCGAGATGGTGCTGAAGGTGCAAGATGACGGCCACGCACGCGACATTCCGATCCGTGCCGGCGAGATGTTCTATCTGCCACCGCGGGTACCCCATTCACCGCAACGCATGCCGGCCTCGATCGGCCTGGTGATCGAACGTCGTCGCGTCAGTGGCGAAAAGGATGGCTTGCTGTGGTTCTGCGAGCTCTGCAATCACAAGCTGTATGAAGAATACTTCGTGCTCGACAGCATCGAGAACGATTTCCCGCCGGTGTTCGATCGTTTTTACGGTTCACGGGAGGCGCGCACTTGTGGTGAGTGCGGGCACCTGAATCCGGCGCCGGCGAAATACGCGTAGGAGTGCGCCCTGGGCGCGATTGCTCTTGTGGGAGCTACTTTCAGTCGCGATGCTCTGCTGTTTGGTTTGCTTCAGAGCTCAAGAGCGTTTCGTCCTCCTGCGGAGGGCGAGTCACTTTTCTCTTGAGTGGCCTGTATAGACCGAGGAGATACGCTCTAAAAGCAACAGCCCGCGCTAAAGCAACGAACCTCGCGAAAAGCACGACGCCTCTGCCTGCGCAGGGGTGGCGAAGATTCAACAGTTAGGCGAAAACCGAACCCACCCCAACCCTCTCCCAGAGGGAGAGGGGGCAGAGCTCGGCGAGAGTGGATCTTCCTCCGTAAGCGGACGAAATGCGCTTACGTGCAACAGCAAAACCAACAACACAGCATCGCGATTGCAGTCATTCCCACAAAAGATTTCGCGTACAACGCACTCCTACTGGCGAGCCAGCCATTTGCTGGCCATTCGCCGCAGCGAGGCGTTGAGGGTGACGTCGCTCGCGATTTCCGCCACCGATCGCCATGCCAACGCATGAGATTCCTCGTTGATCGTGAAGCGCTCGTCCGAGCCCGCGCGCAGCACATAGCGCACGTCGTAATGCCAGTGTTCCGGCTCACTCCCACGAGCCGAAATTCGATGCCGGTCGATGTCAAAGATCCCACCTTCGACAAACAGATCCCTCACCCCGGTTTCTTCCTGCGCCTCGCGCAATGCGACCCCTGCCAGATCGCTGTCGCCATCGGCGTGGCCACCGGGCTGCAGCCACAACCCCAGTTTGCGGTGATGCATCAGCAACGCGCGGTCACCGTCTGCGCTGACCAGCCAGGCCGAGCCGGTGAAATGGGCTACGGCGAAATGACGCTCGAAAACCGCCGAATCGGATCGAAGGAAATCACTGAAAGTCTGAACAGATGCGGCTTCGTCCGACCAACGCGACGCATACGCGTCCAAGTGGGCGAGCAGCTGCGAAAAATCTGGGGGCATGGACGAAGGACGCGGCATGGCTAGGGACGGCCATGATAGCTGCAGCGCAGCTTGTCCACCTTGTCCGGCTCCGTTATGGTTACCCGTCACGTCAGCTCGGCATGCCACTTCATCGTGGCGCAGATCGGGCGCCGTATTTGCCTTCAAGGGGGAAATCCTTTCATGCTTTTCAAACGCGTCAAGCCGATTGAACAGATCCTAGCAACAGCGGAGAAAAAAGCTTTAAAGCGCCAGCTCGGCCCCATCCAACTGACCCTGCTAGGTATCGGTGCGGTCATCGGCACCGGCATTTTCGTCCTGACTGCTGAAGCTGGCCAAAAAGCCGGGCCCGGCATGATGATCGCGTTCGTCATCGCGGCCACCGTTTGCGGACTGGCTGCACTCGCCTACGCCGAACTGGCGGCGATGGTCCCGGTATCTGGTTCGGCCTACACCTACACGTACGGCGTGCTGGGCGAATTTGTCGCCTGGATCGTCGGATGGGCCCTCGGCCTCGAGTACGGTATCGGCGCGGCGGTGGTCTGCGTGGGCTGGTCCGGTTACATGAACGGCTTGTTGGCGCAGAGCAATTTCCTGGGTGGTGCGTTTGCGTTGCCGGAGTACCTGCGCACGGGGCTCTATGCCGGCGGATCGTTCAATCTGCTGGCTTTCATCATCGCCCTGCTCGTCACCGGATTGCTCGTGATCGGCACCTCGAAAAGTGCCCGCGTCAACGCGGTGCTGGTCGGCATCAAGATCATTGCGTTGACGGCCTTCGTCCTGATTGCCGTGCCAGCCGCGAAGACCGCGAACTTCCACCCGTTTTTGCCGGGCGGCTGGGGCAGCCCACTCGGCGGCGTAGGCGTGCTTGGCGCCGCGGCATCGATCTTTTTCGCTTATGTCGGTTTCGACGCCGTGTCCACGGCGGCTGAGGAAACGAAGAACCCGAACCGCAATATTCCGATAGCACTGATCGGATCGCTGACGATCTGCACGATCTTCTATCTGCTGGTGGGATACGGAGCGGCCGGCTCGGTCGGCGCCCAGCCGATCCTCGGGGCAAGTGGTATGCCACTCGACCCAGGCGGTCCGGAAATGGCTGCAGCATGCGCACATTCTCAGGCGCTCGTCTGCAGTAAAGAGCCGCTGGCGCATGTACTGCGGGTGCTCGGCTGGTCGAGAATGGGTGACTGGATCGGGATCGCCGCCATCCTCGCGCTGCCGTCGGTCATTCTGATGATGATGTTTGGGCAGACCCGTATCTTTTTCACCATGTCGCGCGACGGCCTCCTGCCAGGGGTGCTCTCGACGGTGCATAAGCGCTTTCACACACCACACATCATCACGATCGCCACTGGCTTGGTCGTCGCGATCTGTTCGGCGCTATTCCCGGTCGGAAAACTCGCTGATACATCCAATTCGGGCACGTTGCTGGCCTTTGCCATGGTGTCGTTGGGCGTACTGATTCTGCGCAAGCAGCAGCCGAACCGCCCGCGCCCGTTCCGCACTCCCATGGCATGGGTGGTTTGCCCACTGGCGGTACTTGGCTGCCTCTTGCTGTTCGTGAACCTCAGCGTGACTGCAAAGCTGGTTTTCGTTATCTGGGCATGCATCGGCCTGGTCTTCTATTTTCTCTATGGCTACCGCAAGAGCCATCTGGCGAACGGCACCGAGCCCAGCTGAAGCCATTGTTTCTTGCCTGATCCATCAACCGGCACGGTGATACCGTGCCGGTGTCATATCCGGAATGCCCATGCTCAAGCAGTTACTCGCACGCAAGACCGATTTTTCGAACGCCGAGGACCATGACGGTCCGGCCCTGAAGCGAACGCTGGGGCCCTGGGGCCTCACAGCGCTAGGCATTGGCGCGGTGATCGGCGGCGGCATCTTCGTGATCACCGGCCAGGCCGCCGCTGAACACGCGGGTCCGGCGATCATTCTGGCTTTTGTGATCGCCGCCATCTGCTGCAGTTTCACTGCGCTGTGCTACGCCGAATTCGCCACATTGATCCCGATGTCGGGCAGCTCGTATTCCTACGCTTACGCGACGCTGGGCGAACTGGTGGCGTGGTTTATCGGCTGGAACATGGTGCTGGAATACGGCGTATCGGCATCGGCGGTGGCGGTCAGTTGGACGGGCTACTTTGTCAGCCTGCTCGATCACGTCGGCATCCATTTACCTACCGTACTGACGAATGCACCACTGGCCTACACCGACGGTCACCTGGTAACGACTGGCGCGCTATTCAATCTGCCGGCGGTGGCGATCGTGCTGGCGCTGACCTGGCTTTGCTACGTCGGGATCAGGGAATCCAGCGGCGCGAATCTGGCCATGGTGATCCTCAAGGTCAGCCTGATCGTGATCGTCATCGTCGCTGGCTGGCATTATGTAAACCCGAGTTATTGGCATCCCTTCATTCCGGTAAACCAGAGCCCCGAAAAGTACGGCTGGTCCGGCATCATGCGCGCGGCGACCTTGGTGTTCTTCGCCTACATCGGCTTTGAAGCCACTTCGACAGCTGCCCAGGAAGCGAAGAATCCGCAGCGCGACCTTCCGATTGCCACACTGGCCTCGTTGGCCATTTGTACCGTTTTGTATATCGGCGTCGCCGCGGTGATCACCGGTCTCCTGCCCTTCGCCCAGCTCGGTACTGACGAACCGGTCGTGACGGCGGTCCGGGCACACCCGGAGCTCGGCTGGCTGCGCTGGGTGGTCGAAGTCGGCGCATTGATCGGACTGTCATCGGTGATTCTGGTGATGATCATCGCGCAACCGCGCATTTTCATGATCATGAGCCGCGACGGCATGCTGCCGAAGGTGTTCTCCAGAATCCACCCGCGCTATCGCACGCCGCACATCAATACCGTCATCACCGGTATCGGCATCGCCGCGCTCGCAGCGGTATTCCCGCTCGATGTGCTCGGCGACCTCGTCTCCATGGGCACCCTGATCGCCTTCGTCGCCGTGTGCGCCGGCGTGCTGATCCTGCGCCACACGCAACCCGACCTGCCGCGCACGTTCCGCGTGCCGTGGGCGCCCGTCACCTGCGTGCTTGGCGTGCTGAGCTGCCTTGGGCTGCTGTACTGGGAAAACTGGTACCAGTGGCTACTGCTCGGCATCTGGACGGTGATCGGCATGGGGATCTATTTCGGCTACGGCCGCCGACACAGCCTGCTGCGGAACGAACCTCAGGCTTGACGCGTCGAAAAGTCGTCAATTGCAGTTAACGCCACCGAAAACCCGCGAACATCACTGATGTTCGCGGAACAGGCACGAACCTCTTTGTGACACTTTTACTCTCGTTACAGCCAAAAATTCCGCCGTAAGTTATTGTTTCTAAATGACTTAACGAGAATTTTTCGATAGAAATTCGGGGGCTGATCGCCCATTCCGGTACGTCGGGAGTATGATCCTCAGTCCGCGGGTTGATCACTTGGCAGTGGGCCCCGGATCGCCGCTCGGCGCGTCAGGTCGGTCAGCTCCTCAGCCTGACGCGTCGAGCAGCACTTTTAGCGGTGACTCTATCCCGCTCTCGCTCTCTCCTCTCCCCCAACGAATTCCGCTGCGCCCAACGTGTGCGAACGGCGACTGCTTGTCGCCCACAAAAAAGGGCCAACAACATGTCGGCCCCTTGATGGGTCACTCGATGGAATCAGGCTGAGCAGCGAGATCAGGCTGCGATCAAGCCTTCTTCGTGTGCGATACGCACCAGCCTTTCGCGTTCACCGATTTGCCGGGAAACAACTGGCACGGCCCGCGGCCGGTGGGGCCGCCGGAATAGAACTGGCAGGTGGCGCATGTATCGCCAGCTTTGTGCTTCGGGTCAGTCGTCTTGCTGGCGTCTTCCACGTACCCCAAGGCCTTGGCGGTCGGGTCCGTGTCCGAGACCGGCGGCAGGTCGGCAGCACGCGCAAAACGCGGCAGGCCACTCATGACTACGGCAGCCATGGTGGTGCCGGCAGCGACCTTGAGGAAGCGACGACGCGATTCGATGTCTTTCTCGTGCGACACGGCAAGTCTCCTTTGATATTCGTGATCCACTCCAGCGCACCCTGCGTCGGATTCCGGCGATGGTACGCCTGCCAATGCAATCAATCCTGACTTGCGAGAATGGCTCTCATTCCGCTCAGGCATCTGCCCACCACATGCTATAGTTGGGCCTCATTTGGACGTCCAAACACCATGAGCCAAAGCCTGCCTGCCACGATCCCTGTCAGCCTATTCGAATCGTGTGCGGATGCCATCGCAGACACGGCACGCGAACTGGCTGCGCTCGGCTGGACACCTGCCACCAGCAGCAACTTCTCCATGCGGATCGATGCGGACCATGCGGCGATCACCATCTCCGGCCGCCACAAGGGCCGGCTCGGCCGCGACGACATCATGCTGATCGACATGCACGGCCATGCCGTCGGCACCGACGCCCGACCCAGCGCCGAAACCGAGCTGCATACCCAGGTCTACCGGCGCTGGCCGAACATGCATGCGGTGCTGCATACCCACTCGCGCGCACAAAGCGTGGCTTCGCGGCTGTTCGCCAACGACGGCGTGATCCGCCTGCAAGGGTGGGAGCTGCAGAAGGCGATCACCGGCTACACCACTCACGACAGCGTGCTGGAGATCCCGGTATTTCCGAACACCCAGCACATGCCCGAACTGGTCGCCCGGGTCGATGCGTGGCTTGACGCGGGCAAGCCGCTGCATGCATATCTGATCGACGGCCACGGCATCTACACCTGGGGCCGCGACATGGCCGAAACCCATCGCCATCTGGAAGCACTGGAGTTTCTGCTCAGCTGCGAACTGGACCTAAAAAAATTGAGGGCATCATGAGCCGCCTGCGCATCTTCGACGAGACACAATCACAGACACCACTGGCCGAACATCACGACCATGCCGCCATCGCCCACGAGCTGGGCAAGGTCGGCGTACGCTTCGAGCAGTGGGAGGCCAGCCAGCCGATTGCACCAGGCGCCAGCCAGGATGAAGTGATCGCGGCCTACCGCAGCGACATCGAACGCCTGAAGGACGAAAAAGGCTATCAGGCAGTCGACGTGATCAGCCTTGCGCCAGACCATCCCGAGCGCGCCACGCTGCGGCAGAAATTCCTCAGCGAACACACGCACAGCGAGGACGAAGTGCGCTTCTTCGTCGCCGGCTCCGGCCAGTTCACCTTGCACATTGCCGGCAAGGTGTACGACATCCTGTGCGAACAGGGCGACCTGATCGGCGTGCCGGACGGCACCCGCCACTGGTTCGACATGAGCGAGTCGCCCTACTTCGTGGCGATCCGGCTGTTCACCAACAAGGAAGGCTGGGTGGCGCAATTTACCGGCGATGACATCGCCCAGCGCTTCCCGCGGATGCTGCCGCGTCAGGTTGCACACGGCTGAGGACAATGACCCGGATCACAGGATGAGGCCCTGAAGGGATCGGGCGCCAGCGACGTTGACGCAGTGCGACGTGCCATTCGTTTATGCTGAGCCCCCTCATTCCTGCAGTCGCTGTCATGATCGAAATCCGCGCCATCGTCACCGATATCGAGGGCACCACCAGCTCGATCAGCTTCGTCCGCGACGTACTTTTCCCGTATGCGCGCAAACGGCTGCCCGCGTTTATCGAAACCCATGGCGACCTGCCCGAGGTCCAGCACTGGCTGCATGAGGCTGCCGTTGAGGCCGGGCTGGTGGAAGCCAGCCGTCAGGACATCATCGAACTGCTGCTGCAGTGGATCGACGAGGATCGAAAGTCCACCGCACTGAAAGCGCTGCAGGGCATGATCTGGAAGGATGGCTACGAGGCTGGCGACTACCGCGCCCACATCTACCCTGAAGTTGCCGCGCGGCTGCGTGACTGGCGTGCGGACGGGCTACGCCTGTATGTCTATTCCTCCGGCTCGGTCCCCGCGCAGCAGCTGTTTTTCCGTTACAGCGAAGCAGGCGATCTGAGCCCACTGTTCGCCGGCTATTTCGACACGGAAACCGGCCCGAAACGCGAGGCCGAGTCCTACCGGCGCATTGCCGAGGCGATCGGCGAGCAGCCCAAACACATCCTGTTTCTGTCCGACATCGAAGAGGAGCTCGATGCGGCGCAGGCTGCCGGATTCCACACCGGCTGGCTGGTACGGCCGCCGCTCGAACCGCCGGTCACACCCCGCCATGTCGTATTTCACGATTTCAGCGCGATCCACCCCTGAAGCTACCCGCGAGCCCGACTATGCGTAGTGCCCTGACCATCCTGCTCGCTTTTGCCGCCGGCGTGCTGCTGATGCTGTGGCTGCCGCGCCATCCCACGGCAGTGGCGGCCGCCAGCCATCCCGTCCCCGCAACGACCAGCTCGGTGGCTGCTGCATCGTCATCCTCGGACTCGGACAGCGACGACGACTGGCCCAACTCCGGCCCCTCGCCCGAGCAGGTGCTCTATGCGCAACCGCGGCTGGTTCGCGAGGCGCTGGCAAAGTTGACCCCGCGCGTGGCGGGCAAACCCAATCTTTATCTGGTGACGTTTGCCGGTGACGGTGGTGAGGACGTATTCCGCAACGAGGCCGAATACGCCGCCCAGCTGTTTGCAGGGCGCTTCGGTGCCACCGCCCATACCGTGGTGCTGGAAAACAATCCGGACAGTCTGGCAACCCATCCCCTGGCCAGCTGGAGCAATCTTGAAGACACCCTCGATGGCCTGACCAAGGTGATGCTGCCCGATCAGGACATCCTGATGCTCTACGTCACCAGTCACGGCGATGAGGATCACAACCTGCTGGTCGACATGGATCCGCTGCCGCTGGACCAGATCGGTGCCACGGATCTGAGCGGCATCCTGGCCAAGCGCCCGTTCAAGTGGAAAGTGGTGGTCGTCAACGCCTGCTACTCCGGTGGCTTCGTGCCGCCATTGCACGGCCCCGGCACGCTGGTACTCACCGCCGCCCGCACCGACCGCAGCTCGTTCGGCTGCGGCAGCGATTCGGACATCACCTATTTCGGCAAGGCATGGCTGGTTGATGCGCTCAACCGCACGCCGGACTTCATCGCGGCGTTCCAGCAGGCCAGTGGTGAAATCAAACAGTGGGAACAACGGGACAAGCTGACCGCGTCCGAACCACAGATCGACACCGGGGCTGGCATCGCAGAGCAGCTCGCCTTATGGCGCAAGGGCTTCACCACCGGGCCGGCGATAGCTTTCAAACCGGCGCCCCCGGCACCTGCCAGCACGGCAGCGGCTTCGAGGTAGTCCGCGCGGGCATCTCGCATAGATCCACCCAGCAACTTACTCATTCCTTCTCAGGCGGCTTGACACCGTCTTGTTGTGCGCGCAGCATTCACTTATGAAGGTAACCTTTGTAGTTTTCCTTCCTATTTGCGAGCGTGACGATGAGCAAGCAACTGAACGATCCAGAGGCAGCCCGAACATTGGCGATGGCCGGCGAGCTTCGTGTCCTGATCGGCAAGCTGAAGCGGCGGCTACGTGAAGAGACGCATCTGGGAGATTTCACCTGGCCGCAGGTGGAGGTCCTCACTCGGCTGGAGCGCGAGGGTCCGGCGACAGTGACCAACCTTGCCCGGGCCGCAGGTGTGCGTTCGCAATCGATGGGTGAGACGCTTTCCGCCTTGAAGGCGGCCGGGCTCGTGAGCGGCGCACCGGACCCGACCGACGGTCGACAAATGGTCCTGTCTCTCACCGCCGCCAGCCGGGAAATGATCAGGGCCGGTCGCGCAGAACGGGAGGACTGGCTGTTCCGCGCCATCCGAACAAAGTTCGCACCAGGGGAACAGGCAGAACTCGCGAGCGCCGTCGCATTACTCAAACGCCTCGTCGACTCGTAATTCGTCGTCCTCCATTGCTCGTTGTCGCATCCCCGTATACGGCGCGCGGCCTTCCAGTCACCTGAAAGAGAATCTCATGGCGCTAACCACTCTCGACCCGAAGACCGCCCTCATCGTGATCGATCTGCAGCAAGGAATGGTCGCTCTATCCACCGTGCTTCCCATCGACGAGGTCGTGAAGCAAGCGAGCGCATTGGCCGATGCATTCCGCCGCCATCGGTTGCCGGTCGTACTGGTTAACGTTGCCGGCGCACCACCCGGCCGCAAGGAACAGATACGCAGTCAGGCAGAGCCACCTGCCGGATGGACCGACCTCCTGCCCGAGCTGAACCAGCAGCCGGAAGACCACACGGTAACGAAAAGAACGCCGGGAGCATTCATGCATACCGCTCTCGCTGAGTACCTGCGGAATCAGGGCGTCACGCAGGTGGTGGTCGTTGGCGTCTCCACCAGTAGCGGTGTCGAATCAACGGCCCGCCAGGCGTACGAGCACGGGTTCAACGTCACCCTCGCCATCGATGCGATGGCCGATCTGAACCCTGAGACCCATATCCACAGCATCACGCGAATTTTTCCCAAGCTGGGTGAAACCGGTACCACACAGGAGGTCATTGATCTCCTCGACAAAAGGAGTGTCTGACGATGGCCTGGGCTAACTATGTGTCCTACTTTTTTGGCGGTGCCGTTCTCACCAACGCCATTCCGCATTTTGTCAGCGGCGTGATGGGACGTCCGTTTCAAAGCCCGTTTGCGAAACCGCACGGTGTGGGGCTTTCTTCTTCGAAGGTGAACGTGCTGTGGGGATTTTTCAACCTCGCTGTCGGCTACGTCCTCATCTGCCGCGTCGGAAACTTTGATTTGCATTCGACTACGGATGTCGTTGTTTCCGGATCAGGAGTCCTTCTGATGGGCGTGATGTCGGCGCGCATGTTCGGCCGGTTTCATGGCGGCAATGCGCCCACGAATTCGTGAGTGAGATGAAAGGCACGTTTCGTTCGCTGAGCAGCTTCAACTATCGGGTGTGGGCCAGCGGTGCGATCGTGTCCAACATCGGCACATGGATGCAGCGCACCGCGCAGGACTGGATCGTCCTTACCCAGCTGACGCACAAGAACGCGACTGCCGTGGGTGTGGTGATGGCGCTCCAGTTCGGACCGCAGCTGCTGCTGTTGCCGGTGACGGGTTTTGCGGCTGATCATCTGGATCGACGAAAACTCCTGATCGCCACTCAGGCGGCGATGGGTCTATTGGCCCTGGGGCTGGGCCTCCTCACCGTCACCGGACTGGTTCAGTTGTGGCAGGTCTATGTGTTCGCGTTTCTGCTGGGATGCGTTGCCGCGTTCGACGCTCCGGCGCGCCAGACCTTTGTCGCGGATCTGGTCGTCGAAGATCACCTGTCGAACGCCGTAGCGCTGAATTCCACATCGTTCAACGCCGCGCGGATGATTGGCCCTGCCATCGCCGGCGTACTGATTGCCGCCGTAGGTTCCGGATGGGTATTCCTGATCAATGCGGCCTCGTTTGCTGCCGTTATCGGTTCACTGAGCTTCCTGCGCATCGAGGAACTTCATCTAAGCAGCAGAGCGGTTCGCACTCGCGGCAGCCTTGCCGAAGGCTTTCGCTATGTCTGGAAACGGCCCGACCTGAAAGCCATCCTTTTTATGCTTTTCCTGATCGGGACATTCGGCATCAATTTCCCGATCTTCATCTCGACCATGTCCGTCAGCGTCTTTCACGCCGGAGCGAGCCAATTCGGGCTGTTGACGTCGATGATGGCGATTGGATCGGTCACCGGCGCACTGCTCGCTGCCAGACGGGCGAAGCCCGGCATCATGGTTCTGTTCACTGCTTCGGCGATCTTTGGGTTTGGCTTCGTGCTGGCAGCGTTCATGCCCAGTTACTGGCTGTTCGGTCTCTCGCTCATCGTCATCGGCATGTCGGTACAGACCTTCACCACGACGGCGAATACCTCCATGCAGCTGTCGACCGAACGCGCCATGCGTGGTCGAGTCATGGCGCTGTTCATGGCCATCGCATTGGGCAGCACACCCTTCGGCGCCCCCTTCGTAGGTTGGGTTGCCGATACGTTCGGACCGCGCTGGGCACTGAGCGTCGGTGCTGCCTCAGGCTTTGGCGCAGCGATCGTCGGCATCCGCTACCTCGCGAAATATCGCCACCTGCGCGTGCGCATCGATGGAAGACGCCTCCGCTTCAGCATCGATGATGGTGACGCGATGACCGTTTCACATCCGTCCGCACAAGGCGTCACCGAGCTGGAAGCCAAGTGAGCCGGTGAATTTGTGGTGGTGTTGCGGCTCGGACACAGCCGCGCACGGCTATTCAGCTTCAAGCGCACGCTGGTAGCGGATTTCATCGACTGCCACGCCCCACACTGAGACTACTCGGCGCTGGCCATCGGGCGCCCACAGATCGCCTTGATAAAAGCGCTCCGCGCGAGTGTTGCCCGCCAGTACCCGCAGAACCGCATTCCGGAACCCGAGGTCAAGCAGGCGGGTACGGGCCGCCGACACCAACGATGCGCCAATACCACAGCCCCATCGCTCAGGATCCACATAGAGCGCGCATAGCTCACCCTGGTCCGACGCGTCCGGGTCCCAGGCCGGCGCAGTAGTGGCAAACCCATGAATCACTCCCGCCTCTGTCGCAACAATCGTCTTTGGCTGATGCGGGTCGACACTCGCGAAGTCATACCGCTGCGCGCGTTCCTCCGGACGCAGCCGATCGAGGTAGTCATCCGGAAGGAGTTTTCGATAACCCACCTGCCACGAGCGCACGTGCACGCGCGCCACGCCCATAGCATCATCCGGTTCGGCTGCTCTCAGAAACATGTCAGCAGTCTGCCACGACCGTCTGCGCGAGTCGCGTGCAGCGCCACGCTGCTGCCCGGCTAACGGTGAATACTTGCGGTGTGCCGCTTGGCCAACAACGCCACGACGTCGGTCAGCGACAGCCCGCGTGCGCGCAGCACCACGGTGAGATGGAAGATCAGGTCGGCTGCCTCACCGAGTAGTTCGGTATCGTCTTGCACCACGGCGGCCAGCGCTGTCTCGACACCCTCTTCGCCGACCTTCTGCGCCATCCGCCGCATGCCACCTTCGAACAGCTTCGTGGTGTAGCTGCCCTGTGGGCGCTCGGTATGGCGTTGCGCGACCAGCGCGTCGAGTTCAGCGAGAAAGCCGAGTGGTGGTTGCACGGCGTCGCCGAAACAACTGGACGTGCCCAGGTGGCAGGTCGGGCCATGCGGCTCGGCCTGCACCAGCAAGGTGTCGGCATCGCAGTCAACGCGGATCAACTTCAGCAGCAGCGTGTTGCCCGAGCTTTCGCCCTTGGTCCACAGGCGCTGCTTGCTGCGGCTGTAGAACGTCACCAGGCCGCTATTCTGTGTGTGCTCCAGCGCCTCCAAATTCATGTAGCCGAGCATCAGCACTTCGCCGCTCAGCCAGTGCTGCACGATCGCCGGCAACAGGCCGTCGCCCTTTGCCCAGTCGAGACGACTGACATCCATCTTGGTTTGGCTCATCACTGACATTCCTTGATGCTCACAGGCGCACTGCCACGCCTTGCTCGTGCAGATAAGATTTCAGGTCGGGTATCGCGATCGCGCCGGAATGGAACACGCTGGCCGCCAGCGCGCCGTCGACATCAGCCATCGCAAACGCGGCCCGAAAATGTTCCGGTGCGCCGGCACCGCCTGAAGCGATCAGCGGTACGTGGCAGGCGGCACGCGCTGCCGACAGTTGCTCCAGATCGTAGCCGTCGCGCACACCGTCGCTGCCCATGCAATTCAGCACGATCTCGCCCGCGCCGCGCTGCTGTGCCTCGATCATCCAGTGCAGCGTCTTGCGTGCCAGCGCCTGCGTCTTCGTAGGATCTCCGGTGTACTGACGCACGCGCCATTCGCCGTCTGCATCGCGCAGTGAATCGATGCCGACCACCACACACTGCACGCCAAACGCTGCAGCCAGTTCATCAATCAGATCAGGACGCTCCAACGCCGGCGAGTTTACCGAGATCTTGTCCGCACCGGCATGCAGCACCGCGCGCGCCTCGTCCACCGACCGGATGCCACCGGCGACGCAAAACGGAATGTCGATCACCCGCGCCACCCGCTCGACCCAGCCACGATCAACGCTACGCCCCTCGGGACTCGCCGTGATGTCGTAGAACACCAGTTCGTCGGCACCCTCGTCGCGGTAGCGCAGGGCCAGCTCGACGATCTCACCCATCACCACGTGATCACGGAAGCGCACGCCCTTGACCACCTTGCCCTCGCGCACGTCCAGGCAGGGAATGATGCGACGGCTCAACATACCAGCGCCTCTTCGACAGTGAAGCGACCTTCCAGCAGCGCGCGACCAAGAATCACGCCCTGCGCTCCGGCCTCGCGTGCGGCGCAGATATCATCCAGTGAACGCACACCGCCCGAAGCCTGTACCGCGAGTTGCGGCACGCTGTTGGCGAGGTGGCGATACAGATCAAGATTGAAGCCAGCCAGCATGCCATCGCGGTCTATATCGGTGCACAGCAGATGACGGGCACCACGCGCGGCATACCACGGCGCGAGTTCGTCAAGGGTACGCGTTTCGCTTTCGGTCCAGCCGGCACTCGGCAATGTCCAGCGGCCATCGATGCGGCGTGTATCGAGTGCGATCGTCAGTCGTTCGGCACCACGAGAGGCCAGCCAGCCAGCGACGAGTTCAGGTTCGCGGATCGCCACGCTGCCAAGCACCACACGTTGTACACCCGCATCGAACAGACGCCGTAGATCGTCTTCACTGCGCACACCACCGCCGGCCTGTATCTGCATGCCACTGGCGGCGATCGCCTGGATCACGGCGAGATTTTCGAGGTTACCGGAACGTGCACCATCCAGATCGACCAGGTGCAGCCAGCGCGCGCCGGCATCGGCATATCGCTGGGCCAATTCGCCTGGATCAGCTGCATAAGTCGTCTGCTGTGCGTAATCGCCCTGCTTCAGCCGTACCACTTGGCCGCCACGCAGATCGATCGCGGGGATCACTTCGAAGGTCATAGTTGAAGAAAATTCTGCAGGAGTTTTGCGCCGACGGCAGCGGAGCGCTCGGGGTGAAATTGCATGCCGTGGAAATTGTCGCGCGCGATCACTGCTGAGAATGCGCCGCCATAATCACTCGTGGCGAGGCTGTAATCACCCACCGGCACCGCGTAGCTGTGCACGAAGTACGCCTGCTCGCCTTCACTCAATCCAGCCAGCAACGGGTGCGGCTGTTGCGCGACCAGAGCATTCCATCCCATATGTGGGACGCGCAGTCCGGGCGTGCCGGCAAAGCGGCGCACCGGCGCAGCTATCAGTCCGAGACACTCGGTATCGCCCTCCTCCGAGCGCTCGCAAAGGAGCTGCATGCCTAGACATACGCCGAGCACCGGCTGGGTCAACGAACGCAGCAGCTCGACCAGTCCCAGCTCGCGCAGCCTTACCATACCAGGGCCAGCAGCACCGACACCCGGCAGGATCACCTTGTCGGCCGCGCTTATCGTTGCGGCATCCGCGGTGAGCGCCGCATCCACACCGAGTCGCTGCAACGCATAGCGCACGGAGCCGATATTGGTGCCGCCCGCATCCACCAGGACAACACTCATTACAACGTACCTTTCGTGCTGGGCAGTTCGCTGCCCTCGCGACGGATCGCCTGCCGCAGCGTGCGCGCAACCACCTTGAAACAGGCTTCGACCATGTGATGCGCATTCTCGCCGCGTACGGTCAGTTGCAGATTCGCGCCCAACGTCTCGCACAGCGAGCGGAAAAAGTGCGGCACCAGTTCGGTCGGCACATCACCCACGCGCTCGCGCGGGAAGCTACCTTCGAAGACGAAGTATGGCCGCCCGGACAGATCCAGCGCTGCGCTGGCCTGTGCTTCATCCATCGGCAACGTAAAGCCGTAGCGGCCAATGCCCCGCTTGTCGCCCAACGCCTGCTTCAATGCCTGGCCCAACGCCAACGCGCAGTCCTCAATGGTGTGGTGCTCGTCGATATGAGTGTCACCGTCGCAGCGAAGCTGCAGCGCGAAGCCTCCGTGTTTGCCGATCTGCTCCAGCATGTGATCGAAGAAACCGAGGCCGGTGTGCACATTCGGTTCGGCCACTTTGTCCAGATCGACGCTGACGCTGATCCGGGTTTCCTTCGTGTTGCGCTCAACGGTCGCGGTACGCGGCGCGTCGAGCAACTGATGCGCCAACTCGCCCCAGCCCACGCCGTGAGGCCCGACGCGGAAGCCGCGCACGCCCATGTTCGCGGCAAACTGAAGGTCCGTCTCGCGATCACCCACCATGCCCGAGGCCGCACGACTCCAGCCATCGTCGGCCAGATAGTGACGCATCATGCCGACGCCTGGCTTGCGCGTGTCCTTGCCCTCGTGCGGAAGGCTGTTGTCGATCAGCACTTCACGAAAGGCAATGCCCTGTGAGGCAAGAATGCGCATCAGCAGTTGATGCGGTCCAGTGAAATGGGGCTCGGGGAAACTATCCGTGCCGAGGCCATCCTGATTCGTCACCATCACCAGCTCGTAGCCAGCGGCGACGAAGCGCTGCAACGCGGCGATCACGCCGGGCAACAGAGCCAGCTTTTCGTAGCTGTCGATCTGCAGGTCAGCCGGCTCCTCGATCAGGCAGCCATCGCGATCGACGAAAAGAATCTTGCGGCTCATGCGCGCTCCCCCAACAAAATCAGGCGCATGCCGTGGCCTCCTGCAAGACGGCAAGCACGCGCGTATTTTCTGCAGGTGTGCCGATGGTGATGCGCAGTGCATCACCAAGGTTCGGATAACGACGCACATCACGCACCACGATGCCGGCGGCAAGCAATCGCGCGTAAACCGCGCTGGCATCGTCGAAACGCACAGCAAGGAAGTTCGCCTGCGACGGCAGTACTTCGCGCACGCCAGGCAAACGACCCAGCGCGTCACGCATCAGCTCGCGCTGCTCGCGCACGATCGCCAGATGTTCGCGTGCATCCGCCTGCCCCGGCGCGGACAACGCCATGAGCGCGGCGGCCACGCACGGCAACGGCAACGGATAGGGCGAGATGATCCGTCGTAGCAAGGAGATGACTTCGGCATTCGCCAACAGGCTGCCGATCCTGGCGCCTGCGAGTGCCCACGCCTTGGACAAGGTGCGCAACACCGCGACGTTGTCATGGCGATCGATCAGATCCGCCACGCTGCCATTCTCGCCAAACTCCACATACGCTTCATCCACGACCAGCAACGCACGATCGGTCAGTGACTGTGCCAGCCGTTCCACGCTGGCACGCGGCACTGATTGACCCGTGGGATTGTTCGGCGTGCAGATGAAGACCAGCTTCACTGCCGGTGTCAGCGCGGCGAGTACCGCATCCACGTCCAGCGTGAAATCAGCCGCCAGCGATACCTCGATCACGCTGGCGTCCTGGATCTTAGCGTACACCGCGTACATGCCGAAGGTGGGCGGCTGAATCAGGATCGCATCCTTTCCGGCGCGGCAGAATGCGCGCACCAGCAGGTCGATGGCTTCGTCGCTGCCGCGGCCGATCAGCAACTGGTCGCGACGCACACCGTAGAGGCCGGCCAGCGCATCGATCAGTGCATCCGGTTGTGGTTCGGGATAGCGGTTGCAACCCAGGCCGCCGTCGCCGTGCGGTGCCCACGGCGATTCATTCGCGTTGAGCAGAACTTGTCCGCCGCTGGCCTCCATGCGCGCGGAAGAGTACGACTGCAAGTCGCGAATTTCCGCTCGCGCAAGATCAAGCACACTCATGTCAGGCTCCCGGCAGATGCGCTCTGCGAAGACAGGTTTTCCAGTGCCGCCAGCCGCAAAGTCACCGCGCGGCGATGCGCCTCCAGCTGCTCGGCGGCGGCCAGCGTCGCCGTGCATGGGCCGATCGCACGCAGGCCATCGGCGCTCACTTCCTGCACGGTGATCTGTTTCTGGTAGCTGGCCACCGATACGCCACTGTAACTGCGCGCATAACCATAAGTCGGCAGCACATGGTTGCTTCCGCTGCAGTAGTCACCGACTGATTCCGGCGTCCACGCACCGATAAAAATCGAGCCGGCGCTGTCGATGCCATCCAGCAACGCACGCGGCTCCGCGACCTGCAGGATCAGGTGCTCGGGTGCGTATCGATTGCTCACCAGAACGGCCTGCGGCAGCGAATCGACCTGGATCAGCCGGCTCTGTGCCAACGCCTGCCTGGCGACGGCAGCACGCGGCAGTTCCGCGCATTGCCGATCGACCTCCTGCGCCACCTTGTCCAACAATTCAGCGGACGGACTAAGTAGGATCACCTGCGAATCCGGGCCATGCTCGGCCTGCGACAGCAGATCGGCAGCAACGAACGCCGGGTTGGCCTCGGCGTCGGCAATCACCAGCACTTCGGACGGCCCCGCCGGCATGTCGATCGCGGCGCCGTTGGGATCGGCGGATACCTGCAGCTTCGCCTCGGTGACCCAGGCGTTGCCTGGGCCAAATATCTTGTCGCAGCTGGGCACCGACTGAGTACCGTAAGCCATCGCCGCAATCGCCTGCGCACCACCCAGCTTGAACACGCGGTGCACACCGGTGAGGCGCGCCACATACAACACCGCTTCGTCGCAGCGCCCGTCCGCACGCGCGGGTGAGCACAGCACCACCTCGCGGCAACCGGCAATGCGCGCGGGCACGCCAAGCATCAGCGCGGTCGAGGGCAGCGGCGCACTGCCTGCTGGCACATACAGACCGACGCGGGTAATCGGGCGCAGCACCCGCTCTACCCGCACGCCAGGCGCGGTATCGACGGCAACAGGCTGCGGCGCGGTGGCGCGATGGAACATTTCGATCCGTGTGGCCGCCTCGTGGATGGCGGCCTTCAATGCCGGATCGAGTACCGCCTCGGCGGCAGCGAATTCGGCTTCGTCGACTTCAATCGACTGCAACGTACAGCGATCGTATTTCGCGCTGAGTTCCAGCAGCGCTGGATCGCCATGCTCGCGCACCAACGCCATGATCTGCTCGACGCCGCGGCGCAGTTCATCCGCGCGTGACTGCGCCGGGCGCGCTAATGCGTCACTACGCGCGACCTCGTCCAATGCATTCCAATCCAGACGTTTCATGCCAACCTGCTCTTCATGCCAACCTGCTTCATGCCAACCCGCTTCATGCCAACATTTTCTCCACCGGCAGCACGAACATCTCGCGTGCACCGGCTTTCTTGATTTCTTCCAGCTGTCGCCAGCTCACTTCGCCAGCGCACAACGCCTGCAACATCAGCTGGTCGGGTTGGCCGGCGACTTGCAGCAGGGTCGGCTGCGGACCGCCGGGCAACAATCGGGTAACTGCCTCGAGGGTGTGGCGCGAGGTCTGCAACAGCAGCAGGCGCGATTCGCGCACCTGGATCACCCCGTCCAGCCGCTTCAGCAACAGCTCCAGCATATCGCCGCGCTCGTCCACCGGTAGCGTGAGCGGGCCGGCCAGCACGGCCTCGCTCTCCAGCAGCACTTCGGCTTCGCGCAGCTGGTTCGCCACGAGCGTACCGCCGCTCTGCACCAGATCGCAGATGGCATCGGCCGTACCCAGCTTCGGCGCAATTTCCACGGACCCGGTCAACATCACCACGCCAGCATTCACACCATGCGTGCGCAACCATTCGCCGAGCAAACCCGGATACGAAGTGGCGATGCGCTGGCCTTCCAGTTGCTGCGGCATCTGATAATCGAGTTCCTGCGGTACCGCGATCGACAACCGGCAGCGGCCAAAACCCAGCGGGCGTAGCTCGGCCAATGGATCGACTTCGCGCCCCGCCGTGAGCTGAAACTCATTCAAGACGTTGCGACCGACGATGCCGAGGTCGCACACGCCTTGAGCAATGAGCCCGGGAATATCGTCATCACGCACCAGCAGCAGGTCGACCGGCTCACCTTCGCCGAAACAGAACAGCTTGTCGCGACTTTGCCGAAAGCTCAGGCCGCAACGATTTAGTAATTCCAATGCCGGCTCGGTCAGCCGACCTGATTTCTGCATCGCAATACGCAAACGATCACGCGGCTTCATACTTTGGCCTTTTTTGCCGCCAGCGATAGACGCCGCGCTGCCCGTGCTGCGGCGGCCAGATAGCCGCCACTGCCCTGATTGAGATAGCGAGCTACCCGCCCGATCGTAGTAATGCTGACCGCGGTGCGCTCGTGGATTTCCCGATACGACACCCCTTCGAGCAGGTACGGCACCACACGCCAGCGATCCACCAGCACCTCAAGTTCCGCTGGAGTGCACAGATCACACATGAAGGCACCCATCTCATCGGCATTTTTCATCGACAGGAGCGCTTCATACAGACTCAGCTTGGCTGACTCGACGGGTGTCTCGGGATCCAGTGATCGACGCTTCATAATGTACTAACGCATTAACACAGTGGTGCGCATCATACACAACGCGATGCACGCCGGCAACGCAGCCGCGTGAGGCAGCCAACGCTCCATTCAGGCTCCGCCAACGTGATCGCTGCGCGAAGGATCAGTCCGACGCCCCCGAACTGATCGCAACAACCGATCAGGGCCAGTCAGCGGCATTTACCGATACTGGAACTGGATGCTGGCCATGGCGGCGCATGGCGGGCAATCTCACCACCCGCGGCAAGGCGAGATGCACCGCCTGCCCATAAACAAAAACCCCCGCCAGGGCGGGGGTTTTGTTAGCTCACCGCGAACCGGCTTAAGCCGATTTCTTTTTCGGTGCAGCCTTCTTGGCAGCAACCGGCTTGGTCACGGTTGGCTTGGCGCCAACGACAGCCGGCACCGCGGTATGCGCACGGGTATTGCCGTAGCTACCGCGGTAAGTCTTGCCGCGACGGGTCTTGCGATCGCCCTTGCCCATGGGAACTCCTTAAATTCGTTGAATGAATGACCTGACATCATAGCAGTGCCGGGCGAAAGAGCCAAAGCAGAGCCTGTTTATGATTTCCCCGTGGCTCGCGTTGCCGCTGAGTGGCCGCCAGGTGTAGTGCGGGGCGCAGCGCCTGACTGGCCGTCAGGTCAAGCCGCGCGCTGCCGCATGGCGGCCACTCAGCGGCAACCCTTCGGGACGGGTCTGTTTGTGCGCGGGCCTGCGTCATCATTCGGTCGTGTACGGACGTACACTCCCCCATTCTTCCTTGGCCTGCGCGCAAACAGATCCCGGCGCGAGCTACGGGGAGATCATAAACAGGCTCTCAAGGGTGTCCGTGCCCGGCACAGTCCCGTGTCTGGTCGAAACACTCGCCCGGATCGATCTGCACGGTCACATGGCGGATCCCGAAACGCTCCAGCAATACCTGATTGATGGCCTGCAAGACTCGCGCGCTATCGGCCGGCTCACGCAATTCAGCATGCAGGGTGGCCATGCGCGAACCCGAAGCGAGTTGCCATACGTGTAGATGGTGGATGTCGCGGATCGAGACATCCGCGCCGCGCAGGGATGCCTCCACATCAGCACAGTCCATGCCGTCGGGCACACCTTCCAGCAGGATATGGGCGGAAAGCCGCATCAGCCGCCAGGCACTGTTGAGAATCAGCAGCGACACCAGCATCGAAAGCACCGGATCGGCCCATAACCAGCCAAACCAGCGGATTGCCAGTGCAGCCAGTACCGCTGCTGCCGAACCAAGCAGATCACCCAGCACATGCAGGCTCGCGCTGCCCATATTGACGTCGTCATGCGCGTGACCGTGCAGCATGCGCAACATCAGCCCGTTGACCAGCAGCCCTGCGATCGCCACCACCAACATGATTCCGGACAGGATCTGTCCCGGATGCAGCAGCCGGGTGACCGCCTCGTAAATGATCCAGCCAACCAGCACGAACTGGCTCAATGCGTTGACGAAGCCAACCAGGACTTCCATCCGGCCATAGCCGTAGCTGCGTCGCGCATCCGCTGGCCTACTGGCCATCCAGGCGCCGACAAAAGCCAGCAGCAGCGCCAGCGCGTCGACCATCATATGGCCAGCATCGGCCAGCAGCGCCAGCGAGCCTGACCACAGGCCGCCGAATACTTCGGCCACCATCATCAGAACGGTCAATACAAAGGCGAACAGCAACTTGTAGTTGCGGCCGCTCGCTGGAGCGGCGTGATCATGCGCATGCAATGCATGCGGGTGGTCGTGGGGGTGGGTCGTACTCATCCGGGCATGCTATGGACGACGACTGCCGTTACACAATCACCATGGGCACACTGTTCAGTGCGCACATTGAGGTCCATGCACATGCGCATGACCGTAGCGGCGATCGATGTACAGGTTGACGAAATGCGCGCTGGCCACCAGCAAGCCACCGCACGTCACCAGCACGCTGTGCACAATGATCGAGTAGCCCTCGGCATAGGTGACGCCCAGCACCAGCAACGCCAGACCCGGCGCTGCCAGCATCAAGGGCAACGGCCGCTGATGCCGGCGATAACCACCAATCAGGGCGAACAGTGCCAGCGTGCAGGCAAAAAATACAAAGTCGCGCTCGAAACGATGATCGGCCAAAAATTCCAGGCCCAGGAATGGCAGCAACGCCAGCACAAACGGCAGTAGCGCGCAGTGGATTGCGCACAGGAAAGAAGCCGTCGCGCCGACACGATCAGCGATATGCCACCAGCGGGATTTGTTTACCTGTTCGGAATCCATCGGCCTGCCCGGGCTTCGCCAGTGAGGCGCCCCTGTTTCGGTGGACGCAACGTTACTTTATAACACACTGATGTGTGAAATTTCCGATCAATGCGCTGCGAAGGGACTGCGCAAGTCGCAAATCGGGGAGTAACTGAAGTTCTATGGTGACCCCGAACGGGAACAGGTCTTACGTGGCACCCGAGCTTGGAAGCTAGCTGTTGGAAGCTGGCTGATGGAGGCGACAGGCCGCCACCAGCCTAAACCCAACGTCCTCATAGCAGCCTCAAGATAGTTAAGAAAGCGCCGCCCTGACTCAGGCGTCACTGCTTTGGCTCAAAGTAGGGTGAAAACGGTGGTTATGGGCCCGGCCACTGCAGTCACGCCCCCGGCTGTAGAGCAGGCATCAAACTGTGTGTTCGCGAAGACGGCTGTGCGGACGACGGTAGCTCCGCTGTATGTCCCTGACGTCACCGTGTCGGTTTCGACGATGATGGTCTCTCCCAAAGGCCGTTCGATAACCACCGAAGTTGATTGAAGGGCGCTCGTCGAGCCGTCGCTCCAATTGATGGTGCCGGTGATGGGATGGCTCCCCGGAGTCAAAGAGCAGTCTACAGCGGCAGTATTTGTCCCGTTCTCTACGCCCCAGACTGGGCCGGCGCCCAAACCGGTGCATGGCCCTATGACACTTGTAAAGCCGACGGTGACGGTTTGAGATGTATTGGTAATCCCGGGAGTGTACGTCACACCTTCCGTCCCCCCGCAAGTAACGACGCTTTGCGCGGAAGCAGTAGGGGCCATCATCAACATGGCGATCATGGCAAACAGGATAAACAGCGCCTTGGTATGGAAGGTTGTCATGGCTTGCTCCTTCTCCTTGCAGTAATGGGATTCTTCAATCCCATGGTTCATCGCCATCTGAAACGACGGCGATGCGGGATGGCGAATAACACCGCAAATCTGGGAACGTGAACGCTTTCATCGGCCGATCGCAGGCAGCATTGACGCGCATAAACAAGGGAGTGAGCAGCGAGCCCACAACTCTACGATCCAGCGCCTCTGGGCATTGATGTCGAAGGTAATGGCGAATGGAAACGGCAACGCAACGAGAGGAGAAACCTCAGGCTTGGGAGACTGCACCAAAACGCGTTGCCGGATAGTGAAGATCCGGCTACAACTTCATGGCATGCCCCGCCCGCGCGGCATCGGGTCACCCCTGTGTTTCAAAAAACGACACGTCGCGGCCGCCCCGCACCGGCAACGAAAACGCGCAACGGACAGTTGAGCAGACTGCTCAGGCCTTGAGGCAATCCTTGCAGGTGCCGTGGACTTCCAGCGTCTGCGCCTGCGGCCGGAAACCCAGCGCCTTGGCCTGGGCCTCGATCAGTTCAGCCACCCGCTCATCGCAGACTTCCTGCGCATTGGAGCAGGTATCGCAGATCAGGAATGGCACCTGATGCGCCTCGGCCGGATGATGACAGGAGACGAACGCGTTGATCGATTCCAGCTTGTGGATGAACCCGTGCTCAAGCAGGAAATCCAGCGCGCGGTAGACCGTGGGCGGTGCCGCGTTGCCGTGCTTTTCGCGCAGCCGATCAAGCAGGTCATATGCCTTTACGGGCTTATGGGCGGCAGCGACCAGCTCCAGCACTTCCCTGCGCAGCGGGGTCAGGCGCAGCCCGCGTTCCTCGCTGGCATGCTCCACCGCACGCACGAAACCGCCCGCATCGTGATGATGCGGGTGATGTAGATGCGGATGGTCGGCGGCGTCGTGACTCAAAGTATTCACCTCGTTGTCGATCATACACCGCTGTCCGAGCGGCCCTGCGTTGGTTCAGCGCCGCAGCGGCGGCGGCTGAGCGCTTGGCCGGGGTCGCGGCTTTACCATTATGACGATCCAGCCGATCGGTCCCAGCACGGCAGCCCAGACGACGCCTTCCACCCAGCGTCCGCGCCACCAGCCAAGCAATGCGCCAACCGCAATGAACAGCACGTTCCACCAGAACATGGCGGCCCACGGCACCATATTCAACAGGTTGGCCAGGATGTGCCAGAACGCGCCGGGCGCATCGGGATCAACACCTTGCGTCATTTTGGCTAGCAGTTCGTCCACGCGTGCCCCATGCATTTATTTCGATGCGGGCATAATGCATGCGTTTGCACCTGAGCACACATCGGAGTTGCACCGATCGCAGCGCGACATCCCTTTCAACGATAAAACCATGCCACGACCGACCCAGATCGATTCCGTATGCGCTGCCTGCTGATCGAGGATGACAGATACACCGCAGAATTCATCCGCGGCGGATTGCAGCAGTCCGGCTACGCGGTCGAAGTCTGCCATGACAGCATCAGCGGCCTGGAGCAGGCCAGCACGGGCCAGTGGGACGTGATCGTGCTCGACCGGCTATTGCCTGGCGGTAGCGACGGTCTCGACATCCTGCTTTCGTTGCGCTCACGCGATGACGAAACACCTGTGCTCGTACTCAGCGCACTGGCCAGCCTGGATGAACGCGTGCGCGGCCTGCGTGGAGGCTGCGACGACTACCTGACCAAGCCATTCGCCTTCGACGAGCTGCTCGCCCGCATCGAGGCACTCACCCGCCGTTTGGCGCGCAACAACGCGGCCGAAGCGCTCGTCGTGGCGGACCTGCATCTGGATACCCGTACGCGGCGAGTATTCCGCGACCACAAACTCATCGTGCTGCAACCGCGCGAATACCTGTTACTGGAATACCTGGTACGCCATCAGAATGAGGTCGTCACGCGCAAAATGCTGCTGATGGCCGTATGGGGTTACCACTTCGATCCGGAGACCAATGTCATCGACGTCCAGGTCAGCCGCCTGCGCAACAAAATCGACAAGGATTTCCCGAGTGCCCTGATCCAGACCGTACGCGGTGTTGGCTATATGATCCAGGCGCCCTAGGTCGGCTCGCATGCCCATGCCCATGGCCAATTTTCGCCACTCCGTCGTTTTTCGCATCGCCGCGAGCTACGGCCTGCTGCTGCTTTTTTCGGTCGGCTTGGTCGCGGCCGTGTTCTATGTGGGAACAGCCGGACTGATCGACAGCAACATCGACAACCAGCTGTCGGTCTCCTCGCATCGGCTGGTGCAGATACGCGAACGGCAGAACACCGCAGCTCTGCAACAGGAAATCCACAACCTGCTGACCGATGACCTGGATGTCACCACGGAAATCTATCTGCTCGTCGCACCCGACGGGCACAAGATCATTGGCAATCTCACCGCCTGGCAGTTACCGCCCGATGAGAACGACCAACTCGTCCAGCAACAGGTCAAACGACTGGGCCGCGACTCGCGCAGCCTGCTCTTGATCCACCGATTCCCGGACGGAACGACCCTCGTCGTGGGGCGTGACTTGCAGGACCTGCGTGATCTCAAGCGCATGATCCTCACCGCGCTGGCCCTTGGCGGCCTGGTCGCCCTGGTGCTGGCCGCCGCTGGCGTCGGTCTGTTTCGTGCGCAATTGCAGAGACAACTCAAAGCCATCCATCGCACCACCGCCGAAATCTCCGCCGGCAATCTCGGCCGGCGCATCGAGGTCGGCTCCTCCCGCGACGAATTTGCCGGCGTTGCCATCGACATCAACAGCATGCTCGAGGAGATCGAGCGCTTGATGGATACCGCGCGCAACGTGTCCAACGCGATCGCGCATGATTTGCGCACGCCGCTGGGACGGATCCGCGGCGCACTGGAAGACGCGTTGCGTGCGCGCCATCCGCTGGAAAAGCTACCCGGCAGTGCGCAATACGCGATCGACGAAATCGATTCGCTGACGGTCCTGTTCGACAAGTTGTTGCAGATCGCCGAAGCCGAGTCCGGCGTGCGGCGACAGCGATTCGCTCCGCTGCCATTGCGCGAAGTTGTCGGCGACATCGTGGAGCTGTACCAGCCGGCCGCTGAAAACGAGGGCATGCATCTCGATCTGGTCATCGAGGGCGAACCCATGGTGACAGCCGACCGCGACCTGCTCGCCAGCGTGCTGGCGAATCTGCTCGACAATGCCTTGAAGTACGCCAGCCAGGGCGCGCACGTGCAGGTTGCCGTGCGCACGGGAATCCATGACGTATGCATCGAAGTGCAGGACGATGGACCGGGCATTCCGGCGGACTTCATCGGCCGCGCCACGGAGCGCTTTTTCCGCGTCGACAGCAGCCGCAACCTGCGCGGCAATGGCCTGGGGCTATCCATCGTGGCGGCCGTAGTGGCTCTGCATCGCGGCACGCTCACGCTGGAGGACGCCCACCCTGGGCTCAAGGTCAGCATCACGCTGCCGCAACCCTGAAGTTCTGCACTGCCGCCGTCTCCGGCAACCTTTCCAAACCGTAACTGTTTGCTGTCGACCCGCGTCGTTAAGGTGGCTGTCGCCGAGCGTCCGCATGCCTGCCGACAGATTTCCTGCGCCATCAAGTTCACGTACCAACGCGTCTTGGGGCGAAACGACATCACGCATCACCCAGGCCAGCCAGGGCGCGATCCGTGGGTGCGTTGCCGACGCCGCGCACGACACCGAACCTGGAATGCGCATGCAGACAGCAACAAAGTGGAAGATCGGCGCGACCTGTGCCCTGCTCGGTCTCGGCATCTATGTCGGCCACGCCTGGCTCGCCGGGCCCGGCGATGACGCGGCGCCGACGGCCAGCAACGCCGCCAACTCAAACCCGGACAGCGTCACGATCACCGCACTGCAGGCCCAGCACGTGAGCGTGGAGTCCGTACGCACTCACGATTTCAGCCAGCAACGCGAAGCAGTCGGCTATATCGACTTCGACCAGGATCATCTGGCCCAGGTGTCGTCGCCGTACCAGGGTCGTGCCCGGCAAGTGCTGGCGCAAGCCGGTGATGATGTCGCCAAGGGACAGCTGCTTTTCACGATCGACAGCCCCGATCTGGCACAGGCCGAGGGCAATCTGATTTCCACCGCGGGCTTGCTCGCGCAGACCGGCAAGGCGCTGGAACGTGCGCGCCAGATGATCACCATCCAGGCCAATGCGCAGAAGGATGTCGACCAGGCAACGTCGGATCAGCAGACTGCCGAAGGCAACTACCGTGCAGCACGCGATGCGCTGCATACGTTCAATATCTCCGATGCCGAGATGGATCGCCTGGTCGCCAGCCGCAAGGTCGACGGTGAGTTGCGCATCGTCAGTCCATTCGCCGGACACGTCTCCGCACGCACCATTGCACCGGGCACCCTGGTGCAGCCGGGCAGCACACCGGCGCCCTTCAGCGTGGCCGACCTGTCCACGGTATGGGGTGTAGCGAACGTATCCGAGGACGACGTAGCGGCACTGCAGCCGGGGCAAACGGTAAGCGTGTCGATCCCTGCCCTGCCGGGACGCACACTGCAAGGCAACGTCAGCTATATCGGCAACGCCATCGATCCGAACACGCACCGCCTCATGGTGCGTGCGGATATCAGCGACCCCGGCCACCAGCTGCATCCGCAGATGCTGGCCGATTTCGTCATCCGTACCGGTCAACCAGTGCGTTCAATGGCCGTACCGATCAGCGCCGTGGTGCGTGAGGGCGACGGCACGATGACGGTGTTCACCACCCAGGATGGTCGCCGCTTCACGCGACGTTCGGTCAAGCTCGGTAAGCAACAAGACGGGCTCGACCAGATCCTCGAAGGCCTGTCGACCAACGAACGCGTGGCCGGCGACGGTGCGTTATTCCTGAGCAACGCATTGGCCCTGCAGTCGCAATAGCTGCCGGTCATAGCGAATAACTACTAGCTACACGCTGCACTCCCCCAGACAAAAGGCAGGACCGTGTTCAGAGCCCTCATCGCGTTTGCGCTGACCCGACGGTCTATTGTGATCATGGCACTGGCGGCCTTTGTGGTCGCCGGCCTGGTGGCGTATTCCCAACTCAACATCGAGGCTTATCCGAATCCGGCACCGGTGATCCTCGAGATCACCGCTCAGGCACCCGGTCTTTCGGCGGAGGAAATGGAGCGGTCCTACACGCGTCCGATGGAAGTCGGCCTGGCCACCACGCCCGGCGTCGACAACATCCGTTCGACGTCCTTCTATGGCTTGTCGTTCGTCCGCGTCACGTTCAAATACGGGGTCGACTATTACTTCGCGCTGAGCCAGGCGGCGTTGAACCTGCAGCAGAACGTCAACCTGCCGAACGGCGTGCAGCCGCAGATCCAGGCATCGAGCCTGGTCGGCGAGATCTATCGTTACCAGCTGATCGGACCCGCGCATTTCGGGCTGACCAACCTGCGTACGTTGCAGGACTGGGTCGTCACGCGCCGGCTGCTGTCGGTTCCCGGTATCGCCCAGGTGGTGACTTGGGGCGGCACCACCAAGGAGTACGACGTCGATGCCGACCTGCACAAGCTGGAAGGCTACAACGTCACCTTGCCGCAACTGATCAGCGCGATCGGCAATGCGAACATCAATGTCGGCGGACGCACGATCAACATCGGCCAGCAGTCGGTCAATATCCGCGGCGTAGGGCTGATCAAGAACACCGACGACATCGGCAACGTCGTCCTGTCGCAGTCCAATGGCACACCGGTGCTGGTCAAGGATGTGGCGAAGGTATCGATCGGTGCCGCCCCGCGACTCGGCAAGGGCGGCCGTGACAATCAGGACGACGTGGTCACCGGCATCGTGGTGATGAACCGGACCGAGAAGACCAACGACGTCATCAACCGCGTCAAGGCCGAAGTGACGAAGCTCAACAGCGATGGCACGCTGCCTGCCGGCGTCAAGGTCGTGCCGTTCTACGGCCGCTCGACGTTGGTTGCCACCACCACCCACACGGTGCTGCACAATCTGATCTTTGGTTGCCTGCTGGTATTCCTGATCCAGTGGCTGTTTCTGGGCGATCTGCGCAGCGCGATCATCGTCAGTGCCAACATTCCGATCGCGCTGTTCTTCAGCATCATCATCCTGGTTGCCATAGGCGACTCAGCGAACCTGCTGTCGGTCGGCGCGGTGGATTTCGGCATCATCGTCGACTCGGCGGTGATCCTGATCGAGAACATCTTCCGCAACTTCCAGAAGAATCACGACGACAGGCAGCAACTGCTGCACGATCACGCGCAAAGCGATTTCGCCATGTACGCGCAGGGCCATGCCGCGCACGGCTGGACGGAACGGCTGCGCCTGCTGTTTATCAGCGCCTTGCAGGTGGATCGCGCAGTGCTGTTTTCCTCCGCGATCACGGTCGCCGCGTTCATCCCGCTGTTCACCATGCAGGGCGTCGAAGGCCAGATCTTCAACCCGATGGCGCGCACCTATGCGTATGCGTTGACGGGTGCACTGATCGCCACGTTTACGGTGACCCCGGTGCTCGCCTCACTGCTGCTGCCCAAACATGTGAGGGAAGTTGAAACCTTGTTCGTGCGGGGCATCCGCAGGATCTATTCACCGGTGCTGCGCTGGGCGCTGAACAAGCGCAAGATGACCGTGCTGATCGGGCTGGGCTTCCTGCTACTGGCCGGCCTACTGCTGCCACGCATCGGCACCGAGTTTCTGCCGGCGCTGGAGGAAGGCAATCTGTGGATACGCGCCACCATGCCGGCCACGATCTCGCTCGAAGCCGGTATGGACAAGGTCAACCGCATGCGGCGGATCGTCAAGGCACATCCGCAAGTGATCACCGCGGTGTCCCAGCATGGTCGCCCCGACGACGGCAGCGATGCCTCGGGCTTCTACAACGTCGAACTGTTCGTGCCGCTCAAGCCGGAAAGCGAATGGCCCAGCGGGCATACCAAGGAGCAATTGGTCAACTCGTTGCAAAAGGAATTCACCGACGAATTCCCCGGCGTCGAATTCAATTTCTCGCAATACATCCAGGACAACATCGAGGAAGGTCTCTCGGGTGTCAAAGGCGCCAACTCGGTCAAGGTCGTCGGCCCTGATCTGGCGGTGCTGGAAAAACTGGCCGATCAGGTCCAGCACGAGATGAGCCAGGTCAAGGGCGTCGAGGATCTCGGCGTGTTCCATGTGCTGGGCCAGCCGAATCTCAACATCACCGTCGACCGCGCCAAGGCGGCGCGCTATGGCCTCAACACCGGCGATATCAATACCGTGGTGCAGGCGGCTGCCGGCGGCACACAGGCGACAACCGTGCTCGAAGACGACCGGCAGTTCGCGCTGGTGGTGCGGCTGGCAGCGCCATACCGATCCAACATTCAGGCCATCGGTGATATCAAGGTCGGCTACACCACACCTAGCGGCGCCAGCGCCTATATCCCGCTGCGGGAAGTGGCGACGATCTCGCTGGACACCGGCGCGTCATACATCTATCACGAGCGCAACGAACGTTTCATCCCGGTCAAGTTCAGCGTGCGCGGCCGCGACCTGGGTAGCACGGTGGAAGACGCGCAGGCGCGAATCGCCAGGAATGTGGTGTTGCCAAGCGGCTATCACATCATCTGGGCTGGCGAATTCGAAGATATGCAACAGGCCAAGCATCGGCTCGCGATCGTGCTGCCGATTGCGATCGGGTTGATCCTGGCGCTGCTGTTCACGCTGTTCAATTCATTGCGCGACAGCTTGCTGACGCTGGCCGCGATTCCGTTCTCGATTGCCGGCGGCATCATTGCCCTGTACCTGTCCGGCCTGAACATGAGCGTCTCCGCGGCGATCGGTTTTGTCTCGCTGTTTGGCGTATCGGTAATGAACGGCATCCTGGTCATCACCTACTTCAACCACCTGGTGTTCGAGGGCAAGACTCCGCTGGAGGCCATGACTCTGGCCGCCGAACAACGCATGCGACCGATGCTGATGACCGCGCTGTCGGCCTGCATCGGGCTATTGCCGGCGGCGATTTCCACCGGCATCGGCAGCCAGGTGCAACGACCGTTGGCGACCGTCGTGGTCGGCGGCATGTTGCTTGGGCCGATCATGTTGCTGATCGTCGCGCCAGCGTTGCAAGTGATCGTCGTGGAGTGGTCGAACAAGCGCAAACAGCGGCGCCTGAGTGGAGGTGCGCCATGAACCGCATGATGTCCCGCTGGCACTACACCGCTCTGGCTACTGCCCTCGCCGCCTTATGCGGCGGCTGTGCGGTGGGACCCGACTATAAACGCCCGGCCACACCCTCACCGGCACAGTACACGCGTGAGGCGCTGCCCGCGACCGCTGGCGATAACACGATCCAGCCGCAGCAAATGGTCTCGAACCAGGCCATCGCACAGACCTGGTGGCAGGTATTTGGCTCCGCTGCACTGAATGATCGCGTGCAGCGCGCGCTGGCCCACAACCCCGATCTGGAAGCCGCCACGGCCGCCCTGCATCAAGCCCAGGAAAATGTAGCAGCGCAGCGCAGTACCTACTTCCCGTCGGCCCAGCTGGCCTACACACCCTCGCGCCAGCGCGATGCCGTGGGCACGCTGTCGCCCACGCTTACGTCCAACGCCACGTACTACACGTTGCACACCGCGCAATTGAACATCGCCTACACCCCCGACGTGTTCGGCCTCAATCGACGCACGGTAGAGTCCTTGCAGGCACAGGCCGAAAACCAGCAGTTTCAGCTTGAGGCAGCGCGTTTGAGCCTGACGTCCAACGTCGTCAACGCGGCCATTCAGGAGGCCTCGTTGCGAGCGCAGATCGAGGCTACGGAAGCAGTCATCGCGGCACAGGTTCGCGCGCTTACCATCCTGCGCGATCAAGCCAGGCTCGGGTACGCCTCAGGTATCGACGTAGCCGCCCAGGAAAGCGCGCTGGCGCAGGCACGGCTGGTGCTACCTGGTTTGCAGAAGCAACTGGAACAGAATCGAGACCTGCTCGCCGTGCTGTGTGGCGAAACGCCAGACCAGGCCGGGTCGCCGGAATTCGATCTCGAACATCTCACGCTACCGGTAACCCTACCGCTCACCCTACCCTCGCAACTGGTGCAACAACGGCCGGACGTGCTGGCCGCAGAAGCGAGCGTGCATGCCGCCAGCGCTCAGGTAGGCGTGGCCCTCGCCAATCGCCTGCCGCAATTCGCGCTATCTGCTGCGTACGGCGGTAGCTCGACCTCGTTCAGCCGCATGTTTACCGACGACAACGTGTTCTGGGTGCTAGCGGGAAGTGTCAGCCAAACCGTATTCGACTTCGGCGCGCTCAAGCATCGCCAGCGCGCCGCCGAGGCGGCGCTACAGCAATCCGCCGCACAGTATCGCAGCGTGGTGCTAGGCGCATTCCAGAACGTCGCCGATACGCTCTACGCGATCGACAGCGACGCACGCGCACTTGCGGCCGCCGATGATGCCGAACGCGCCTCCCAACGCACGCTCGATCTGACGCAGAAGCAGCAGCAACTGGGTTATGTCGGTGCGCTGGAACTGATCAATGCGCAACAAGCATATCAACAGGCACGCATCACGCGTATCCAGGCACAAGCAGCAAGGCTTAGTGATACGGCGGCGCTGATCCAGGCGCTGGGTGGTGGCTGGCAGAGCGGCGCAGATATCCAGTCAAGCAAGTAAGCGCTGCTGACATTTACCACCTCGAAACCTTTGCTCCCGCTCCTCGCTTTTGATCTTGCTGGCCGCTTTCGATCTTGCTGCTCGTTTCTGCCCCTCCCCCTGCTTGCAGGGGGAGGCTGGGAGGGGGTGCTTTTGATCTGCCTTGGGCGAAGAGCAACCCCTCCCCAGCCCTCCCCTGCAAGCAGGGGAGGGAGCACTGCTACGCGCCGTCACGACTCACGACTGCCTGCGGGGGATGAGCGGCAGCTGCGTAGGCTGCGGTGAGCGCCAGCGAACCCCAACGCCTGCGGGCGGGAATGTTGGGCATCGCTGCGCTCACCCCAACCTACGCAGCTCTGCTCCCGCTCCTCGCTTTCGCTCCTCCTCCCCCTGCTTGCAGGGGGAGGCTGGGAGGGGGTGCTTTTGATCTGCCTTGGGCGAAGAGCAACCCCTCCCCAGCCCTCCCCTGCAAGCAGGGGAGGGAGCACTGCTACGCGCCGTCACGACTCACGACTGCCTGCGGGGGATGAGCGGCAGCTGCGTAGGTTGGGGTGAGCGCCAGCGAACCTCAACGGCCTGCGGGCGGGAATGTTGGGCATCGCTGTGCTCACCCCAACCTACGCGGCTCTGCTCCCGCTCCTCGCTTTCGCTCCTCCTCCCCCTGCTTGCAGGGGAGGAGCACTGCGACGCGCGCCAGCGGCTGCCTGCGGGGGGCGCGTCAGCGGCGTAGCGGCGCAGGCTGGGGTGAGCGCCAGCGAACCTCAACGCCTGCGGGAGGGAATGTTGGGCATCGCTGCGCTCACCCCAACCTACGCATCAACCTACCAGTCAGCTCTGGGCTTTGGCGATTGCGGCGTCGATGCGCTTGAATGCTTCGCTGCGGCCAGCCAGATAAATGGTGTGGTCGATCGAGGGCGATACCTGGGTGCCGGTCAACGCCACGCGTAGCGGCTGGGCGATCTTGCCCATGCCCAGTTCGAGCTTGGCGGCAATCTGCTCAATCACCTGATGGATGGCCTCGGGCTTCCATTCGCAATCGACCAGCAGCGACTTGGTCGCTTCGAGCACGGCCACGGCGCTGTCGTTCTTCAAATGCTTGGCGACCGCCTTGTCATCCCATTCAACGATCGGCGCGTACCAGATCTTCGCGCGCTCGACCATTTCCTTGAGCGTGTGTACGCGATCGCGCAGCGCCACGATGACATCTGCCGGGGCCGGACCATTCGACGTATCGATGCCGGCGCGCGCCAGGTGCCAGGCGAACTCCGGTGCCAGAGTCTGCGGATCATCCGTCTTCAGGTAATGCTGGTTGAGCCATGCCAGCTTCTCGGTGTCGAAGCGCGAGGCCGCCTTGTTCACATCGCTGATATCGAACAGCGCGATCATCTCCTCGCGCGAGAAGATTTCCTGATCGCCATGCGACCAGCCCAGGCGAACCAGATAGTTGAGCAGCGCATGCGGCAGGAAGCCATCGTCGCGGTACTCCATCACGCTGACCGCGCTGGTGCGCTTGGAAAGCTTCTTGCCTTCCTTGTCGAGGATCATCGGCAGGTGTGCGAACTCCGGTACTTTCGCACCCAGCGCGTGATAGATGTTGATCTGTCGCGGGGTGTTGTTGACGTGGTCGTCACCGCGGATCACCTCGGTGATACCCATGTCGATGTCGTCGACCACCACCGCGAAGTTGTACGTCGGCCAGCCGTCGGAGCGGAAGATCACCAGGTCGTCCAGCTCGGTGTTGGCCCACTCGATGCGGCCTTTCACCTTGTCGTCGAACACTACCGAACCCTCGCTAGGATTGCGGAAGCGGATCACCCGATTCGGATCGTCGCGATACGGCTCGTTGCGGTCGCGGTAGTAACCGTTGTAGCGGGGCTTTTCGCCTTTGGCCATGGCGGTCTCGCGCATCGCCTCGATTTCGTCCTTGCTCTCGTAAGCGTAGTACGCCTTGCCGGCAGCAACCAGCTCATCGGCAACCTGTTTGTAGCGCTGCAGCCGATGGGTCTGATAGATCGGACCTTCGTCGGCATCCAGTCCAAGCCAGTGCATGGCATCGATAATCGCCTTGACCGCTTCGTCGGTGGAACGCTCGCGATCGGTGTCCTCGATGCGCAGCACGAACTCGCCACCACGACGGCGCGATTCGAGCCAGCAATACAACGCAGTGCGGGCGCCGCCAATATGCAGAAAACCGGTGGGGCTGGGAGCGAAGCGAGTGCGGACAGTCATGAGTGATCGGTAGTGACAGGGCGAAGCGACCAATTTTAGCCGATCTACCACCCCATCCGACGCTCGGCCGGAGTCAGCCAGATACAACCCACGCCAGGGGACGCCCAGGCACGTTTTACCCAGCCTGATCACCTGCTCCCCTGCCGTCCGGCACTTCCCCTTCGGCAATACCGTCATTGGGGCGTCATGCACCCGCCATACCGCCGCAACGCCGTGGAACGAAGCTGTGCTCAGCCAGCACGGGTACCATCATGCGCATAGGCATCGTCAGCGAGACCTACCCACCGGAAATCAACGGCGTCGCGTTGACCGTACAGAGCCTCGCTGCCGGCCTGGCCGGTCGCGGCCATAGCGTTGATCTGATCCGCCCCCGACAGCCACAACCGCATCTGGACGAACCCGGCATCGAAGTGCTCAGCGTGCGCGGCGGCCGCGTGCCCCGCTATCCCGGCCTGCGTTTCGGCCTGCCGGCCGGTCGTGCGCTGCGCCACCACTGGGCGCAGCAGCGCCCCGATGCGATCTATGTAGCCACTGAGGGTCCGCTCGGCTGGTCGGCCGTGCGTGCCGCCAAGCAACTGCGCATACCGGTAAGCAGCGGCTTCCATACCCGCTTCGACAGTTACGCTGACCACTACGGCGTGGGCTGGCTCACGCCGCTGGTGCGCGGCTATCTGCGCCGCTTCCATCGACGCGCTGCCGCGACCCTGGTGCCCACCGATGCACTGGCCCAGGAACTGCACGCCCTGGGCATACCGAACGCGCGCATGCTGCGCCGCGCGGTGGACACGCAACTGTTCCATCCACGGCATCGCAACGACGCCTTGCGCGCCAGCTGGGGCGTCGACGCCGCCACGCCGGTGGTGCTGTATGTCGGGCGCATCGCTGCGGAAAAAAATCTCGACCTGGCCGTGCAGACGTTTCGCGCGATTCAGAGTCAGGTTCCCAAGGCACGCTACGTATGGGTGGGTGATGGTCCGGCGCGCGCCGCGCTGGAGGCTGCGCATCCGGATTTCATCTTCGCCGGCATGCTGCGCGGCGAAGCGCTGGCTCAGCATTACGCCAGCGCGGACCTGTTCCCGTTTACCAGCCTCAGCGAAACGTTTGGCAATGTGATTCTCGAGGCGTTGGCTGCCGGCCTGCCGGTGGTGGCTTACGCCGAAGGCGCCGCCCATGAACATCTGTTCGACGGCGTCAACGGTTACTGCATCGAGTCGGGGGATGCGCAGGCGTTCATCGCTGCGGCCACCAACTTGGCCTGCAATCCGGGTTTGATTCGGCACATGGGCCGTGCTGCCCATGTCGGCGTCGCCGGGCTTTCGCCGGACGCCGTGATCCGTGATTTCGAAACCCTGCTGCGTGAGATGGCCGAGGAGAATCTGCATGAGCACCCTACCACCGCTGCACACGCCTGAGCTTTCCATTGCGTCGCCCCCCATCAGTGCCGCACGTCTGGCGCTGGATTGGCGCGTATGTGTGGCCGCCAATCGCTGGGGTGCCCGACGCGCGGTAGGTCTGTTCTTCGGTGCGATCAGCCGGCTCGGTGATGGCATGTTCTGGTACTCGCTGATGGCCATACTGCCGCTGATCTATGGCCAGCGCGGGCTTGTCGCCGCTGCGCACATGGCGCTCACCGGGCTCACCGCGTTGCAGTTGTATCGCTTGCTGAAACGCTGGACTCGCCGCCCGCGCCCGTACCGGGTCTGCCCCGGCGTGATTGCGCATGTGCCGCCGCTGGACGAATTCAGCTTTCCATCCGGGCACACTTTGCAGGCGGTGGGTTTCACTATCGTCGCGCTGGCCTGGTACCCGCAGCTCGCACCGTTGCTGCTGAGCTTCACGGTGCTCGTCGCCGCGTCGCGCGTGATCCTTGGGCTGCATTATCCGAGTGACGTCCTGGCGGCCATTCTCATCGGCAGTGGTCTTGGCGCGTCGTCGCTGTTGCTGTTGCCGCTGGCTGCGAAGTTGGTATGAGGACTGACTGAAGTAAGGCAGACTGACGTGAGTGTTGCCGGGCACTTGAGTGAGCAGCATTTGCGCACGCCGTCACAAGCTCCTTTGCGGTCAGACAGATAGCTTACTTGTCCACAGGCTTTCCACGCCGCCCTCCACATTTGCTGTGGAGAACTTTGCCCGATGTCGCCACGACTGAGCAAAACATCGACAACGCGTAGCAAGTGCTTGATGGACAAGCAGCGAATGGAGCTTGTCCACAGGCTTACACCCATGGCATCCACAATAGCTGTGGAAAACGTGTAGCTGTGGAAAACGTGCACCTGAAACGAAGATGCCGCCTTGCGGCGGCATCGTGCTCTTTGTCGCGAAGCCTTCTATCAGGCGGCGCGCGATGACCGGGTCAGGATGCCCAGCAGATCAGCCAGCTTGTCACGCATCTCGCGACGATCGACGATCAAGTCGATGGCACCATGCTCGACCAGAAACTCCGATCGCTGAAAACCTTCCGGCAACGTCTCGCGCACCGTCTGCTCGATCACGCGCGGACCGGCGAAGCCGATCAACGCCTTCGGCTCGCCGATGTTGATGTCGCCGAGCATGGCCAGACTGGCTGACACGCCGCCCGTGGTCGGATTCGTCAGCACGCTGATGTACGGCACGCCCGCATCGCGCAGGCGCGCCAGCGCAGCCGAGGTCTTGGCCATCTGCATCAGCGAAAACAGCGCTTCCTGCATGCGCGCACCGCCGGTGGCGGAGAAGCACACCAGGGCACTGCGCTCGACCAGTGCGCGTTCAGCGGCGCGGGTGAATTTCTCGCCGACAACGGAACCCATCGAGCCGCCCATGTAGGCAAACTCGAATGCCACTGCCATCAACGGCCGTCCCTTGAGGTTGCCGCTCATGGCCAGCAGCGCGTCCTTTTCGCCAACCTTTTTTTGCGCGGCAATGATGCGATCGCGGTACTTCTTGGTATCGCGGAATTTCAGCGGATCGGTGGGCTCCATGCTGGCCCAATGCTCCTGCGCACTGCCTTCATCCAGCAACGCAAGCAGACGCGTACGCGCCTCGATGTAGTGGTGATGACCGCACTTGGGACAAACCATCAGGTTGCGATCGAGCTCCGGCCGATACAACACCGTGCCGCAACCGCCGCATTTTTCCCAGACACCCTCCGGCACCGAACCTTTGCCGCCGTTCGGCTGCTGCGTGCGGGTGCGCGGATTCATGATTTTTTGCAGCCAGTTCATCGCATCACCTAGATAATCGTGTGAGCACCATCGTCAAGCGGTACCTGCCCTTCATCCTTGATAGACATTCAGTCAATGCGCATCGAGCGCAGTACGAATCGGCACCAGAAACGCACGAATCCGCGCGGCAATGTCGGCCGCATCCGTGGCCCCGGCAAGCCGTTCGACCAGTGCACTGCCGATGACCACCGCATCGGCAAAGCCAGCGATCGCTTTCGCACTCGCCGCATCGCGTATGCCAAAACCTACCGCCACCGGAGCCCGGGCGTGAGCGCGGATGTCCGCTACCCGCTCGGCGATCCCGCCAGTACTCAAATGCGCCGCACCGGTGATCCCGGCAAACGAAACATAATACAGGAAACCCTCGGCGGCCTCGCACAGCTGCGCCATACGCGCGGGTGCGGTGGTCGGCGCAGCGAGCAGGATCTGCTGCAATCCGGCGTCGCGCAACGGCTGCAGAACCGCTGCTTCTTCTAGCGGGCAATCGACCAGCAGTACGCCGTCGACGCCGGCCTGCACCGCTTCCTGCGCAAAACGGGCATAACCGTGGATCTCGACCGGATTCAGGTAACCCATCAACACTACCGGGGTTTGCGCGTCACGACTGCGGAATTCAGCGACCCAACGCAGTACATCAACCAGCCCGACGCCCTTGGCAATCGCGCGCTCGCTGGCGTGTTGGATCACCGGCCCATCCGCCATCGGATCGGAGAACGGCACGCCCAGTTCAATCAGATCAGCGCCGGCCTCGACCAGTGCGTGCATCAGCGTCACGACGTGCTCAGGCGCGGGATCGCCAGCAGTGACGAAAGGAATCAGACCCGTGCGGCCAGCCTCCTTGAGCTGGGCAAAGCGCCGGTCGATGCGGCTCATACTTCCACCCCTTCAAGTGCGGCGATCGTATGCACATCTTTGTCGCCGCGACCGGAGAGGTTGCACAACACCAGCCCATCTTTCGGATACTCACGCGCCAGCTTGATCGCCTGCGCCACCGCGTGGCTGGATTCGAGCGCAGCGAGGATGCCTTCGGTGCGCGCCAGCAGATGGAACGCTTCCAGCGCCTCGTCATCAGTGATGCCGAGATATTCGGCGCGACCGGCGTCCTTCAGGAACGCGTGCTCGGGACCGACACCGGGGTAATCGAGACCGGCCGAGACCGAATGGGTCTCGGTGATTTGGCCGTTATCGTCGCATAGCACGTACGTGCGATTGCCATGCAGCACACCCGGCCGGCCCGCCAGCAAGGACGCTGCGTGATGGCCGCTGGCAATGCCCTCGCCTGCTGCCTCGGCGCCGACAATACGCACGTCGGCGTCATTCAGAAACGCATGGAACAACCCGATCGCATTCGAGCCGCCACCCACGCAGGCGGTGAGCACGTCCGGCAGGCGGCCGTACTGTTCCAGCATCTGCACGCGTGCCTCACGGCCGACGATCGCGTTGAAGTCACGCACCATCAGCGGATACGGATGCGGGCCGGCGACGGTACCGATGATGTAGAACGTGTCGGCGACATTGGTGACCCAATCGCGCATCGCCTCGTTCAGCGCATCCTTCAGCGTCTTGGAGCCCGACGTCACCGGCACGACTTCCGCACCCAGCAGCTTCATGCGGTAGACGTTGATCTTCTGCCGCTCGATATCCACCGCACCCATGTAGACCACGCACTTCAGGCCGAGCCGCGCAGCCACCGTGGCACTGGCCACACCGTGCTGACCGGCGCCGGTCTCGGCGATGATGCGCGGCTTGCCCATGCGCTTGGCGACCAGTGCCTGGCCCACGGTGTTGTTGATCTTGTGCGCGCCGGTATGGTTGAGATCCTCGCGCTTGAGCAATATTCGCGCACCGCCAACATGCTGCGACAACCGCTCGGCGTGGTAGATCGGGCTGGGCCGGCCGACGTAATGCTTCAGATCGCGGTCGAGTTCAGCGATGAACTCCGGATCGTCGCGCAACCGCAGATACGCCTCGGTCAGCTCGGCCAGCGGCGCCATCAGGGTCTCGGCGACATAGCTGCCACCGTAGTTGCCGAAGCGGCCATGCACATCGGGGTAGGCGTTGAAATCGGTGATCTTGCTCATTTACTCACTCGCTGACGTAGGAGCGCACCCTCTGCGTGATGGGTGCCGCGGCAAGTCTCGCGCACGGGATGCGCTCCTACGGGGACGCTTGCCGCACAGCGGCAATGAAGGCAGCCATCTTAGCGGCATCCTTGATGCCGGGCGAACGCTCGATGCCGCTGGCCACATCCACCGCCCACGGCCGCGCGATGCGTATGGCATCGGCGACATTATCCGGATTCAGCCCGCCAGCCAGGATCAGCGGCTGCGTCAGATCGCTCGGCATGCGCGACCAGTCGAACGCGCGGCCGCTACCACCAGCCTCGCCGAGGCCGTGACCGTCCAGCAGCAACCCGGCCGCTTGCGGGTAATCGTGCAAGCGCGAAAAGGCCTGTTCACCCTCGCCCATCGCAATTGCCTTGAGGTAACGCTGACCGAACTGCGCGCACCACGCATCGTCTTCCTGTCCGTGAAACTGCAACAACTCCGGCTGCACCACACGGATCACTTCATGCACGAGTGCCGCGTCGTCGTCCATGAATAGCGCCACCACCGTGACAAATGGCGGCAGCGCCTGGTGTATCGCCGCTGCCTGCGATAACTCGACCCTACGCGGGCTGCGCGCGGTAAATACCAGCCCGATCGCATCGGCGCCAAGACGTGCCGCCAGCAGCGCGTCCTCGACCCGGGTCATCCCACAGCATTTGATACGAGTCACCGGCTGATCGTTCACTGACTTGCCTCGATCATGCTGACCTCGGCCGGCAAGCCCCAATGCGCTGGATAGCGTGGGCCAAGAAAAGTCAGCCCCGACGCCGCCGCGGTGGGTCCGGCGACCTGACGATCGCAGCCGGCCAGCAACTCGGCCATCCACGCCACGGGGCGTTCGCCGCGACCGATCAGCAGCAGCGATCCGACGATGTTGCGCACCATGTGGTGCAGGAACGCATTCGCCTCGATGTCGACAAAAAGCTGCTCGCCCTCACGACGCACACTCACTGCCAATACCGTGCGGCGCGGGTGTGCGGCCTGGCACGACAACGCGCGAAACGCGCCGAAGTCATGTTCGCCAACCAGGGCTTGCGCTGCCTCGTGCATGCGCTCGGCATCCAGCGGCAAGCGCTCCCAGGTCACGTAGCGCGCATCCAGCGCCGCACGCACCGGCCGGTTGAGGATGTGGTACCGATAGCGCCGACTGCGCGCGGCATACCGCGCATGAAACTCCGCTGCCACTGGCTGCGCCCACAAGACAGCCACCGTATCAGGCAGGTTGGAACAGGTCCCCAGCACCCAGCCGCGCATGTCGCGCTGTGCCTCGGTATCGAAATGCACGACCTGGCAGCGGCCATGCACGCCAGCATCCGTACGCCCCGCGCAACTGATTTCCACGGGATGCGCGGCAACCCGCGACAGCGCGCTCTCTACCGCTGTCTGCACGCTGGCATCGGACTTCAGGCGCTGCCAGCCGTAGAAATCAGTGCCGTCGTATTCGATGCCAAGGGCGATGCGCATGTGGTCGGTAACAGTTCGATAAAGTCGTGAAAGATTAGCAGCCCGCCGGCGGAATCGGGCTGGCAAGGCCGACAGGCCCTATTGATCCGGGCCGCCAATAGTTTCCCGAATGCCCTTCGACTCCGCTGCGCTACGCTCAGGGCGAACGGTTCATACGTAGTATTTGTGGGCCGGATCAATCAACGGACTCAGACCAGCAAGGCTGCCAGGCCCCATCAACGAAATCGGGCCGGCAAGGCCGGCCCGATTTCTTGCTCAAACGGAGCTTGGTGCTGGAATCAGCTGATGCCTTCCATCAGGCGCTTGGCGACATCCTGCTGCATCTGGCTGCCTTCCTTGATCACTTCCCCGAGCATGGCGCGCGCACCGTCGGCATCGCCCATGTCCAGATAGGCGCGGGCCAGATCAAGTTTGGTGTCCACCGGATCATCGTTGTATTCGCCCAGCTCATGGCTCTGGTTGCTCAACTGATGATCATTCTCCGCGTCATCGAATTGCCAGCTGGTGGCCGGCTCGGCATGCGCCAATGGAGATGTCTCATGATGCGTAATCGTCACTTCTGGCGCGACAGCTGCCAGGTCCGGCACCGACTCACTAGCCGCCGGTCCGCTCAAGTCAAAGTTGAAGTGGTATTCGCTGACCTTCTTCGGAACCTGCTCCGGCAATGGCGGCATCGGTGGCATGGGCGGCGGCACCGACGACGAGGTGACGGTGGGGGCATGGTTGCCGACCGCATAGTCGTCAATATCGAAATCGTGCGGGCTTGCGGTTTCATCATGCGCCGGCACTGCAGCGTGCTGGTCGAACAACGGATGACCGGGGGCCAGATCCTCACCCATGTGCACCACGTCTTGCCACTCGTCTTGCTGCGGGTCGGTGATGTGGGCATGCATGGCTTCGGCAGCCGCCTCGAAGCGCTCGACATCGCGATGCGAGTAATACAGGGTGACCAGTTCCAGATGCAGGTGGATGTCGTCCGGATGCTCGGCGAGTTCGTCCAGCAGCTCGTCCTGATCGACGTCGTCGCCGGTGTGCTCGGCGGATGGCGCCGACTCGAAACGGTCAGCCAGCGAGGACTTCGACAACGCCGCCGCGGCAGGCTTGCGACGACGCAGCAGGCCGACCAGCAGCAACAGAACCACGACGACACCCGCGCCCCAGGCCCACGGCTGCATATACCACGGCTGCTCGTCCGCTGGCGGAGCGTTGTGCTTGATGAAGGGCTTGACCACCGGTTTGATCGGCGCAGGCTTGGCCGCTGCGGTAGCTGTCGCAGGAACACTGGCGGCAGCGACCGGAGCTGTCGTCGCCGCGGCTGCAGTTGTGGCGGCCGCTGGCGTACCGGCGGCCATGCTGCCCGTCGCGGGCGCCGACGCAGCCGGCGACGGCGTGGCTGCCACAGGCTGTGCCGGCACACTGGTCGCTGGCGCAGGCTTGGCACCGCTGACCACTGCGGGGGCTGCCGCTGCCTGTGGAGGCAAGCCGGCGGTCTTGCGCGCCGCGGCCAGCTCGTTCTGCAATTCGGCGATCTCGTTGTCCTTCAGTGACAACAGGTGTTCGTTCTTGCTGTTGATATCCGTCAGGTCTTTCAGACGGGCAGTCAGCTCGTTCCCTTGCTGCTGCAAGGTCGCAAGGCTTTCCTGGGTGCGCAACAGCTCCTGGCGAACGCCGGCAGCGGATTTACCGCCGGTGCCTGGCGCGCTTCCACTCTGGCTGCCCGTGCCGCTCACGCCCTGGGCTGGGACCAGCGCAAGACGATCACCGGAGCCGCTGGGCGTGCTGGCGGGGGCGCTGGAGGCGCGAGTCGCCGTATCGGCCACGGTAGTGGGTTTGCTGGTGGCTCCGGCGCGCCAGTCACCGTTCTCGCGACGAACGGCGGCTACTGCCGCAGCGGCCGTCACCGCCTGTGCCTCGTCAGAAGTGGGTACACGCAATACCGCGCCGCTCTTCAGCGCGTTGATATTGTCGCGATAGAACGCATCGGGGTTGGCCTGTTTCAGGGCCAGCAACATTTGATTGACGTCGACCCCGGCCGGCGTGACGTTGCGGGCGATCGACGACAGCGTCTGACCACGTTCAACCGGGCCGTACTTGCCGTTGCTGACCGCCGCCGTGGTCTCGGCGCGAGGCGCTGGCGCAACATGATTTTGCCGCGGCGCGGGTGCTGACGTGGCGTGAGCGACCGGGCTCGGCATCGACTGCGTCGGTGCCGCAGCGGTGGTAGCTACCGGCGGCGCCTGCGTCGGAGCCGCCGCCTGCGCGCCCATGGAAGTACCTGGTGGATCGAGCAGGATGGCGAACTCGCGCACGCTCTTGCCCGCCTTGCCATTCACTTCGAGCAGCAGGTCGAGGTAGGGATCGTCAACTGCCACACTGCTGGTGATGCGGATCACCTGCTGGCCATTGCTGGCGGTCGCCACGCTGAAATGAAGCGGGATTGTGGTGCGTCCCCCCGCGATGCCGGCGCGGGTAAAGTCTTCGCTGGAAGCCAGTTGAACGGTGAGGTTCTGCAATTCCCCCGAATTGGCGGGGTGCAGCGGAATTTCCGCCAGCAACGGTTGCCCCAAAGTCGATTTGACCTGGATCTGGCCCAGGTCCAGCGCCATGACCTGACTACTGCCCAGTGCCAGCGCCATCAACATCGACAACTTCAACGAACGATTCATCAGTGTGTTCCCCCGAACGATCTCTGGCGCCACTCTATGGTGTCGTCGCCGTGGCGACAACTGCTCCAAATGATGGCCACTTTAGTTATATGTAGACCAATCAACAATAGCAGCAGCGAATACTTGCAGTGCATTGCTGCAGTGCGTTCTCATCGCCGAGGTGCCGTTATTGGTGGCCCGATGCGGGCTTGGCGCGCAGCGCCTGCAGTTGCTGCTGCAGTTCGGTGATCGTGCGATCTTGCTGCTCGAGGCGCTGGCTGGCCTGCTTGCTGTCCGCTTCCTGCTTGGTGACATCCTGTTCCAGCTGGCTGATCTGAGCCTGGTGCCGCTCGAGACGCTGCCTGACCTCGGACAGCGAAACCGGTGCCGGCTTCGGCTGGCCGGCAGGCTGCGCCGTTGGTTCGCCGCTGCTGGCCCAGGCCACCGACGATGCCATGAAACACATCACGCCAAGAAGTCGCGAACAACGCATTTTATAGATAGTCCTCAATCAGCCGCTCGGCGATCTGCACGGCATTCAGCGCCGCGCCCTTGCGGATATTGTCCGAAACAATCCACAGATCCAGGCCGCGTTCGTGCGAAATATCCTCGCGGATACGGCCGACGAATACCGCGTCGTTACCGGCCGCCTCGCCCACCGGGGTGGGATAACCGCCTGGCTTGCGCTCATCCATCACCACCACGCCGGGCGCCTGTTGCAGCAGCTCGCGGGCCTGTTCGGCGGTGATTTTCTCGCTGGTCTCGATATGTACCGCTTCGGAGTGGCCATAGAACACCGGCACGCGAACCGCCGTGGGATTCACCTGGATCGACTCGTCTTCAAGGATCTTGCGGGTCTCCCACACCAGCTTCATCTCTTCTTTCGTGTAGCCGTTCGGTTGAAATTCGTCGATCTGCGGAATCACATTGAACGCTATCTGCACGGGGAATTTCTTGCCGGGGTCCACGCTTTGGAAGTTCAGCAGCGCTGCCGTCTGCTTGCCGAGCTCCTCCATGCCAAGCCGTCCGGCGCCGGACACCGACTGGTAGGTGGCGACATTGATTCGCTCGATCTGCACCGCGCGATGGATCGGCGCCAGCGCCACCAGCATCTGCATGGTCGAGCAGTTCGGGTTGGCGATGATGCCGCGGCGGGTGTAGTCGGCGATCGCATGCGGATTGACTTCGCTGATCACCAGCGGCACGTCATCGTCGTAGCGAAATTCGGAAGTATTGTCGATCACCACGGCTCCGGCCGCCGCTGCGCGGGGCGCATGCAGCTTGCTGACCGAGCCGCCGGCGGAAAAAAATGCGATGTCCACGCCGGTGAAGTCGTAGGTTTCCAGCAGCTGCACCGTGACCTGCTGGCCGCCAAACTCGACTTTTCCACCAGCCGAACGTTCGCTGGCCAACGGCACCAGCTCACTGACCGGAAACTCCCGCTCGGCGAGGATCGCCAGCAGGGTCTCACCCACCGCACCGGTCGCGCCAACCATGGCGACTTTGTAACTGCTCTTCTTGCTCATCGTGTGTTCTTTAACTCAGGGTTAGGTGGGGCGACCGTGGCCAGTACCGTCGGGTTGAGGATCGTCGGGGGGTGCCCGGCATGCGGGCCATGCCCGAAAAACGCCATGACGTTGTCGACCGCGAGCGCCGTCATGGCACGCCGTGCATCGTGACTGGCACTCGCTATATGCGGGCTGAGCAGCACATTGCCCAGCGCAAGCAAGGCCGGATGCACGTTCGGCTCGCCCTCGAAAACATCCAGCGCAGCTGCCGCTATGCCACCGTTTGCCAGCGCTGCAGCCAGTGCCACATCGTCCACGATACCGCCGCGGGCGACATTCACCAACACCGCTGTCGGCTTCATCAGCGCCAGTTCGGCGGCGCCGATCGCGTGGAGGCTCTCTGCGGTCAATGGCACGACCAGCACCAGAAAATCAGCTTCGCGCAGCAGCGACGGTTTGTCGACGTAGCGGGCGTTGCATTCACGCTCGACCGCCTCCGGCAGCGCCGAACGATTGTGATAGATGACTGGCATGCCGAACCCCGCCGCCCGGCGCGCCACGGCCTGACCGATGCGGCCCATGCCGAGAATGCCTAGCGTGCGGCCACGCACATCCATACCCAGCCACTGGGTGAACTTGGTGGCCTTCCATTCGCCCGCGCGCAACCAGCGCTCGGCCGCGCCGACCCGGCGTGCCGCACCGAGCAGCAGCGCCCAGGTGTAATCGGCCACACTTTCATTGAGTACGTCGGCGGTATTGGAGGCGGCAATCCCAGCCGCGGTCAACGCAGCCAGATCGAGGTTGTCGTAGCCAACACTGAGGTTGGCGACGATGCGCAGGCGCTTCGCATCGGCGATTGCTGCAGCGCCGATACGCTCCTTGAGGCCGACGATAACGGCATCCTGATCCGCCATTTTCGCCGCCAGTTGCGTCGGCGTGAAAGTGACCTCTTCCGGCTCGCTGGTCACCTCGAAATGCTCATCGAGACGCGCGATGACGTCAGGAAAGGTGGGACGCGACACCCAAACCTTCGGTCTATCCATCATGGCCTGTCGGACCTCCACGGGATCAGCGGCTCGACCGCACCCACATCGCCACACTGCGCGCGATGACGCAGCGCGTGATCGATCAGCACCAGCGCCATCATCGCTTCGGCGATCGGGGTGGCGCGGATGCCGACGCAGGGGTCATGGCGACCCTTGGTTACTACCTCGGCCGCTTCGCCAGCGAGGTTCACGCTATGGCCTGGAATCAGGATGCTGGAGGTAGGCTTGAGCACGATCGAGGCGGTTACCGGCTGGCCACTGCTGATGCCGCCAAGGATGCCGCCGGCGTGATTGGACGTAAAGCCGTCCATACTCATTTCATCGCGGTGCTGACTGCCGCGCTGGGTGACAGCGGCGAAGCCATCGCCGATTTCCACACCCTTGACCGCGTTGATTGACATCAATGCACTGGCGAGATCGCCATCGAGCTTGCCGTAGATCGGCTCACCCCAGCCCGGCGGAACGCCATCCGCCACCACGTTGACCCGGGCACCGACCGAATCCCCGGACTTGCGCAACGCATTGATATGGGTTTCCAGAGCTGGCACCTGCTGCGCATCCGGCCAGAAAAACGGGTTCTGCTCTACTGCGTCCCAATCGAATGCCGTCGGCGTGATGTCGCCGATCTGCGCCAGATAGCCGCGCACGCGCACGCCGTAGCGTTCGGCCAGCCACTTCTTGGCGATCACGGCGGCAGCCACCCGCATGGTGGTTTCGCGTGCCGACGAGCGCCCGCCGCCACGCGGATCACGGATGCCGTACTTCTGCCAATAGGTGTAGTCGGCGTGACCCGGACGGAAGGTCGACGCGATGTCGCCGTAGTCCTTGCTGCGCTGATCGGTGTTGCGGATCAGCAACGCGACCGGCGTACCGGTCGTCTTGCCCTCGTACACGCCGGAGAGGATTTCCACCTCGTCTGCTTCGTGCCGCTGCGAGGTAAAACGACTACGGCCGGTGGCGCGACGATCCAGGTCCTGGCGAAACTCTTCTGTACTGATCGGCAGCCCCGGCGGGCATCCGTCGATCACGCAACCAATCGCCGGCCCATGGCTTTCGCCAAACGTCGTGACAGTGAAGAGCTTGCCGAAGGAGTTGCTGGACATAGGGTTTGGACGTCTGAAGAATCCCTCACAGCTTAACCGCGATAGCGGGAAGCTGTGTGGCTCTAAGGTTGCCGTGCGATGGCAGCCGCATGGATCGCAGCGGCGTGCTCGACCAGGTCGCGCCGCTCGAGCGCGAACACGCCCATCGCGCCGACCTTGAACTCGATCCACACGAACGGCACCTGTGGCAGCAGTGCGGCCAGCGCGTGCTCGCTCTCGCCGACTTCCACCACCAGCAGACCGCCGTCGTTGAGGTACTGCGCTGCCTCGTCGAGCATGCGCAGGCAAAGATCCAGCCCATCTGCACCCGAGGTCAGGCCGAGCTTCGGCTCGTGCCGATACTCGCCGGGAAGCGCGGCGTACTCGTCTTCGGTGACGTACGGCGGATTGGAGACGATCAGGTCGTAGTGGCGGCCTTTTACACCGCTGAACAGGTCAGACTTGATCGCCTCGACGCGGCCCTCGACGTGCTGGAACAAGATGTTTTCGCGTGCCAGTGAAAGCGCATCGTCACTGACGTCGGCGATGTCGACCTGCCACTCCGGGTTGTATTCGGCCAGCGCGATGCCGATGCAGCCGGAGCCCGTGCACAGGTCCAGCGCCCGTTCGATCTGGCGATCGTCCAGCCATGGCGAGAAGCCCGACTCGATCAACTCGGCAATCGGCGAACGCGGCACCAGCGCACGGCGGTCACTCTTGAACTTCAGTCCGGCAAACCAGGTTTCACCAACCAGATAAGCCACCGGCAGACGCTCGTTGACCCGGCGCTCGATCAGCCCCAAAACACGCCCGCGCTCTTCAGCCGTGAGCTTGCCGGCGCCATACGCTGGCGGGATGTCTGGCGGCAGGTGCAGGCAGGCAAGCACCAGATGGGTGGCCTCGTCGATCGGGTTGTCATGGCTGTGCCCGAACGTGAGTCCGGCAGCCGAGAAGCGACTGGCGCCATAACGGATGAAGTCGATGATGGAGGCGAGTTCGGCGGTCACGGCAATCCTGGGCAGGCAAGTCACAAGGTTCACCAGTATAAAGCCAGTGGCCGGGCTCGCCCTCCGCTTCTTTTATACTGGGCGGATGACCTTTAAATTATTGCTGCAATACCTGCTGCCCCATCGCGCATTGTCGCGGGTGGTTTACTGGGCCACCCGCTGGACATTCGCGCCGTGGAAGAACTGGTTGATCAGCACCATCGTGCGCAATTACCAGGTCAACATGGCCGAGGCGGCGCAGCCGGATGCGCTGGCCTATCAACACTTCAATGCGTTCTTCACGCGCAAGCTGCGCGCCGACGCACGCCGCGCGGATGCCGACCCCGCCGCCCTGCTCAGTCCCGCCGACGGCCGCATCAGCCAGGCGGGCCCGATCGTCGACGGCCGTATTTTCCAGGCCAAGGGGCAGGAATACACCGCGGCAGAACTGCTGGGTGGCGACGAGGCTGCCGCCGCGCCGTACCGCAATGGCCGCTTTGTTACCGTGTATCTGTCGCCGCGCGATTACCACCGCGTGCACATGCCGCTGGCCGGACGACTGAAGGAAACCGTGCATGTGCCTGGCCGGATCTTCAGCGTGGCACCGTTCGCCGTCGAGGCGATTCCGCGTCTGTTCGCGCGCAACGAGCGCCTGGTCTGCCACTTCGAAGGTGAGCATGGGCCGTTCGTGGTGGTGATGGTCGGCGCGATCCTGGTCTCGTCGGTGGCCACCGTCTGGGACGGCCTGGTGATCCCGCCGTATGCCTCGGCGATTCGCCGCAAATCGTTCCAAGGGCAGAACATCGCCCTGGCACGCTTCGCCGAAATGGCGCGTTTCAACATGGGCTCCACCGTGATCCTGTTGCTGCCCGAAGGCATGGCCACGCTGGACGCCTTGCAGCCACAGCAGGCGGTGCAGGTGGGGCAACGCCTCGGTCGCCGCTGACCAGGGGCGCGCCAGCGCCCCTCTCCCCTGCCAGTTAGTTGCGGGTAGCCGGCAAGCTGACGCAAAGCGTCATTTTGTGACGCTTTAGGCGCATTCGCCGCAAGGGCTTCGCTACGCTCGCGTCTTCGCCAAGTACCTGGTACTGCCGAACTCCTGCGCCGAGGGAACCCATGCAACTATTCACCCCGTTCATTGCGATGATGCGTGCCCACCAGCTTGGGCGACAGTTCCGCGACATCGAGCGCAGCATCCGTGGCTTGCCCAAGCGCACCTGCACCCGGCTGAGCGCGCTGACGCTGCGCGAGATCGGCCAGGCCTCGCGCAGCGATTTCCCTCACCTCTACGGGACCGCGCCGGAAGCGCGCTATCTGCCCTGGGGTCAAGGCACCCAGGCCGGTTATGAGCGTGCCCGCTCGGACAACCCCGAAGTCGCGCTACGCGGTATCGCGCTATGGCTGGCCGTGGCTTATCACGAGACCAAGAACTCCCCGCACGCGAGCCTGCAGCCACAGCACCGTCAATTGATGCAGCTGCTGCGCGAGCTGAAAGAAATCCACGGCAACAGCCAGAGCAACACAGTCGAAAGCTGGATGCAGACCAGCGCGGTTGCCTGACGCCAGGCAACCGCCGGGTTACCTCATTGGCAGACCGGGAGCTTCAACGTCTGCCCAAGGCTGAGATGCTGGTGCTTGATCCCGTTCATGTCAGCCACTTCCTGCACGCTCGAACAGTGCAGTTTGCGCACGATGCTTTCCAGCGTGTCACCGCGACGAACCTTGTAATCGCGCGACGCCGCCGATGCATGCACGGGCGCTGCGATCTGGGCCACGACCGGCACAGTGGCATTGTGTAGATCGTTGGCAAGAATCGGCCATGGGCCATCCACGCAGCGTGACGCGTAGGCCGACTCCAGCTGTTTGGGCAACTGCAGATGGGTACCCACCGGTTGCTGCGCCTGCGGGTCGAGTCGCGGATTCAGATTGCGCAAGGTACGGAACCAGCCGTCGGTCATGCCGCCGGCCGAACCCAGACATACGGTAAGTTCGGACAGGGACGCGGGCCGCTTAAGCATGATGTTGCCCGGCGCACCATCCATCTTCGGAAATCTCAGGTTGTAGCTCTCCGGATGCAGGAACAGCCATGCCGCAGCCAGCACCGAGGGCACATAGTCCCGGGTTTCCTGTGACAACTGATTGTAGATGCGCGGATCGTAGAAGCTCACCGAAGTGTCTGCGCCGACCAGACGGTGCATCTGACCCTCGCCACCGTTGTAGGCGCCGATGGTCAACTCGAGATTGTTGTTGAACACGCCCAGCTGTTCATTGATGTAATCGGCATTGGCCCGCGCCGACGCCGCCGGATCGAAGCGCATGTCGAAGCCATCGTCGGTGGTCAGCCCAAAGCGCAAGCCGGTGGCGTACATGAACTGCAACGGCCCGGCCGCGCCCGAGCGCGACACCGCATGCACCTTGCCGCCGGACTCTTTCGCGATCATGCCGAACAACAATGCCTCGGGCAGATCGGCTTTCTCATACGCCGGCCACATCTGATAGCGCAGGTATTGATAGTTGACATAGGCATCCATCAACTGCGGGCGCCACTGGGTCAGCCACATTTCCAGCGCCGCTTTTACCGGGCCATTCATGGCGATCAATTCAGACAGCTTCTGCCCATGCAGCAAGGTCACGCTCCGCTGCGCCTCAGGCAGACTCGCTGCACCGGTCTTGCCGGTGGGCAGCGCGGCCTGGGTCGGATCGATATCGCTGTCCAGATCCTGGTCGCCGCCGAAGTCGCCGTCCTTCAATCGCAGCAGATGGTCAAACACCGAGAAGAAGCGCTGCGGGTCGCAGCCTGGGGTGTTGCCACATTGCGCCGCAGCTTGCTTGAGCCGATCAAGCGATTGGGTCAACGTCTGCTGCGAGGCTTGCAGATTGCCTTCGCGCGACTGCTGCAAGGCAGTCTCGTAACCCTGGCTGGCCAGATCCAGCTGGCTGTAAAGCGCGTTGACCTGGGCCGACGGTTTTTTGATGGCCGCCGTGCTGGCGCACGCAGCTAGCAGACCCAGCGCCACAGCAAGCGGTGCCAGACGCAGGGAGTGGGCAACAGAGCGCAACAACATCACAGGCTTCATCCGCGTAAAGCGAACACCATAGCCCGCACGGCTCTCCGACTCAACGCCTGCAACGGAGACGCGCCGATCCATTCAGCCTGAGCTATTCAGTACTTTCCACGGCGACCTCACGGCATGACGGTCCCCGCTACAATCCAGCGCTCACCCATCAAACCATCGCCACAGGTGCAACATCCATGATTGAGATCCTGATCGGCCGGAAGATGCGGTGTGGCGCGCTCCGACATGCTTAACCGCAAGCACTGAGCTGAAGTAGCCAACCCATGTCGAGAATCGAACTGATCGATACCGAGCTGCCGCTGTCGCAGCAGTGGCTTGCCGCGCTGCGCTACCCGTTGAGCGGAGGTGCGTTGCCGGCGATGGCGGCATTCACCCTGGCGCATTACCTGGCGCTGCTGCCGGTTGCTGGCTGGTTTATCGAACTGGCGATCTGGGCAGGCACTTACATGTATGCGCTGGAATGCTTGCGCCATACCGCTGATGGCTATGCGCTGCCGCCGGAATTTGCCGAGCCCGGCCACGGCGGCTGGGCGCTGGTGGCGATCCTGCTGTGGTCCACCTTGCTGACCTTGCTGGTGAAGCTGAGCTTTGACGGCGATACATGGATCATTACCTTGCTGATGGCGATCAGCTTGCCGGCGATTGCCATGTCGCTGGCACTCGACGGCAGCGTCGGTCACGCATTGAACCCCGTGACCTGGGTTCGCGTGATGTCACGCTTCGGCCTGCCGTACCTGTGGCTGATCGGTGTGCAGTTGCTGATCGCACTGGTTGTCGGCGTCGCTCAGATTGCCTTTGAGTCCGCGTTTTCCCGGCTGATCTCGTTGCCGCTGTTTTACCTGGCGGCGACCTACGCCACGTTCTTCAATTTTCATCTCATGGGGCGGCTGATCCACCAGCGTCACGAGCATTTCGGCTTGCAACCGCGAGCTCACGCGCTGGCCCGGGAAATCCACCAGGACGCGGACCAGAACCTGCTCGATGAAGTGGAGGCACTGGCCCCCGAGCAGCCCCGCGCTGCCCTCGATCTACTGGTGCCACGACTGCGCGACAGCGCCGCTCCCGCGGCGCTGCACATCGCTTATCGTCGACTACTGCTGAAGCTCGGGCTCAATGACGCCCTGCTGGTCCACGGGCAAATCTGGATGGCCGCACTGGTCGCCCAGGGCGAATCACGCCGCGCGCTGGGCGTACTTCAGGAGTGCTCGGGCATCGACTCCGAATTCATCCCCGACGATCCGCGCACCTGCTGCGAGCTGGCTGATCTGGCCGCCCGGTTGAGCATGCGCAGGATTGCCCTGAAGCTCTGCCGTGGCTATCTCGCGCATTGGCCCAGGGATATGCAGGCGCCGCATTGCGGGCTGCTGGCTGCACAATTATTGAGCGAGCAACCCGAACAGCAGGCCGAAGCAGCGGCGCTGCTGGAGCAGTTGGCCGCGGCATGGCCGGATCATCCATTACATGCCGAAATCAACATTCAGCGGCAACGCTGGGCGAGCGCCGCATGAGTCGCTGGCGTCCACCGTCACCCTCTTCCACCGCGATCATCACCCGCGAGGGATTTGAGCGGCTCAAGGCCGAGCTCGATTACCTCTGGCATACGTTGCGACCGGAAGTGGTCAGAGCACTCGCTGCTGCTGCTGCCGAAGGCGATCGCTCGGAAAACGCCGAATACATCTACCGCAAGAAACAGCTCGGCGAAATCGATCGTCGCGCACGCTATCTCAGCAAGCGCATTCCCGCATTGAAGGTGGCGGAAGGCGCACCGAGCGATCGGCGGCTGGTGTTCTTCGGCGCACGCATCGAACTGGAGAATGTCGACACGGGCGAGATCCTGCATTACCGCATCGTCGGCCCCGACGAGACCGACGCGAAACTCGGCTGGATCAGCATCGATTCGCCACTGGCTCGTGCCGCGCTGAAGAAGCGCGCCGACGATGAATTCCAGGCGGAACTGCCGAGTGGCCGTACCGCTTTCGCCATCATCGAAGTGAGCTATGCCGACGCCTGACCCGCGAGAGCCAGTGCATCGGCGATGCCGCTCCTTACTTACTGCTGCGGATGCGAATTATCCGGGCTATCCATCAGCGCATGGATCTGTGGCTGATGGGTTTCAAAGAAGGTCACATTGGCCTGGTTGACCTTGCTCTGATCGATCTGGCTGGCCAGCTCGGGCTGCGTCTTCGACTGCTCCACCATCGCCGCATTCATCAGCGCGATGTTCGCCAGCAGGAATTCGCGGGGGGTAAAGCCGTACTTCTTGATCAGCACGCCAATCCGCGGATCACCGCTGACTGCCTGGGCCGCCAGATCATCGAGGGTATGAATCTTGGCCGGATCAGGCGGCTGCTGCTGCTGGGCAACCCCCTCCAGACGTGCTTCCTTGGTCACCGCGATCAGGCGGTTGAACACGTCGTCGTTGAGATTGTAGTTGCGGATGGTCGCCTGATCGGCTGCCGGCAGCATGGACATGCCCTGTGCCTGCGCCCACATGGGCACCAACAACAGCGCAAGGGCTACCAGGGTCACTGGCAATCGACGCATGAAATTCAACGATCCGACACGGCGGGACAATATATTCATCGTAATTCCTCGACAAAAAGCATGGGTGGGTGAGCCTACTGGAATCGCCATTCAGAAAGGTTAGGCAGCGGTGAAGCACACCCCGAGAGGTGCCCACGCGCTGACCGGCGGCTTGCTGTGATCGAAAGCGTACACCGGCACTGAATTTGAAAGGAGGTGCACCAGGCGATCAACCACGTTGTTCCGGTGTCCGCATTGAACGGCGCGCATGTCCTCACACTGTCGTAAATTGAAGACGGCCCTGAGGGAGGGCCGTCTGGGTCAATCTTGATTAACCACTAATGGGCAGGCATATAAGTCAGATCTGCACTGTAACTGTCTATATGCGACGACGAGCTCTGGGTCGCGTCATCGAGTGACTTGCGCACCGAATCGGCCGTTGGCTTGCCGTAGGCATTTTCGACCATCTTCCACACGGGAGGATTGGGGTCCGCGCCGAGGTCCGCCCAGTTCTTTGCGGGAATCAACAAAATGAAATCTGGCGCATCCTCACCACCATCCTGCACTTTCACAAACATATAGTGGGTGGACCAATGGGCTTTCTCGGCAGCCGCAGCCACTTGCTTGGCCGCATTCGTGAACGCCTCGGTCGCGTCGTGGCCTTGTTTAAGTTTGAAAAAGATAACGTCCATGAGCGGAGACGTCAGTCCAGCATTACTGGACATGTGACTGAGCTCGGGCACCTGCAGCAAGAACGCACTGGTCTCGCCTTTCAGATGCGGGTTCGCTGCCGTCCGCCACGCTTGATCGCACGCCTTGCTTACGGTGTGCATCGCATCGAAAGTCCCCCACGTCGATGGGGCCGAAAGATAGGAGTACTGATAGGTGTCCCCGGTTTCATGCACCAACGCAACCCAGGAATATTTGAGGCCATGCTGCCCCAGACACTGGTTGTAGCTTTTTACCCCAGCTTCATAGGCTTCCTGATCCGCGGGTGCCACGGTGTCGGTGTAGGCCCGGATCACATTCGCTTTGTCCATTTCTGCCGCATGGACGCTGGTGATACCTAACAGTGCAACTGCCAATGCCAAACAAGGTTTCATGCTTTTCATGAGTCCTCCCTCAGAGCCATCGCTCTGCAATATTTGGATTGCGTCGTTGTTCCCCTCTCCGCCGGAACGCGAAGGCCAACGATTATGCGCGCATATGTGAAAATGTGCAGTACACCTATTGTATTTTTCAACCATATGATTTAGCCCGGCATTAATACCGAGCAATAAGCCCATGACAGGTAAATCGGGAACTCATCGCTGACCTGCCGAACGCGGTAAAGCTTGGCTGGAGTCTTCAACCCTCGTGAGCGGGTTGAAATACCGAGCCGGCCGCATCCAGTGCGCATGATCAGATCAAAATGATTGAAACAAATGGTGCTGCTGACGACTAATGAGTAGCTCGAATAATCGTTTATCCGGTTATCCAGCTCGTCCTCCCCCGGTTCTCGACAGTTACGGACAGAAATAACGGGCAAAGAGCGGCTTCCCGAGACTCCCTAATGGGACAACAGCGCCTGTGAATCGCGTCGGTAATCCTGCTCGATCTGCGCCAGCCGCGCCTGTCTTGCCTGCTGGCTGACCCATTGGCCGTGCTGAGCCTGCTGTCGTAGCAGCGTGTACTGCATATCGACAAACGGTTGCAGCACCTGGGCGTTCTGCGGCGCGAATCCGCCCAGATCCGGAATGCGAGCCAGCCAGGCGCGCTCACGCGCACCGGTTTCACCGGGAGCCCTGCCATAGGCGAGAATGAAAGTGCTCAACTGCTGGCGCAGCGGCGCAGCCAGGCCCTCCCGCAGCACCAGTACCCCCGAAGGGATCAGCGGCGAGCGCCAGAGCACTCGCAGCTGGGATGCTTCGCCCGGAAAATGGCGACGAAACAGATCCATATCCGGGTTGTTGCTGCTGGCCACATCCACTTCGCGATTGACCACAGCCAACAGATTATTCTGGTGATTACCCACCAGTACGCTGGCGAAAAACGTGTCGGAGTTGAGCCCGCGCGGCGCAAATACGTCGGCCTCGGGCGCCGTATAGCCGGTTACCGATAGCTGTTCGCTACGGGCGTAGCGCCAACGCCCAGGCTTCGCCAGCAGATCGCCCAGCGTGCGGATGGGGCTATCTCCACGCACCACCAGCATGGCGACATTGCCCTTGGCACCATCGTTGCGCACAAACTGGGCAAATACCTGCATGTGCTGATGCGTCACCGCTTGGACCGCCAGCTTGCCGGAGAGAAAAGCGACGTCTACCCGCTGGGCACCAATCGCATCGGAAAGGTCGGCATAACTGCCCACCGACACCGTGATCACCGGCCGGCCCAGCCGTTTCTGCAAGTCCTCCAGCACCGGCCGCCACTGTTCCAGCGACTCAGCGGCGCTTCCAATCGGCAGGATGCCGAAACGGATCGGCGACATTGCCGCGTGCGTGGTTTCTGCCGCCATAGCGTTGCAGGCAGATAACAGCAAGCCCAGGATCAGCCATCCCGCAACGATACGTGCGCGGCAACTGCTGCCGTGCCAACCCCGCAGCCGAGACGTCGCGATGCTCATCGCCATGTTCCCCCGACTCTCACCCCGTGACTGTGTATATAGTCGTGATCGCGAGCTGGGGCAATGGGCTCAGCAAACGTACGCTGGCGGATACTCGCGCCCGGCGCGCCGTGGCTGATAGCAGATCGTGGTGCGATGAAACGTCTCTTCGCCATTGTCCGGATGCCAGCCAGGGATGCCCGATAGCGGCAGCGGGCGTAGCTCCAGTGGATCGTGCAGCAGCCGCCCACTGGCAATCGCCTCGGCGCAGGCAGCGCGGAGCTGCCCGGCATCGAGGTTACCTGCCGACCGGAACACCAGCGCCTTGCCCACCAGCAGCTTGTCCGGGCTCAACGCGAGCTCCAGCAATGCATGGCCGAATACTTCCAGCTGGATCGAGCCATCCAGCCACGCCTGTCGATGCCCCCAGAACAGGCCATGCCAGTCGTGTGCATCCCACAACGCCAGCAGGGCGGGATCATGCAGCGCGACGATGACGCCGGCCTCATCGAAATGGGTCAGCGCATATTGCGACCGTGACCGCAGCTTCGGCCCCATCCGGGCAACCTCGGCCACCTGGCGCTGGTTCAACGCCTGTTTCAGCCCCGGGTAACGCAGCCAGATCAGCGCGTTAAGCAGGTCGTGCCAGTTGCCTTCGCGGGTGGCAATCTCGCCGCGCTCGGCGATGCGCTGTTCGTAGTGCAGGCCGTCAGCCAGCAAGGCTGGCGTCTGCGCTACGAAGCGTATCTCTGCAACTGCAGGCAGTGCTGCATTGAGCGCTGCGATGGACGGCCATTGCGGGCATTCAAGTAGCGCGGCGTACTCGCGCCACGCCAGCAGCGGAAGTCGCCCGAATACTCCCGGCTCGACCGCCTCGCGTGCCGGCGCCCGATAGCGCATGACTTCAGCCGACGAGGCGCGCGTGCAGATCGTGCTCGTCGGCGCTCTCGACCACGACATCGACGAACTGCCCAGGCCGCAGCTTCTGGCCATCGGCAATCAGCACCACGCCGTCGATCTCCGGCGCGTCGGCAGCCGAACGCGCGATCGCGCCATCGGCGCCGGCTTCATCAACCAGCACCTGGATGGTGCGGCCGATCTTGCGCTGCAATTTCGCCGCGGAGATTTCTGCCTGCACCGCCATGAACTGTTCGAGGCGATCCTCTTTCAGCTCCTCGGAAATGGGGTCCGGCAGCTCGTTGGCTTTCGCGCCATCCACCGGCGAATAAGCGAACGCGCCAACACGATCGAGTTCCGCCTCACGCAGGAAGGTGAGCAGTTCCTCGAACTCGGCGTCGGTTTCGCCCGGGAAGCCCACGATAAACGTGCTGCGAATGGTCAGGTCCGGTACGACCTTGCGCCAGTTGTTGATGCGCTCCAGCGTCTTGTCGATATTGCCCGGGCGCTTCATCAGTTTCAGGATGCGCGGGCTGGCGTGCTGGAACGGGATATCGAGATACGGCAGCAGCTTGCCGGCCGCCATCAGCGGCATCACTTCGTCCACGTGCGGGTACGGGTAGACGTAGTGCAGACGCGACCACACGCCCAGCTCGGACAGGCCTTCGCACAATTCGGTCATCCGCGTGCGGTAGGTCTTGTCGCGCCACTGCCGCTCGGCGTACTTCAGGTCCACGCCGTAGGCGCTGGTGTCCTGCGAGATCACCAGCAGCTCCTTGACGCCGCCCTTGACCAGACGCTCGGCTTCCAGCAACACCTCGTCGACCGGACGCGAAACCAGGTTGCCGCGCATCGACGGAATGATGCAGAAGCTACAGCGGTGATTGCAGCCCTCGGAAATTTTCAGATAGGCATAGTGTTTCGGGGTCAGCTTCACACCCGTGTCAGGCACCAGGTCCTGCAACGGATTGCGCCGCGGCGGCAGCGCAGTGTGCACCGCGTTCATTACGCTGACGTAGTCCTGCGGACCACTGATCGACAACACGTCCGGATATGCCTCGCGGATCAGCCCTTCGCGCTTGCCGAGGCAACCGGTGACGATCACCTTGCCGTTCTCGTGCAGGGCGGTGCCGATCGCATCCAGCGATTCCTGCACCGCTGCGTCGATGAAGCCGCAGGTGTTCACCACGACCGCATCAGCCGCGTTGTAGCTGGGCACAATTTCGTAGCCCTCGACCTTCAGCTGAGTCAGGATGCGCTCGGAATCCACCAGCGCCTTGGGGCAGCCAAGGCTGACGAAACCGATTTTGTGTGCCGCTTGGGACATGAGTGTCTTTACCGTGAAAACGTGCGTGGAAACAGGACATTATACGTCAGAGCAGCACATGCGCCCGGATCGCTAGAATTACCGCTTCATTGCATGAGAATTGGCCATGGACAAGCAGATCAGCCGACAGATCAATATCCCCACCACCGGCACCCAGTGCATCGGCGCCTACCTGGCCCAGCCGCAAGGCAAGCCCAAGGGCGGCATCGTGGTGATCCAGGAGATTTTTGGCGTCAACGCTCACATGCGCAGCGTCACCGATCGCTTTGCCGAGGCTGGCTACACGGCGATTGCCCCGGCCTTCTTCGATCACCTGGAAACCGGCGTCGAGCTGGGCTACGACGAGGCCGGCTTCAGCAAAGGCAAACAATTGGTCACTGAGCTGGGGCTGGAGCGCGCGCTGGAAGATGTCGCCAGCGCGGCCGAAGCGATCGCCTCGGCGGGTAGGATCGGCACGGTTGGCTATTGCTGGGGCGGCACCGTGGCACTGCTTGCCGCCCTGCGTCTGGGCCTGCCTTCGGTGAGCTACTACGGTGCACGCAACGTTCCGTTTCTGCATGAAACGCCGAAGGCGCCGGTGATGTTCCACTTCGGTGAAAAAGATCAGCACATCCCCCCGGACATGGTCGCGAAGCATCGTGAGCTGCTGCCGCAGATGGAAACGTTCACCTACCCAGCCGACCATGGCTTCAATCGCGATGTCGGTGCCAGCTACGACAAACCCAGCGCGCAACTTGCCTTGCAGCGCACGTTGAGCTTCTTCGACAAACACCTGGCTGGCGCATGAGCGAGTCCGGCTTCGTCCTCGATGCCCGACTGGACGCAGACACGCGACGGGTCGCATCGCTTGCGCTATGCGAGGTGTGGCTGATGAATGACGCGCGCTTCCCGTGGCTGGTACTGGTACCGCGTCAGCCCGGCCTGGTGGAGGTCACCGACCTCAGCGCCGACCAGCAAGCGACGCTGTGGCATGAAGTGAATCACGCTGCTGCCGCGTTGCGCGCGGTGGCACCGTGCGACAAGCTCAATCTTGGCGCGCTCGGCAATATCGTGCGCCAGTTGCATGTGCACGTCGTAGCGCGTTGCGAGGACGATGCGGCGTGGCCCGGCCCGGTTTGGGGCAACGGTCACGCGCAACCCTATGCCGAAGGCAGCCTGTCCACGCGGTTGGATGCGCTGCGGCAGGCGTTGGCGAACAACGCGATATAAGTTCGCCATGAAGCCCCAGACCCAACCAGAAATCCAGTTCGAAGCCTTGGCTGAAGATGCTCTGTTGCTGCGTTTCGGCGAGCGCATCGACATCGATCTCAATGCCCGGGTGCAGGCCACGGCCGCAAGCCTGCGCAACCGCCTGCCGGAACTGGAATGCGTGAGCGCCTATGCCAGCCTGTTGCTGCGATTCGACCCGTGGACCTGGGCCGGCAAGGACGGCCAGCATCCGCACCAACAGCTGCAAGCAGCGGTCAGCGCGGCGTTGCGCGGAAATGATCCGCAGACAATCGCGCCGCGCGAGTTGATCATCCCGGTTTGTTATGACGGTGAGTACGGCCCTGATCTGGCCGACGTTGCAGCGCACTGCGGGCTCGATGCAGACGCGGTGATTGCCCGTCATACGGCCGCCGACTACCGCGTGGCGATGCTCGGCTTCGCGCCGGGCTTCCCGTACCTGCTGGGGCTCGATCCGCAGCTCAGCGTGCCGCGCCGTACTGATCCACGCCAGCGCGTACCCGCCGGCAGCGTGGCGATCGGCGGCAGCCAGACCGGCATCTATCCCGAAGTGCTGCCTGGCGGCTGGCAGCTGATCGGGCGCACGCCACTGCGCCTGTTCGATGTCGCCGCCAGCGATCCGTCGCTGCTCGCTGCGGGTGATCGCGTGCGCTTTCGCGCGATCGATGAAGAGACGTTCAACCAGCTTCTGGCAGCCACTCCACGATGAGCGCCAGCATCCTCAAGCCGGGCCTGCTGAGCAGCCTGCAGGATGCCGGGCGACCGGGCCACGCCGCGCTGGGTGTAGGCCGGGCCGGCGCGATGGACGGGCCAGCGTGGCAGCTGGCCAATGCGCTGGTCGGCAACCACCACGGCGAGGCCGCCATCGAATGCACCCTGCTCGGCCCTAGCCTGCGCTTCGAGCATGCTGCGGTGATCGCAGTGACGGGTGCCGCGATAGCTGTCCACGCCGACGAACAGCAGATTCCCCTGTGGACCAGCTGCTATCTGCCGGCCGGCAGCGTGCTGCAGCTGGGCGGCATGGCCCACGGTTGCCGTGCCTATCTCGCCGTGCGCGGCGGCTTCGACGTAGCGCCGATACTCGGCAGCCGCAGCAGCGACCTGCACGCGCGGATCGGTCACCAACAGGGTCGCGCCCTACGCGCGGGCGACGTGTTGCCGATCGGTGCTGCCACACCGTTGCCCGCTCTTGCAGACGGCAACGAGGTACGCCCACTGCACTGGAGTCTCGACCCGCAGCCCTGGTTCGATTTCGACCGACGTCCGCTGGCGCTGTTGCACGGCAGCCACTGGTCACAGCTGGATGAAGCCTCGCGGCAGTATCTGGCTGGCGGTAATTTCATCCTGAGCAAGGACAGCAACCGCACCGCCAGCCGTCTGGATGGCCATGCGCTGCATCTACAGGCGCCCCTGGAATTGATCTCCGAAGCGGCGCTGCCCGGAACGTTGCAGCTGCCGCCGTCCGGCCAGCCGATCGCATTGCTGGCCGAAGCGCCTGTGACTGGCGGCTATCCGCGAATCGGCCAGATCGCCGCGGTGGATCTGCCACGACTGGCACAACTTCGCCCAGGCGATAACGTATGCTTTCACGAGAGCACACTCGACGACGCGTTGACACGCCTGGCCGCGCGCCAGCAACGGCTGACACGTCTACTCGAGACGATTGCGCAACGACTGGAGCATGCTTAATGGGTACACGCCCGATGGAAGCCGCCGCAATGAATCGCATCGACCTCAACTGCGACCTTGGTGAATCCTTTGGCGCCTGGCAGATGGGCGACGACGTCGCATTACTGGAGCTGATCAGCTCGGCGAACATTGCCTGCGGCTTTCATGCGGGCGACCCGGAAATCATGCGTCACACCGTGGCGCAATCGATCGCGCACGACGTAGCGATCGGCGCGCACGTCTCACTTCCCGACTTGCAGGGTTTTGGTCGGCGCGAGATGAGCGTGACGCCGAACGAAGCGCATGCGATGACGCTGTACCAGATCGGCGCCCTGCACGCGTTTACCCGCGCCGCCGGTGCCAAGCTGTCGCACGTCAAACCGCATGGCGCGCTGTACAACATGGCTGCACGCGATCCCGCGCTGGCCAATGCGATCGCCCGGGCCGTGCGCGATTTCGATCCAAAGTTGTGCCTGTTCGGACTGGCCGGCTCGGCCTTGATCGAGGCCGGCAATGCCATCGGCCTGTCGGTGGCGGCCGAAGCATTCGCCGACCGCCGCTATCGTGCCGATGGCTCGCTGCAACCGCGCCGCGAAGCAGGCTCGGTGATCGAGGATGCCGAACTGGCCACTGCCCAGGCCATCGGCATCGCCCGCGATGGCGAAGTGCTCGCCGTGGATGGCCATAACGTGCAGCTACACGCGGACACGCTGTGCCTGCATGGCGACGGCGCCCACGCAGTGCTGTTGGCCGGCAAGTTGCGCAAGGCGCTGGAAACGGCCGGCCTGCGTATCGCCGCGCCAGCGGCGGCATGATGACGACTTCAATCCCCTGCGGAAACCACACATGAATTACTGGCCACTGCTCGGCGTCGCGGTAATCGTCGTCGGCTTTCTGCTGCGCTTCAATCCAGTTCCGGTCGTGGTCACTGCTGCACTGACCAGCGGCCTGCTCGCCGGGTTCCATGTGCCCGCCCTACTCGCCCTGCTCGGTAAGAGCTTCGTATCCAGCCGGATGCTGCTGATCTTCGTGCTGACGCTGCCGGCGATCGGCATGCTGGAACATGCCGGCTTGCGCGAACATGCCCAGCGCTGGATGGCGCGACTGCAGGGAATGACCCTGGCCCGGCTGCTGATCGGCTATCTGCTGCTGCGCCAACTGTTGGCGATGCTTGGGCTCACCGGCGTGGCCGGACCCGCGCAGACGGTACGTCCGCTGCTGGCCCCCATGAGTGAAGCGGCGGCGGAAAAAATTCTGCCGGTATTGACCGACGACGATCGCGACGAGTTGCGTGCGGTAGCTGCCGCCACCGACAACGTCGGCCGTTTCTTCGGCGAGGATGTGTTTGTGGCGGTGGGCGGGGTGCTGCTGATCCAGGCCTTCTACTCACAGCACGGCATCGAACTGACGCCGCTGTCGATCGCGCTGTGGGCACTACCCACGGCGATCGCCGCGTTTGTCATCCAATCCTTGCGCGTCTGGCTGTACCAGCGCCGCCTGCTGCGGCGCGCGGCCGTCGCCCACGAAAAGTCGGCGAACTGAGATGCTGCGCATCGAATACGCCTACTGGTTGATCGCCGCCTTCCTGCTCTATACAGGCCTGCGCAATCTGCGTGAACGACAGGGATGGCGCGCCGCGTTCTGGCTGGTTCTGGGTGCTTTGTTCGCCGGCGGCGACTACATCCTGGCGCAACAGGCGGCTGGCAATTCGCTGCCATCGGAATTTGCTGGTGCTGGAGTGATTGCGCTCGCGCTGCTGGCGCCACGCCTGCGTCGAACGGTACACGTCGAGACTGGAAACGCTGGGCGACGCCTGCAGTCAGCCATCAGGCTGGGGCACCGATTGTTCGTGCCAGCCCTGTTGATTCCGCTGGTCACCTTGCTGGTGGCGGTGCTCGGCGCGCATCTTTTCATTGCCGGGCATGCTGTGTTCGCTGCACCACAAATGACCCTGACCGGACTGGCGCTGGCCTGTGTCGTCGCACTCTTTGCAGCATCAGGAGTGGCCCGCATACCAGTGCACGACGGCGTGGCTGAAGGTCGCCGCCTGCTCGACGCGATCGGCTGGGCCGCCCTGCTGCCGCTGCTGCTGGCGGCACTAGGCGAGGTATTCACCCAGAGCGGTGTGGGCACCGCGATCGCGGCACTGGCCAGCACGTTTCTGCCGACCGGAAGCGCACTGGCCTGTTTGCTGACTTTCGCCTTGGGCATGGTGCTATTTACGGTCATCATGGGCAACGCATTTGCAGCGTTTCCGGTGATGATGGCGGGTATCGGCCTGCCGCTGCTGATCCAACAGCATGGCGCGCATCCGGCGATACTGGGTTCGATGGGCATGCTGTGCGGTTACTGCGGCACGCTGCTGACCCCGATGGCTGCCGACTTCAACCTGGTGCCTGCGGCACTGCTGGAACTGCGCAACCCCTATGGGGTCATCCGTGCACAGGTGTGGAGCGCGCTGTCGATACTCCTCACCACCATCGTGCTGATGTGGTTGTTCGTATTCCACTGATCTTGTCCGCCGATCCAACGAAGAGCCCGCAACCATGAGCCCAAGCCTGCCGCGCATCCTGCTGACCGGTTTCGATCCGTTCGGCGGCGAAAGCATCAACCCTTCATGGGAGGCCGTGCGCAGCCTGCATGGCCGCCGCATCGGCGGGCACCTGATCGTCGCGCGCCAGTTGCCCACCTCGTTCGCTGGCTCGCTGCGCGAGCTCAAGGCCGCGGTGCGCGAAGTGACACCGACAATCCTGCTCGGCGTCGGCCAGGCGGGCGGGCGTCATCAGTTGTCGATCGAGCGGGTCGCGATCAATGTCCAGGACGCGCGGATTCCCGACAATGCCGGTGCGCAGCCCGTGGACGAACCAGTGATCGCCGATGGCCCCGCCGCCTACTTCAGCACGCTGCCGATCAAGGCCATGCTGGCCGCGCTTCATGCACAGGGGCTGCCCGCCGAGATATCGCAAAGTGCTGGCACCTATGTCTGCAACCACATCGCTTACGCCATGTTGCACTTGGCGGCAAAGCGGCGCGGTGTGCGCGCAGGTTTCATCCATATTCCGTATCTGCCCATACAGGCTGCGCGGCTGCGCGGAGCCGCCAGCATGGCCCAGGCCGATGTCGTCCGCGGGCTGGAAATCGCACTGCGCACGGCGACGGCTACAACGATCGATCACAAGCTCGCCGCCGGCACTATCGACTGAATTCCACACGCTCTCCCAAGAGGAACGTCCATCGAGGGAGCCGAGCCAACGCGCGACGGAAGCGCTCCCTCCCCTGCTCGCAGGGGAGCAAAAAGCCTGGACGTGACTGCGCTCTACTTGTGCTCCCTCCCCTGCTTGCAGGGGAGGGTTGGGGTGGGGTCTCTCTCCGGCCAGAGGATCAAAAGCTTCACCCCCTCCCAACCTCCCCCTGCGAGCAGGGGGAGGAGCAAAAGCGGCGCGCGCGGAAGGAGCCCTCCCCTGCTCGCGACCGAAGGGAGTCCCTTCTTCGGAGCGAACAAGGGATCGAACAAGAGCGAACACGTGACAATGGGCGCCTGCATCTGACGCGTGTACTCGCCCACAAAAAAGCCCGCGAATTACTTCGCGGGCCTTTTCATTTATCAGCAGCGTGAGCGCTAAGCGATCAGTATCCGACGGAGCCGGTGTGATCCTGCGGCGGCGGAGCAGAGTCTTCGACTGGCGGCTTGTCGTGATGATCCTGCAGATCGCGTGCCTTGGTCTCGACCGGGTTGATCTCCTTCAACGTGCCCTTGTCGTCGTAAAACACGCGAAAGCCGTAGTCGAGCTGCATGCGCGCCATGTACTGCAGGTGCTGCTTGCGGATCTTCGAATCGTCGCTGGACTCCAGCAGCACGGTCTTCGGCAATTTGCCCTGATCCTTCAGGTAGGCGAAATGGCTGCTGACATCGATCGACGAAAGTACCGCGCCATCGACCAGGAACTGACCTTCCTTATAGGCTTCGATGGTGGCGTCGAACTGCCCCTTCATCGAGGCGGTGGTGACATCAGGATGCTTGGTGCCGCCAAGGCTGCAACCAGCAAGCAGCAGCATGCTGCCCAGCATGATCGCGCCCGTGGCACGCGTCAGCAATGTGGAAAAACGGATCATGTAGGTCTCCATAACGATCAATCGGTTAAATCAGGGCAGAGTGTAACGCCGGGCCGTCTCAATGGCGGTAGCCACAGACGACATCCGTTCAGGCAGATTTGTTAAGGCAGGCTCGCTCAGGTGCGTGGCAGGGTCACGCCCTGTTGCCCCTGGTACTTGCCGCCGCGGTCCTTGTAGCTGGTCTCGCACTCCTCATCGGATTCGAGAAACAGCATCTGCGCCACACCTTCGTTGGCGTAAATTTTTGCGGGCAGCGGCGTGGTGTTGGAGAACTCCAGCGTCACGTGGCCCTCCCACTCCGGCTCCAGCGGTGTCACGTTGACGATGATGCCGCAGCGCGCGTAAGTACTTTTGCCCAGGCAGATGGTCAGCACCTGGCGCGGTATGCGGAAATATTCGACCGTGCGCGCCAGCGCGAACGAGTTCGGCGGAATGATGCACACGTCCGCCTCGACGTCGACGAAGCTCGACGGATCGAACGCCTTCGGATCGACAATTGTCGAATTGATGTTGGTGAAGATCTTGAATTCGCGCGCGCAACGCACGTCGTAGCCGTAGCTGGAGGTGCCGTAGGACACCAGCTTCTGGCCATCGCGAACCTTGACCTGACCGGCCTCGAACGGCTCGATCATGCCGTGTTGCGCGGCCATGCGGCGGATCCACTTGTCGGATTTGATGCTCACGCGATCTCCACTATCGATATCGGACTTCGGCCGGCATCGGCCCGGCCAAAGATGCGCAAAATACCATGTCGCGGGCTTCAGGCGGCGGACAGCTCGCCGGCAGGCGCCGCAAGCGCCCCGCTTAATTCGCTGGGGAGGCATCGCAACAGGTCGAATGTTGGGATTCGCTGGCGCTCATCCCAACCCACGGGCCAGACCTGCGGCTCATCGATAACCGTTAGGGCTGAGCGTAGCGCCGAAGGCGTGAAGTCGAAGCTGCGCGCCGGCCCCCTTCGACTTCGCCGCTGCGCGGCTACGCTCAGGGCGAACGGTGGTTAGATGGAGGAAGTTGGGGGAGGCCACACAGGGGATTTCTTCGGCCTGCGTAGGTTGGGGTGAGCGCAGCGAACCCCAACATCCCCACCCGCGCCCTGAAATCCCAGACAGCCGACCAGCCAGCGATGGCTCAATCAAACGATCCGGACTGAACAACGGGCACTCAAGGCGCGCCCTGCACCACGATCTTCCCCAGTCCCAGCGACTTGTTGCGCGGCTGGCGCGACAGGCGCCCCGTCGCATTGCGGGCGATCTCACGATAGCGTGCAGTCAGGTCGGAATCCGGCATCGCGGCCACCGTGGGGTTGCCGCCGTCGGACTGCTCACGAATGCGGATATCCAGCGGTAGCGAGCCCAGATAGGGCACCTCGTACTGCGCCGCCATCCGCGCACCGCCACCTTCGCCGAAAATATGCTCTTCGTGGCCGCAATTCGAGCAGATATGGGTGGCCATGTTCTCCACGATACCGAGCACCGGCACCTCCACCTTCTCGAACATCTTCAGCGCCTTGCGTGCATCCAGCAATGCGATGTCCTGCGGCGTGGTGACGATTACCGCACCGGCCACCGGCACTTTCTGCGACAGCGTGAGCTGGATGTCGCCGGTGCCCGGCGGCAGATCCACAATCAGGTAGTCGAGCTGCTCCCAGCGGGTGTCGGTAAGCAACTGCATCATCGCCTGGGTGACCATCGGGCCGCGCCAGATCATCGGCGTGTCTTCTTCCACCAGAAAACCGATCGACATCACCGACAATCCATGCGCCTGCATCGGGATGATGGTCTTGCCGTCCGGCGACTGCGGCTTGCCGCTGACACCCAGCATGCGCGGCTGACTGGGGCCATAGATGTCGGCGTCAAGCACGCCAACCTTCGCCCCTTCGGCCTGCAGTGCCAGCGCCAGATTCGCCGACACCGTGGACTTGCCCACGCCGCCCTTGCCTGACGCCACCACGATGATGTTTTTCACGTTCGGCAACGGTGCCAGCGTGCCCTGCACCTTGTGCACGTGGATGCGGCTGGTGATCGAAACGGCTGCCGCCTCGATCGCCGGATCGGCTTCCAGCGCCTGGCGCACGCGATGGCTCAGGCCGTCGATCGCGCCGGTGGCCGGATAGCCCAGCTGGATATCCACCGATACCCGCGACCCGTCAACGCCGACTGCGCGTATCGCATCGGCCACCGGCGCGCCGGTATGGGTATCAATCAGATCGCCAAGAATACGGCGGACCAGGGCTTCGTTCACCTGTGTCATTTCGGCTCGGGTAGTTAGCGGGGACTTCCTATTATGCCAGCCCGCGCCACGCCGCCTTCAGCTCCCGATCAATCCCCAGCCTCCGTTGCGCATTGCAGCTTGACGCCCCCGGCAGCCACCGGCAGGCTCACCCCGTACGCTTTCGTATGGGAGGACACAATGAAGCAACTGTTTCGACTCGCCATCGCCGCCGGGCTACTGCTGGGCGCCGGCAGCGCATTCGCCGCCAACGACACGCCAGCCGGTACCTGGAAACAAGTGGATGACGCGACTGGCAAGCCAACGTCGATCATCCAGATCACCGAGACCGACGGCAAACTGCAGGGCAAGGTGCTGCAGGTGATGAACGAGACTGCGGAAGACACTGCCCGCGACGGCACTCCGCCGAAGTGCACGCAATGCAATGGCTCCAACAAGGATCAGCCGATCATCGGCATGACCATCATGTGGGGCGTCGGCAAGGACGGAGATCAGTGGGATGGCGGCAAGATCCTCGACCCGAAAACAGGCAAGATCTACAAGGTGAAGCTCACCCTCTCCGAAGCTGGCCAGAAGCTGGACGTGCACGGCTACATCGGCTTCGCCCTGCTCGGTCGCAGCCAGACGTGGGAACGCCAGCCGTAATCGCTAGCGCACTGCCCGTAACAAAAAGCACGCCAGCGGCGTGCTTTTTCTTGTGCGACATCGACGTGATACGTTTCCCCTGGCATGGCTGCGGAATGCAACTTGAAGCTGCCAGCCGGGTCAAAACTACTCTCTGCGTCCAGGCCGATCATCATGAATCAGGTTTACCGCCCCCTGCTGGCAAGCTGTCTGCTACTGGCTGCGGGCAGAGCGATCGCAGCCAACGACACGCCAATCGGTACATGGAGGCAAATCGATGGCACCGGCAAGACCAGGTCGATCATCGAGATCTCCGAGACCAACGGCGAGTTGAGGGCGACGATAAAGGAATTGCTGAATCGCTCACCCAAAGGTCTCGCGCGGGACGGCACTCCGCCGTTATGCACACAATGCAGCGGTGATTTTAAAAACAAGCCGATCATCGGCATGGTCAATATGTGGGGCGTCAGAAAGGACGGCGACGTGTGGGATGGCGGCAAGATCCTCAATCCGGCGGATGGCAAGACCTACAAGGTCCGGCTGTCGCTCACCGACAATGGCCAGAAACTCGACGTACATGGTTATCTCGGTATCCCGATGATTGGCCAGAGCCAGATCTGGGAGCGCCAGGAGTAACCTGCACCTCCTTTGACGAAGCCAGACTGCCGATTCCGGCTCGCGCCAGGATGCTGCCGAGAATAAGTACCGTATGCCCACCATCATCACTCACGCCGCCATTCCCCTGCTGCTTGGCGCTGCCGCCGGCAAGCGTCGAATCAGCCGGCCGCTGTTGTGGGCCGGCGCACTGGCGGCGATGCTGCCGGATGCCGATGTACTGAGCTTCAAGTTCGGCGTTCCCTATGCCGACGCATTCGGCCATCGCGGTGCAGCCCATTCGATCGCCTTCGCGTTGCTGCTGGCGCTGCTCGCGACGGCGTCGCATCGACCTCTACGCACGTCGGCATGGCGCGCATTCGGCTTCGTCGGCATGGCCACCGTGCTACACCCGTTGCTGGATGCCTGCACCAACGGCGGCCTGGGCGTAGCGTTGTTGTGGCCGCTGGATAACCATCGGTTCTTCTTTGGATGGCGACCGATCGAGGTATCGCCGATCGGTGCGCGGTTCTTCAGCGCACGCGGTTGGCAGGTGATCCAGTCGGAACTGCTCTGGGTCTGGCTGCCGACCAGCGTGCTTGCCCTGCTGCTATGGCAATGGCGGCGGCATCGCGATAGCCGCGCTGGCCAAGCCTGACGTCGACGCATGCCATAATGCGGGGCTATTCAGCCAACGCAGCCGCCATGAGCCGTCGCCTCCTCGTCACTCACGCCTTGCCCTACGCCAACGGCCCACTGCACCTGGGTCATATGCTGGGTTACATCCAGACCGATATCTGGGTGCGTGCACAGCGGATGATGGGCAACGAAGTGCACTTTGTCTCGGCCGACGACGCCCATGGCACGCCAATCATGCTGGCGGCGGAGAAGGCCGGGATGTCACCGGAGGCTTTCATCGCGGGCATCCGGGCCGGCCATGAAGCGGATTTCGCTGACTTCCATTTCAGCTTCGATCACTACCACACCACCCATTCAGACGAGAACCGCGAGCTGGCCTCGCTGATCTACACTCGCCTGCGCGATGGTGGTTTCATTGCAAGCCGCAGCATCCAGCAGCTGTTCGATCCCGAAAAGGAAATGTTCCTGCCGGACCGCTACATCAAGGGTGTGTGCCCGAACTGCGGCACGCCGGACCAGTACGGCGACAACTGTGAACACTGCGGCGCCACGTATGCGCCCACCGACCTGATCAACCCGTACTCGGTGATGTCCGGCGCCACGCCCGTGCTGCGCGACTCGGAGCATTACTTTTTCGAGCTGAGCAAATTCGAGGGGCTGCTGCGCGACTGGTTCGCCGGCAAGTTCACTGGCGGCAAGCCGGTGGCGAACAGCGGCGTCGCCGCGAAGCTGCGCGAATGGCTGGACGGCGGCCTGAAGGATTGGGACATCTCCCGCGATGCGCCCTACTTCGGCTTCCCGATTCCGGACGCGCCGGGCAAGTTCTTCTACGTATGGCTGGACGCGCCGGTCGGCTACCTCGCCAGCTTCAAGGCATTGTGCGATCGGACCGGGCTGAAGTTCGACGACTTCCTTGGCCCCGACAGCACCGCCGAGATGCACCACTTCATCGGCAAGGACATCATCAACTTCCACGGCCTGTTCTGGCCGGCGATGCTGCACGGCGCGCAGTTCCGCACGCCGACCGCACTGCACGTCAACGGGTATCTGACCGTGAACGGCGCGAAGATGTCCAAGTCGCGCGGCACCTTCATCCAGGCGCGCACCTATCTGGACGCGGGCATCCACCCCGAGTTCCTGCGCTACTACTTCGCCACCATGCTCAGCGATGCGCCGGTCGATGTCGATCTCGACCTAAAGGCGTTCGAGGAGCGCGTCAATTCGCACCTGATTGGCAAGTGGGTGAACATCGCCAGCCGCACTGCCGGCTTCGCGCAAAAGTTTTTCGACGGCAAGCTGGCCGATCATTTCGACGCCGAGGAATCCGAACTCTGGCGGGTTCTACTTTCGCACTACGATGACGTGTCTGCTCTCTATGAAGATGGCGAGTTCGCCGAGGTCACTCGCAAGTTTGTGTTGATGGCCGATCTGGTCAACGGCTACATCGCGACCAAGGCACCATGGCTGATAGCCAAGGACGACAGCCGCCGCAACGAACTGCATCAGGTCTGCACACTGGCACTGAATGCGTTCCGGCTGCTCGCCGGTGTACTCAAACCCATCTTGCCCGCTACGGTGGCTGCCGCCGAACAATTCCTCGCCGCGCCCATCACCGATTTCAACGACGCACGGCGCGAATTGCTCGGCCACACCGTCAACGTATTCGAGCCGCTGCTTGCGCGCATCGACCCCAAGCATATCGAGGCAATGGTCGAGGCATCCAAGGAGTCGCTCGGCGGTTCCACTGAAGAAGCCAAGCCTGCACCCGTCAAGAAACCCAAGGAATCCAGCAAGGCCATGAGCGGAACCAGCACGACTCCAGAAACAGTCATCGATAGTGCCGCCGTTATCGGCATCGACGATTTCGCCAAACTCGACCTGCGCATCGGCAAAGTGCAAGCGTGCGAATTCGTGGATGGTTCAGACAAGCTACTGCGCTTCGAGCTGGATGCCGGCCCACTGGGCACACGGCAGATCTTCTCCGGCATCCGCGCTGCCTACGGCGAGCCGGAAAAGCTGGTCGGCCGCAACGTCGTGTTCATCGCCAACCTCGCACCGCGCAAGATGCGCTTCGGCCTGTCCGAAGGCATGATCCTGTCCGCCGGCGACGGCGGCAGCGACCTGTTCCTGCTCGATGCCGATCAGGGCGCCAAGCCGGGCGCCACCGTCCGCTAAGATCGCCATGACGCTGGCCGACCGCATCGATGCCCTGCTGCCGCAGACGCAGTGCGAGCAATGCGGCTACCACGGCTGCCGGCCCTACGCGGAGGCGATTGCGCGCGGTGAGGCGCCAATCAACCAATGCCCGCCTGGTGGCGCTGCGGGCATCGAAAAGCTCGCCGCGCTGTTGCAACGGCCGGTACTTCCGCTGGACCCGGAACACGGCGTCGAGAAGCCGCGGACACTGGCGCGCATCGTCGAAGCGGACTGCATCGGCTGCACCAAATGCATCCAGGTCTGCCCGGTCGATGCGATCGTGGGCGCCTCCAAGCTGATGCACACCGTGATTGCCGATGACTGCACCGGCTGCGAGCTGTGCGTGCCGGCCTGCCCTGTCGACTGCATCGTGCTATTGCCGATGCCACTTGAGCAGATCGATGCGGCGCATGCCGACGCCGCACGCGAGCATTTCCAGCAGCGCGAGGCGCGACTGGAACGTCAGCGCATGCAGCACGAAGCCGACTTGGCCGCACGCAAAGTCGCCGTCGATAGTCGCGCTGTCGATAAAGGCGCCGATCAGCGCAATCCGGTACTGGAAGCGTTGGCCCGCGCCAAGGCAAAACAGCAGGAGCCGAAACCGTGAAGCGCGCCGACGTAATCGAACTATTCACCCGCCTGCGCGAACTCGACCCACACCCCACCACCGAGCTCAACTACACCACGCCGTTCGAACTGCTGGTCGCTGTCGTGCTATCGGCGCAAGCCACCGATGTCGGCGTGAACAAGGCTACCAAGAAGCTTTACCCGGTGGCCAACACACCAGAGGCGATCGTCAAGCTCGGCGAAGAAGGTCTCAAGCGTTACATCAGCACGATTGGCCTGTTCAACGCGAAGGCGAAAAACGTGGTTGCACTCTCTCGCTTGCTGATCGAACAGCATGCCAGTGAAGTACCGCATAGCCGCGAAGCGCTGGAAGCGCTACCCGGCGTCGGCCGCAAGACCGCCAACGTGGTGCTCAATACCGCGTTCGGCGAACCGACGGTCGCGGTCGATACACACATCTTCCGCGTCGCCAACCGTACCGGGCTGGCACCAGGCAAGGATGTGCGCACGGTCGAAGACAAACTGGTGAAAGTCATCCCGTCAGAATTCATGCAGGATGCCCACCACTGGCTGATCCTGCACGGTCGCTACGTGTGCAAGGCACGCAAACCGGATTGCCCGCAATGCGTCATCCGCGACCTGTGCCGCTACAAAGACAAGACCGTCGCCAGCTGAGCGCGTACGAGCGCGCGACGTAGGTTGGGGTGAGCGCAGTGAAGCCCAACGTTTCGAGGCGACCATGTTGGGCTTCGCTGCGCTCACCCCAACCTACGCACGGGCCGGGGGAGTTTCGGCTGTAACTGCTCCCAGCGCCCTTCCCCACCGTTCGCCCTGAGCGTAGCCGCGTAGCGGCGAAGTCGAAGGGAGTCCGGCACTACGCTCAGCCCGAACGGATTCGGTGAGCGCGTAGCTGGGATGAGCGCTAGCGACTGCAAGGCAGGATGCCGGAGCGAACATCCGCGTAGCGGATGGTCCAAAGGGCGGGCCGCAGGAGCGGCCCGTGACCCCAACGCAAGGGTGCTGAAATGTTGGCCTTCGCTGCGCTCACCCTAACCTACATTTGATCAACGCTGTTGGCCAGCTTCACACCGGCAGCTGCGCCCGCTCCAGCGCAGCGATATGTCGCTCCAGCCGCGGCCCGAGATAACAGTGCGAGCCACATGGCAACAGGCCAACCGAGCCGAATTCGCGCAGATACCAAGCCGGTGCGCGCGATATGAAACCGTGGTGGTCACCAGCCACATCGTCGCGGCTGGTAAACACTTCCAGAAACGCTACGCCCTCAAGCATCTCGCCAATGCCCTGCAGGCCGGCGCGTATCTCCGACGGCTTCAAGTAATGCAGGACATCGGTGCAGACGATCAGATCGAAACGCGTGTCAAAGCGCAGCTGCTCGAGCTGGCCGAAGCGCGCCAGACCGATGTTGCGGCTGCGGCCGTAGCGCGCCACCACATACTCACTGGCGTCCAGCCCGCGATACACGATGTCCGGTCGCAACGCCCGCAGCGGCGCGCGCCAGGTCGCCTCGCCACAGCCGACGTCGAGCACGTTGCGGATCGGCCGCGCCAGGTAGTATTCGGCCTGTGCCACCACCATCGCCACCTTGCGCCGCAGCTCGGCCGGCGAACCCACCGCGTGCTGAGGGTCGCGATACCACTTGTCGAAATAGTCGCGATCGTAGGTCTTGGTCATGGCAGGCTCCGGCAGGGTGTCGCATGGTAACCGCCGTGGCCCGCAACGGCGATCCAGCTGAATCGCCGCCCAATATGCGTGACCCGTCACGTCCCAGCAGTCAGCCGAACCGGCATCCTCTGCGTTAACACTACGCAACATCCATCAACGGAGTACGGACGCATGCATGCTGCCCCCCCGCTTCGCTGTCGCACGCTGATTTTCGGCCTGCTGCTGACGCTCGCCCCCGCACTGGTTTGGGCCGGCGAGGGGGACTCGCCGGCAAGGCTACCGACCCTCACGGTTACCGCGAAGGTAGACGGACTGAGACTGGGTGACATCGCCTGGCTGCGCCGCGACAGCTTTGGCCTGGACAGCGCCACGCTGGCGCGTTACCGCGAGCTGGGCCGCACACGTTTCCTCGACGAACAGCTTGCCGGCGGCGATGACAGCCTGCCGCCACAAATCGCCACGCAGATCAGCAGTCTGGCCGTCGTCAGCACCCCGCTGCCACAGCAACTGGCCGAATACCAGGAGCGCGCGGAGCAGTACAAGCAGATGGGGGCGGATGGCCCAGCCAAGGACGCCGCCAAGACAGCGTTTCAACTCTACCGCCGCGAGATTTATCAGCAATCCGCACAGGTCGAGATGCTGCACGCGATCTACGGCGGCGATCAGCTGAAGGAGCAGCTGGTGTGGTTCTGGCTCAACCACTTCAGCGTGTATGCGGACAAAGGGCCGGTGCGCTTGTTCACCACCGACTACGAGGAGAACGTGATCCGCCCGCATGCGCTGGGCAGGTTCAAGGATCTGGTCATGGCCACGCTGCAAAGCCCGGCCATGCTGGTGTTCCTCGACAACGCGCACAACGTCAAGGACAAGACCAACGAAAACTACGCGCGTGAGCTGATGGAACTGCACACGCTGGGCGTCAACTCCGGCTACACCCAGCAGGACGTGCAGCAGCTGATGCGCATCCTCACCGGCGCCACCGTGCTGCCGCCGAAGCTTGCTGCGCGACAGAACCTGTTCGTCCGCGCGCGTCCCGGATTGGTGCGTGATGGCCTGTTCGTGTTCAACCCGAATCAGCATGATTTTGGCGACAAGAACTTCCTTGGCCAGACCATCAAGGGTAGCGGCTACGACGAGATCGCCCAGGCTGTGGACCTGATCGTGCGCCAGCCCGCCTGCGCGCACTTCATCTCGCAGAAGCTCGCCACGTATTTCATCACCGACCAGCCGTCTGCCGCGCTGGTCGATGCGATGGCTAACACGTTCCAGCGCACCGACGGCGACATCGCGGCAGTGCTGCGCACGATGTTCCTGTCGACTGACGCTGCCGCGATTGGCGGACACAAGTTCAAGGACCCGATGCGTTTTCTGGTCTCGTCGATGCGGCTCACTTATGACGGTCAGCCGATTCCAAACGCGGAGCCACTGGTTAACTGGCTACGGCAGATGGGCGAGCCGCTTTACGGCCGCATCACCCCCGATGGCTGGCCACTGGATTCGGCGAGCTGGACAGGCTCGGGCCAGATGAGCAAACGTTTCGACTTCGCCGGCGTGATCGGCAGCGGACGCAACCGACTGTTCGTCGACAACGGCGATCCTGCGACCGCAAACACTTTTGCCGGCCTGCCGAAGGATGCTCCTGCGTTGCGTGACTCGGCGCTGTACCGCGACGCGATCGCGCAGGGACTGTCGGTCGCCACCAGCAACGCACTGGACCAGGCCAAGTCGCCTACGGAGTGGAATACGTTTCTGCTGTCCTCACCCGACTTCAATTACCGCTGATGCCCCTGCCCGCATGGGCGAGCTTGCCGACCATCATTGAGGTGCCGCATGAACCGTCGTGAATTTCTGCTTGCTTCCGCCAGAGCCGCTGCCGCGCTGCCGATGCTGTCGTTTTCCGGAAAGCTGTTCGCCACACCTGCCAACGCACCGCGTTTCCTGTTCGTATTCCTGCGCGGCGGCTACGATTGCAACAACTTGCTGGTGCCGTATGGCAGCGATTTCTATTACGAATCGCGACCGACGTTGGCGATCGCCAAGCCTGACCCGAACAACCCCAACAGCGCTATCGCGCTGGATGCAAACTGGGGTCTCAACCCGGTGCTGCGCGACACGATCTATCCGCTGTGGCAGCGAAAGCAGATCGCGTTCGTGCCGTTCGCCGGTACCGACGATCTTTCGCGCAGCCATTTCGAAACGCAGGACAATATCGAATCCGGCGAACCGACGGCGCAACGCGGCGACTTCCGCTCTGGCTTTCTCGCGCGGCTGTCCAGCACGATGCCCGGCGTGCCGCCCATCGCGTTCACCCAGTCGCTGCCACTGAGTTTTCAGGGCGCTGGCAAGGACATTCCCAACATCTCGCTCAAGGGCGACACCAAGTCGCATTTCGATGCCAGGCAATCGGCAATTCTCACGCAGATGTACCAAGGCACGTCACTCGCCTCGGCCACCGCGGATGGCCTCGCATTGCCCGTCACCGTGTCGCAGGACCTGCGCGATGAAATGGTTCATGCCAGCCGTGGTGCACCCAGCGCGACGGGTTTTGCCAGCGAGACGCAACGCATCGCCACGCTGATGCGCGATCAATACCGTCTCGGCTTTGTCGACGTCGGCGGTTGGGATACTCACGTGAACCAGGGCAGCACCACGGGTGGTCTCGCGAACAATTTGAAAAATCTCGGCGCCGGCCTCGCAGCCTACGCGGACGCACTCGGTGATGAGTGGAACAACACGGTGGTTGTTGTGGTTTCCGAGTTTGGCCGTACCTTCCGCGAAAACGGCAACAAGGGTACCGACCACGGCCACGGCACTGTGCACTGGGTGCTCGGCGGCAAGGTCAACGGTGGCCGCATCGCCGGCGAGCAGATCGCCGTCAGTCAATCGACCCTGTTCCAGAACCGCGACTACCCGGTACTCAATAATTACCGTGACGTCATCGGCGGCACCCTCAAGCGCGTCTGGAATCTGTCCAATAACCAGTTGCAGACAGTGTTTCCTGGAGCCAGTCCTCGCGATCTGCAGCTGGTCTGATGCAACTGCGCCACCGTGATCGGAACACTCCTGACTCACGTTGTCGCCAATCGAGCCGCCGATACGTAGGTTGGGGTGAGCGTAGCGATGCCCAACGCTTTGGTGCCGAAACGTTGGGCATCGCGACGCTCACCCCAACCTACGCCACTGCGCGGTGCCAAGGACCCGCGACTGGTGTGAAAAGCGTCTCGCAATGACACTCTACGGATCGCCACCCCCACTCAATGGAACTTCTCGCATGCGCCCCCTCTCTGTTGCCGCCGCTTCCATGACGACAGTACTCAGATGGCCCATGACTTCATGGCTGCTTCTAATCGCGCTGCTTCTGCCCACGGCACACGTCAGCGCACGCGATACCGCCAGCCTGACTACGGACGACATCGCGTGGCTGCGCCGTGACGGCTTCGGCCTGGACACCGCAAGCTTGACTCAATTTCGCAGCCTCGGCCGCGGGCGTTTGCTGGACGCGCAACTCGCCGATCGTTTGGACGGCCAACTGCCGCCGGAAATCACCACGCTGATCGGCAGTCTCGACGCCAGCAAAACGCTGCTTCCACAACTGTTGGCCACATTGCAGACCGAGCAGCAACGCATCAAGGCGCTTCCCGAGGGTCCAGACAAGGATGCCGCGAACAAGGCTTTGCAAACGTCCGGCAACCAGTCGGGACAGGCGGCGCAGCAGGTCGAACTGCTGCAGGCGGTATACGGCCCCAACCAGCTGAAGGAACAGCTGGTGTGGTTCTGGCTCAACCATTTCAGCGTCTACGCGCCCGAGGGGCGTATCCGCTGGGAACTGGCCGACTACGTACAGAACACCATTCGTCCGCACGCACTGGGCAAGTTCAAAGATCTGCTGATGGCTACGCTGGAAAGTCCGGCGATGCTGGAGTTTCTCGACAACGCACAGAACGCGAAAGGCCACGTCAACGAGAACTACGCACGCGAGCTGATGGAGCTGCATACGCTAGGCGTGAATTCGGGCTACACCCAGCAGGACGTACAGCAACTCGCGTTGATCCTTACCGGTGTCGGCACTGCACCAGTCGACGGCAAACCACAAAATTTCAACCCGAAGTTCGCGCCGCTGGTCGTGCGCAACGGTCTATTTGAATTCAATCCGCAACGGCACGATTTCAGCGACAAGGTCTTTCTCGGCCATACCATCAAAGGTAGCGGCTTCGACGAAGTGCAGCAGGCGGTGGACATCATCGTGCACCAACCTGCCTGTGCCGAGTTCATTTCGCGTCAGCTCGCAGAATATTTTGTGGCCGACAACCCATCGCCAGCGTTGGTCACGCGAATGGCGCGTACTTTCCGCCGCAGCGATGGCGACATCGCGAAGGTATTGCGCACGATGTTCGAGTCACGCGATCTGCTGACCGATGCCGGTCACAAGTTCAACGACCCGATGCGTTTCTTGGTGTCGTCGACGCGACTGGCATACGACGGCAAACCGATCGCCAATGCCCTACCGCTGGTCAATTGGCTCAATCAGCTGGATCAACCGCTGTTCGGCCGAATCACTCCGGATGGCTGGCCACTGGATGGCGCCAGCTGGTCCAGCTCAGGCCAGATGGCCAAGCGCTTCGAGATCGCCAACGCGATCGGCACCGGCAACAACCAGCTATTCACCCCAGCGGGTAGCACATTGCGCGGTGCGGGCTTCCCGATGCTGACCACGCGGCTGTACTACGACCTGATCGAGCCGCATCTTTCGGCACCGACTCGCGACGCACTGGCCAAGGCCACGACGCAACAGGAATGGAACACCTTCCTGCTATCGTCGCCCGACCTCAACTATCGCTGAGCCACATGCAAGCGAACCGCAATGTAGGTTGGGGTGAGCGCAGCGATGCCCAACGCCTTGGTACGGGAATGTTGGGCATCGCTGCGCTCACCCCAACCTACGCATGGCCTTCGTCGGCTGAGCTCTCGGTATCAAGCTGCTGAGCTGGGCACCAGCAGGTGCTTGGCGACTTGCCCGTGCAGGCGGCCGATACCGCGCACCAGATGCAGGGTGGAGAACAGCAGCACGATGCCGACGAGACAAAGCGCGATGGTGCCCGTCCAGCCTGGACCGTAGTAGCTGAAACCATCGACGTCCATGTTGATCACGTTGAAACCAAATGCCTTCACGAACGGCGAACCGATAAAAGCCAGCGACACGCTCAGCAAGCTCACCGCGATCGTGAAATAGATGATGCCCAGCGGCAGCATCAACAGCATGTAGAAAATCGTGGTCCACGTGCGCCCATCAGTGAACATCGCACCGATGCGTTTCAGGAGCGGCAGGCCTTGCTGCGCTGGATATGGCGGCCGCCGCGGCATGCGCACACCCAGCATGGTTTCCACGATGCGCCCTTCCAGCAACGACAACCCACGCACGCTGCCAAGAAACAACAGGAAGAACGGAATGCCGATAATCAGGATCGACAAACCAGCCGATAGCGACAGGCCGGTCACTGCCCAGGTGAAATAGAAGATGCCCGTGGCCAGCGCCAGCAGCATGTAGAACAGCGCGCCATAGGTATGCGGGTCAGCCGCCACCCCAAAGAATTTGCCCAGCACCGAGCGACGTTGCCGCGGTGGTGGCGGACGGATCGCGCGCTGAATCTTGATTTCCTGATCGCGGTAGATATCAGCCACCTCATCTGGCGCACCATAACTTCCGACCACATGTTCCAGCATCGCCGCTTCATCGCGACCGGGCCGTTCCGCCAGCTCGGCACGCAGATGTTCCTCGGCGTCGTACAACGCATCCTGGATCAAGGCAGGGTCGGCGCCGCGCAGCGCAGTGCGAAGCTGGTCCAGATATTCGACGATCGTGCGTGGCGTGTTCATTACACCCCTCCTTGCAAAACGTTATCGACGGAATCGCGGGTAGCGGTCCAGGCCGCGACCCATTCGCGCAGTGCCTCGCGCCCCGGCTTGGTGATGCGGTAATAACGGCGCGGCGGCCCGCTGATCGATGGCTCGACCTCGCTACCGAGCAGCCCGGCCGCCTCCAGATTGCGCAACACCGGATACAGCGCACTCTGCTTGCCAGCCAGCACACCCTCGCCCACCTCCTCCAGCCGTTTGGCAATCTGGTAGCCATACATCGGCTGCCGCGACTGCCCAAGCACCGCCAGCAACACCAGCGACACGGTGCCGCTGGAAAGCTCCTTCTGGAACTTCTTCAACTGGCTGACGTTGTCTTCCACGGGCTCACCTGCACTGCCACTTAGGCTTTACTGAATCATAGTGTTTAGTTATGACTAGTCCATAGGCCTGAAGTCATGGCCATGCTGTGCCCAGGACTGGGTGTCGGAGGGTGTGTACACACATTGGTGTCAGTAGGCGCTGCTGACTATGAGATTTCGCCTTAAGAGCCGCATCTGGCGCTGATACCGGAATGACCGCTTACAGTCACGGACCCCGCGGCTCACGGCGCGACCGTCCGTACCCGACGCTTTGGTGGTCGGGTCAAGCGGAAATCATGGGATCGCTGGGCAGGAATAGCAGCGGGACGGCGAAAATCGACGCCGTAGGTGTGGCGGAGCGTGTCGGTGCGCAGGACGACTGCGGCCTAAGCCGCCGCAGTCGCGCTCAGGTGGGCGCGCGCGTCGCGTTGATGGTTATCGTCACCCACATCACTTGACTGGTTCGGCGAGTGGCTTTCCTTTTTCGACGATATACGTCGAAACTTCCGACGCCTTGTCGCGGCCAACATTCTTCACGTTATGGACCACGCCCTTCGGAATGAAGAGAGAACCGCCGGCCCTGAGCGTCACGGGGGCGCTGCCTTCCAGGCTGTACTCAAGCGTGCCATCAAGAACGTAGACAACCTCTTCGCCGGGGTGCCTGTGATTGGGAACGGTCATTGCTGGATCGATGTCGATGCGCACTTCGACAGCCTCCCATCCGGGGATACTTGTGTCGTGCCGCTGCAGCTCAGTGCGATGGACTCCTGGCTGCTGCGCCAGTGCCAGTTCAAGCACAAGGGTGCCTGCAAGTGCCAGTGCTATACGGACGATGACTAGAGTCGTTTTCATGGCAGATCCTCAATACGCTATGTGTCGACAAGCACTGCGCTTTCCCTCACTCATCAATCACTCAATAGCTAGTGATCACCCGAATTATCGGTGAGGCGGAGTTCATCCAATTGCAACTTGCCACGCAGTTTCGCTACGTCCGCGGCGCTTACCGGAGATGCCCGATTTCCCCAACTATTTCGAATATAAGTGCTGACGTCCGCCACTTGCTGGTCAGTAAGCTTCCACGCAAAGCTCGACATGGTCAGAGGAGAAGGACGAGTCGGCGATGGACCCACGCGCACTCCCGCCAAAATGATATGCAGCACCCCTGTGGCATCGTTTTGTTGGGTGACGGCGTTATTCCCTAGTGGTGGGAAGAGCGTTGGTTGACCCACTGCGTTCTCAAGATGACAAGCCGTGCATGCATCGGAAAAAATAGCGCCACCGCGCTTCATCGATGCTGGGTCCGGGGCCGTCACGTCAACATCGGCACTAGCGGGCAAGCTTTTCAGATATACGGCAATCGCATGCCGATCTTCATCTGTAATCAACGACGTGGAATAAGTAACGACATCACCCATGGGGCCGCCTGCCGCTGCGCGAGCATTTCTTCCCGTACGCAAGTACTCGGTGATGTCGTCGATCGTCCAACGTCCCAAACCGGTCCGCTGATTGCCGGTCAGGTCAGGCGAGACAAAGTTGTCCAGCAGGCCTCCCTGGAACGCCTTACCCTGCTTGTCCGCGCCTAAAAGATTGCGTGGCGTGTGACATTGGCTGCAGTGGCCAGGGCCCAGGACAAGTGCTTGGCCACGAGACCATTCGGCGGTGGCGCCTTGCGGCGCTTGCGTCGGTGGCTGCTGCGATAACGACAGCAGGTTCCACACCGCTACTGCAGCCCGCACGTTCATTGGGAAAACAAGTTTATTGTCGGGTGGCTTGTAATTGACAGGTGGTGTCGTCTTCAGATAAGCGAGCAAAGCGTCATCGTCCTGACGGCTCAGATGGCGAAACCACGGATACGGAAATGCGGGATACAGATGCTGATCGTGACCACCGATGCCATCGTGCATGGCACGATAGAATTGATCGGGCGTCCAATGGCCGATGCCTTGGTCGGGGTCTGAAGAAATATTCGAGGTGTAGATCACTCCAAACGGCGTATTCAGTCCCAGGCCCCCAGCGAATGGTTCGCCGTCAGCACGCAGGTGACATGACAGACAATCGCCTACCCGAGCCAGATATTGCCCTTTGCGAAGCTGCGCCGCGTTCGGACCTTCGGCGATGGGCTTCAGCAGGATCCCCGCCGCCGCCACCGATGTTACGGGTCCGGCAGCCGACGCGGCGGCGTTACTCAGACTCCAGGCAGAATAAGCGCCCACAAGAAGACCGAGAACAATCAGCACCCCTACGACACGAAGTAGCATGCGCATGGCGTTTACGCCTGTACCAATGGACCGGGACTTTTCAGATATTGCTGAATGATTGCCTGCGCCGAGTGATACGCCAACGCGGCCACGGTGCCGGTGGGGTTGTAGCCGGCATTTTGCGGAAAGGCGCCGGCACCCATCGAGAATACGTTGGGCACGTCCCAGCTTTGCAGGTATTTATTGACCACACTGTTGGCGGGGCTATCGCCCATGATCGCTCCGCCCGTGTTATGCGTCGTTTGGTAAGGCACTACGTTCCACGAGCCGATGCGCCGATTGAGTTTGATCTCACGGGGATTCATCGCTTTCGCAATCTCCGCAGCGCGATCTGTCAGGTAATCGGACATCTTGTGTTCGTTGTCCGTAAAGTCGAACGTCATCCGCAGCATCGGCCGGCCATGAATATCGCGGTACGTGGGATCCAAGTCGAGATAATTCCCGCGATGGCTCATGCATGAGCCGTGGACGCTCAAGCTAAACGATCGCAGATAGTTCTTGGCCGCTGCATGCTTCCATGCCAGGCCCCATGCAGGTGTTCCTTGAGGTGTGTAGATCATCTCGATGGGGCGACCGCCAGTAATCATGCCAGCGATGTAGGCGCCACCGATGAAGCCGAGTCCCGAGTGATCGAAATTGTCGCCGTTGAAATCGTCGACCACGGTAGCGAGTGCACCAGCGCCAATGAACGGGTTGATCAGCTTGTCGTCAAAGAAAACATTCACCGATGACATCGTCTGATACGCGTAATTTTTCCCCACCACACCCAGACCGGTCTGCGGGTTGTACGGCGTGCCGATGCCCGAAAGCAGTAACAGACGCACGTTTTGCAGAATGTAGGACGACAGGATCACCAGCGACGCTGGCTGAAAGAATTCTTCACCGGCGCTGTTGACGTAGCTGACTCCCGTAGCGTGCTTGCGGTCGGGTGATAGCTCAACCTTCAGCACTTCGCTTTCCGTGCGTAGCGTGAAATTGCTCTTGGCCATTACATAGGGCAAGACGGTGGTTTGCGGACTGGCCTTGGAATAATTGCCGCAACCGAATTTTTCGCAGAAGCCGCAGTACGTGCAAGCTCCGATCTGTGCACCGAGATTGTTGACGTAGGGCTGTGACAGATTTCCCGTGGGATGAGGGAACGGATGACGCCCAAGATCGGCTGCCGCTTTACCGAATAACGTCGGACCATACGTTTGCGGCATGGGCGGCGTAGGATATTCCGCCGAGCGCGCACCCTCGAACGGATTGCCTCCGGGTTGAATCTGGCCGTTAAGATTGCCCGCCTTCCCGCTCGTCCCACATAGCACGTCGAACTGATTGTAGTAGGGTTCGAGATCGTCGTACGTCACACCCCAATCTTGTACCGTGAGGTCGTAGTCGGACACTGAGTTTTTCCCGTAGCGCTGTTCATTGTGGCTTTTGGTCAGAAAATCCGTTGGCAGGAATCGCCATATCTGACCGTTCCAGTGCACACCACCGCTACCAACACCTGTGCCTAAAAGAAATGAGCCAAGATGTCGCATCGGCAACGCGGTCTGATTGACGTTGTTGCGGATCGTCAGCGTGTCGTCGGAGACGTTTTGGAAAAGATGATGCCGCCACATATAGCGCAGCTCATCTTGAGCGAATCCCGTTGCAAAATCCGTCGACGTATCGCGCCAGGGGCCGCGCTCCAGAGCAAGGACGTCAAGACCGGCATCGCACAGTTGCTGAGCCAGGATGGCACCGGTCCAGCCAAATCCAACGATGACGGCATCAACCGGCTTTAAGGTCGTCACCATGTTCAGCTCTCCCCATTCCAGCCTGGGCGCCCCTTGAAACTCACAGGCGGGAAAGGCACCGCTTCACCGTGGCGAGTCACCCATTCCCGATAATCGTAATGCGCACCGGGAAAGCCGATCATTTTCCAAGCCGCCATGTCCTTGTTGCCGCCATAAATCGGATCAGAGAAATAACCTTCCTTGGTGTTCTGCAACAGCATCGTGAAGAATGTCTTTGCATCGACCCCGTCTTCGAGTTGGATAGATCCGCTCTCCATGCTCTTCAACAACTTGTCGCGATCTTCGTCGGAAAGTTTCGCAAACTCGGCGCCTTTGAAGTTCGTGCGTGTATGCTTGTCGATCGCGGCAATCGCCGCGCGATACATTTGAGCCGGCGAAAAACGACTCTGATAACCTTGCTCAGGCGTACCTTTGGGCCACGGTCCGCCCAGGTAATAGTGATCACCTCGACCGAAGGGTCCTGCCAGTTGCCGATCCAGGAAGAAGGGTACATTCGCCTCGAGGGCTCCCGGACCCACCTCATCGTTTGGAATTAGACGGCTAACCGCGGCCTCAATAAACATGCGTTCGGCGGGGGTGAAGAACTTATAGTCTTCACCTGAAACGCCCGGTGGCGCGTCCGCCTGACCCTCGGTCCAGGGAACGCCTCCCTTATAAGTCCGCGGCGGAGCACCCAACTCGCCATCACGAATGGTCGTACCAAGGACCCCCGCCAGCCCGGTGCCAACGACGACAGCGGTGCCGATGAGGAACTGACGCCGACCTGGGACAGGCTTATCCATGGGACCCTCGCATTGCCGAAAGACACCGGTGGGTGCGGTCCAAGCTTCCCGCGAATTGATAACAACGCGTGAACTATCGGCGATCCTATGCCCTTCTTCGCGCGGATAAGTAATGAATTCGTGAATGCTGCCGTTGCGCTATGAGCGAGACTTCAAACGCGGTCCTCGTGACACCCAAATTTCAAGAGTTGTTGCAACGTTTCATCGCGAGAGTACCGCTGCGGATTCGATCGGTCGGTGCAGCAGATTGATGAAGCCGTTCGGCTGGTGTTTCGGAGCGGGTACGGCGAAAGGTTCGCCTGCCGAAAGATAAAATACTCGGCGCGGCGGCGCGACAATCATGCGCATTCTGTCGCTCAAAAGATTTATCGCAAGACGGCTGCGAACAGCGCCCGATCCCGTAAATTTACTGGGTGTGACCTGAGTAGTAGTTCGGTTGCGCACTCGCTACGGCGAGTCCAGCTTTGATGTTCTTTTTTTTCGATGCCCAGCTACGGCTACTCGGGCAAATCAACCACAACTAGCTGACACGCCCCTGTATCGCGCGAGCCTGGGTCACCCTGATGAGGTGGCTTGGCTGTGCGCAATTCGTCGCGAGAGAGAGCAGGAGGAAGATGATGAGCATGTACGACATGGCGAATATGAGGAAGCTGAAGACGCTCGGCGCCAAGGTTCCCGACATTTGGACGGCCTACCTCGCCTTCGACGAGGCAGCGCGGACCGGCGGCGCAATCCCGAAGAAGTACAAGGAGTTGATGGCAGTGGCGGTAGCGTTGACCACCCAGTGCCCCTATTGCATCGAAATCCACAAGGTTGAAGCGGTCAAGGCCGGCGCCACCGAAGTGGAGCTTGCCGAAACCGCGTTCGTCGCTGCGGACCTGCGCGCTGGCGGGACCATCACCCATGCCACGCACCTGATGTCGGAATGAGGTCCGGGCGGACGTGGGCGGTCGAGCGCCGTCCATGTCCACCCTATAGTCACGGTCAGCCCGAAATACGGCAGGACGAGTGGGACTTCGCGCTGCCCCGGTCTCGTCGACGGTCACAGCCCGGTTCCATTCACCAAGCTTTGTTGTCATCAATATAGAAGGCCGCGTTGCGGCTCAAGCAGTCGGAGGTTCACATGAGCAGCGCTGCCGTCGAGACCCTGCATGCGCGGGGCGTGGATATGAAGTTCGAGATCGTCGTCATCCCTGTGTCGGACGTCGATCGCGCCAAGCGCTTTTATGGTGGCCTGGGGTGGAGGCTGGACGCTGATTACCCCTCAGAGGATGGCTACTTCCGCGTAATTCAGTTCACGCCGCCCGGCTCCGGGTGCTCAGTCATCTTCGGCAAGAACGTCACCGCGGCCGCCCCCGGTTCCGCCCAGGGCCTCTACCTGATCGTCTCCGACGTCGAGGCGGCCCGCAATGAACTGTTCGATCGCGGAGTAGAGATCGGCGAAGTGTTCCACGACGCCGCTGGCGTGTACGCAGGCCAGGACGAGCCCTACCTGTTCGGGCGGGTGCGGGTTAGCGGTCCGGATCCTAAACGTAGCAGCTACCGCTCGTTCACCTCGTTCAGCGATCCGGACGGCAACGGCTGGCTGTTCCAGGAGCTAACCCATCGAGCACCCGGCCGCATCGACACGGATGTCACGACATTCATCTCATCAGCGGATCTCGCGGCTGCGCTGCGGCGGGCGGAGGCCGCGCACGGCGAGCACGAGAAGCGGAACGGCGGCCAACGCGATGAGAATTGGCCGGACTGGTACGCCGAGATCCTCATCCATGAGCAGTCGGGTAAGGACCTTCCGGTGTGAGGTGACGGTTCTGATGACCGCTGTCATCATCGCGGTGGTCGGTGTTGGCACCGCGATTGAAAAAATTACCGTCACCCGCCAATCCTGCGGACGCCTCGTGCAACTCAAGCGCGCCCTCCTGGATTTGGTAGCGCTTCATCTGCACCAACGCCTTGGCTATAAGGAATTTGTAGAATCCCTCAGCGCGCGGTGATGGGACCATCCGCGCGGTGATCTTCCGCGAAGCGCTAAGAAGGCTCTTCGGAATCCTCCGTCGACAAATTCAGCTTATCCACCAGTCGGCAGAGTTCGGCGAGTTATGTAGCCTTGAACTTGCGCATCATGTTGTTGCGGTGAGCCTTCACCGTCGCTTCCTTGATACCCATTTCGTCGGCTATTTGCTTGTTCAATCGACCCTTCGCAACCTCGAATAGAATCACGCGCTCACGCGGCGTCAATGCTTCCACTCGCTTCCTCAGGGCCAGCATGGCTTCCTCCTTCCTGTGCTGCTCGCGGTCACGGGCGAGCCCAATGTTCACTGCATCAAGTAAATCCTGATCCCGGAACGGCTTGGCGAGAAACTCGACGCCCCCTTTTCATCGCTTGTACGGTCATGGGGATATCACCGTAAGCAGTGATAAAGATGATGACGCTGATCCGGGCTGACCGTTCGATCTGGAAATAAGCGGGGGGTTTGCGAAAAGGACTCCCATCGCCAATACCGATAATGGCCTAATGGATGAGGGAGCAAAGACCGGCACAGACGTCTGCAATACCGTCTCTACTGGACTTGGCCGGAGCTGCCATGCCGATGCCGGTCGGAACGGTTCATGGATGAGCCCGGCCAGTTGCTTATGGAAAGCAAGTTGCCATGGAGGGCTTTATTCATACGCGAGCCCGAGATATCCGGGAACAGGGCGCAACACCATGCATCGCTCCGCCTCGGTCCGCCCGAAGGCGGATCGGGCATCCACGTTTTGCCGACAGAAATGATGCGGTCGATAGCCATGAATCGTTTGGATAGTTCACAACCTGTTTCGCACGAACGCGTCGATGTGGGAATGCCGATCTTCGTATCGCCAACGGCCACGCTGGCGACATGCCTGATGGTGTTCGGCGTCCTGCATGCCGTGGCAACACTCAGTGTCGAACGCGACGCCATCGATGGGCTGCTCGTCATCAACGTAGCGCTTTACGTGGCGGCAGCGCTGCTAGCGAGATCGGCGCTTCGCCGAGGTGCATCGATGCGCAGTTTTCGCCTTACCCGCTACGCCCACCACTTTTCCGTCGCAGGACTCAGCATGACGATCATTGGCATCTGTTGCCTCGCGCTGGTGATTGCGATCAGGGCTTGAACGACGATTGACCAAAGAGAATAGCTATGTGGCACGACTTCATGAAAACAACGTTGCTTATTGTCGCGGCGCTATTGCCGTTGATCAATCCGCCAGCGTCGGCCTTGATCGCCATCGGACTGGTTCCGCATATGACGCCGCAACAGCGTGCGGAGATGGCCGCGCGGGTCACCGCAAACAGCGTGGCCATCCTGCTGATATCGCTGCTGGTCGGCGCTTACGTATTGTCGTTCTTCGGCATATCGATGCCCGTGCTGCGCGTGGGCGGCGGCATGATCGTGGCAATGGCGGGATGGAAACTGCTGCAATCGGCTGACGACGAATCAGAAGGCACAACGTCGACGCTCCCGCAGCACACCTCATTGTCATTACGCACCAAGGCGTTTTATCCGATCACGCTACCGATCACGGTCGGACCAGGCTCCATTGCTGTCGCCATCGCGCTAGGCACGCAATCACCGTGTGAAGGACTGTCCGTGGCGCATGTTGCCGGCGTGACACTGGCGTTGGCGATCCTTGGCCTGAGCATTTATCTGTGCATGCGCTTTGCCTTCCACATCGAGCGCCTGCTCGGCGCGGTGGGCACGCGCGTGGCGGTGCGACTGTTTGCGTTTGTGCTTTTCTGCATCGGATTACAAATCCTGTGGAGAGGCATGGCGCAATTGCTGGACACCGTGCACTTCGCCTGATCAGCGAGCGGTCCGATCACGCAACGATTCAGGATCAAGCGGTTGCCGGGTTGCTTTCGCTACCAACGATCACCTCCTTGCGACCCAATGATGGTCATGCGTCTATCGCCTGCCCGCCCGTTGCCTTTTAAAAAATCGATCGCGTTACGCGATTTTCCCCGGACGCGCTTCGAGCACATCGTCGCGCCAGGAGCCCGGTGTCTTGCCGGTGAGACGTTTGAACACGGCGGTGAAATGCGACTGCGTGTGAAAGCCCACATCCAACGCGATATCCAGCATTGAGCACGATTCGCTGGCCATCAGTTCCTTGGCGCGTTCGAGCCGGCATAGCAACAGGTATTGATGCGGTCGATAACCGGTGGCGGCACGGAACTGAGCAGCGAAGTGCATCGGCGACAACCTTGCGGAATTCGCCATGTCTGACAACGTGATGGATTCGGACAAGTGTGATTTCACATAGGTATCCACACGCTGCAAGCGCCAGTTTGGAAGCGTGGTCCGGCGGCAGACCCGCGCCGCCATGGATGCGCTCTCCACACGCAGACCGCGGATGCGCTCGATCAGCATGCCAACGATTTGTTGGGCGAACGAGCCGTCCTTATCGTTGTCGGCGACGTCGGCGAGCGTTCGTGCGAGCCCCAACAGCAACGGGTCCCTCACCGGCCCGAGCGACCGCCCGTCCAGCGCGGCGCACGGATGTTGCGTGTCGGAGGCGAACCACAATAGCTGGCTGGGGATGCGTAGATGCAGCGCCCTGTAGCCCTGTATGCAGGTCAGGCGCAACGTTTCGCCTGGACGGCTTACATAGCACGTGCCCGCCTCAAGTGAAGTGTCTATGACGCGTTGCGCATCGGCGTCCAGGCAAATGTGCGCATCGTCCAGGAGGATCGCTACCGTGTACACATCGCGCGGCATGGTTTGCGCGTATTCAGCAGGACGATCGGCAGCATGCGTGCAGATCGACACGCCGACCCGCGACGGGCTTTCGCCGCAACGCATGGCTTGCCGCTGCCAATCCGCGGCCGGTGCCACGCGATTCAGAAGATCGCGTGTGGCCGCGGCGGCCTGCCGCGCCAAGGCTTTGTTCTTGCGTTGTTGGATGACACAGGACATGACTTCTCCGTTCCGGCGCGGGTGCTCCGGGTCCAGTCAAGGTAGGGGGTGCGACAAGTCGAAGCAGTGAGGATGTTGCGCCAGCGGCTATCGCCTATCGGAAAGTCGCATTGTCGGGAGCAACGAGCCCTCGTTTGTGCGATGCAGCGTAGAGTGCGCGCTTTCCGGGCATGGCGAAAATACTGTTTCGATATGCGGCCATAACGGCCGGCTATGGCTGCCCTGGATCCACCCATTCGGCGCCCTCGAAGGACGTTTCTTCCAGCTGGCCGCGAATGAAAGTGAGCAGGGCCGCCTCGATCGCCAGGGCGGCCTGGGTTAACGGCACGTCCTGCGACGTGATCAGACAGGCGGTGAGGTGAACCGGCGGTTCGATCGGTGTGGTGGCGATATCCTGATGCCCCGCCACGTCCGAGAAATCTCCCTTGGGCAGAATGGCGTGCCCGAGGCCAGTTTCGACCGCGGAAAGCATCACATCGAACAGATCGGATTCGGCGATCGGTTCCACCGCGATGCCTGCCTGCGTGAAAGCGCGATCGAGCAGCCGACGTAATACATTGGTTGGCGTTGGCAGAACCAGCGGCAGTTTGCTGATTTCCTGCAACGTCAGAGATGCCGCGCGCAGCGCGCCTCTGGGGCTTGCAAGATACAGGCGTTGACGGAACAACACTTCGCGCGTGAAACCGCCCTCCTGGTTGTCTTCGAAAACGATGGCGAGATCGATGGCGCGCGAGGCGACTTTTTCGCGCAGCGTAAGGCTATCGCCGGTGACGAATCGCAGCGTCACCTTCGGCAAGGTGTTGCGGCAGATCTCCAGCATCTTGCCGGTGAGCGCTGGCGCCATCGTCGAGGCCATGCCGAAGCTCACCACGCCCTGCACGTCGCCTTGGGAGGAACGCACGATCCCGGGCAGATCGTCGACGTGGCGAATGAGTTTGAGTGCCTCCTGATAGAGCACTTCGCCCGCCACGGTCGGTGTCACGCCACGCGAGCTGCGGTGAAGCAGCGTCACACCGAATTCATCTTCCAGCTCCGCGATCTGTTTGCTCAAGGCGGGCTGTGCGATATGGATAAGCGCCGCCGCGCGGGAAAAACTCCCTGCCTCGACGATTTTTGCGAAGTAACGCAAATGCCGGAACTGCATGACTAACGCTCCTGAAGGCAGCAGACCGTTTGCCCCTGTGCAAACCCCTTTGCGCAAGGCCCGCATCGATTATGTGTGCTCGCTGGGAAATGTTCCAGCAGGTTGAAGGTGTAGCCATTCGCGGGCGATGGTTTGTACGCATCCGGGTTGGGAACGACGGCCAAAAAAAGCCGAATAGCGACACTTGGAAGGTCGACTATCCGGCAAATGGGGAGGGTAATGGGTGCGCCGTAGCTCAACGGCTTTGTTCTTCCGATACGTCGGCGGCCACGTGCAATGCCTCGTTGGTCTGCGTCGTTCGTGGTTTATTGTGAGCGCACCAAAGCGGGCGATCTTTTCGAAACGCACCGACTTTTTCGCATCCGCACGGAGCTTTGAATCAGTCAGAGGCGCATCAACGACGCCCACGCGGTGTCGTAAAGGCATTCAATCGTTGATATAGCTCCATGGCCAGCGCCACAGCGCGGACAAATGCCGTTCCTGTCCGAGTGATTGTCGAGCGCCAATACCTCGCCATAGACGTGGTGGCAATCGGAGCAGACGAATTGCTGGATGAAGTCGTTGTCCATGGAAATTCTCGCAAGCTGCCTTGGTTCGACAGCATTCTCGCGGAGCGACGCAACTGGCGATTTTCAATTTCCACGTAACTTTCCAATTCGCATGGTTACCTGCGCGAGCCGCAGGCTGCTCGGCGGGTCTGCCGAGTGAGCGCTGAACATACATTGGTGCCTTGCCCATCTTCGGGGCAGCGAGCTGATATAGACATGGGTTTCACCTGACCAGGAGAAAGATGCGGAGCATCCGGGGCGAAAAAATCTTCCAAATACTCCGATACCGCCCGGGTTCGCCGGGCTTGAACGGCGGACCGCCGTCTGTTCGACCTGTTTTTGCATCCTCTCGTGGAGCAGCTAACGGCGCAGATGATGTCCAGGAATTCATTCAAGCCGAACCGCCTCGCAGGCCGGCTTAATTCGTGCGTCGGCGCCTGCCAAGTGTTCGCGTCGCAAGCACAGAATCGAACGGAGGCTGATAATGGAAGAGCAGAACATTCGGACGGCCATTGATCGACATTGGGCCGCATCCGCTTCGGGTGATCTGGTTGCCGAGCATGAGATCTATCACGAGGACGCTGTGTGCGAGTACCCGCAGTCGGGCGAGGTCATCCACGGTCGCAGCAACCTGCAGGCGCTTCGTGGCCATCATCCGGGTAAGCCCTCAGGATTCAAGGTCCGGCGTATCGTGGGAGAGGGTAACCTCTGGGTTACCGAGTATGTAATCAACTACGGGGACAAGCGCGCCTTCACCGTGAGTATCATGGAGTTCCGGGGTGGAAAGGTGGCGCACGAGGTTCAATACTTTGCTGATCCCTTCGACGCTCCTGCCTGGCGCGCTCAGTGGGTTGAGCGAGAAGCGTGATCCACGGCATGTAACGGCAGCCCTGCAAAACAGTGCGACTAGTGGCCTGTAACGATTGAATCGGGAGTAATTCGACGTGTGGGGTCGAAGTACTTCCACTTCACTGGCTTGGGTTGCTCGTTGTATTTGCGGATGTAGCGCATGAGCTTTCGCTTGAGATCGGG
>Ga0302231_10000051_pt1 | contig 99289 bp, 86 predicted proteins | sample II_Palsa_N2_2_FD_193522 | JGI IMG/M metagenome (GOLD analysis project Ga0302231, IMG submission 193522) | Peat permafrost microbial communities from Stordalen Mire near Abisko, Sweden - II_Palsa_N2_2 | ecosystem: Environmental > Terrestrial > Soil > Palsa > Peat permafrost | place: Sweden...
GCCGCTCGGGGAACAACACACTCTGCGAGCGATCCACCCCTTCTACAAATCGGCTCATCGGCTGGCTCCCGTCGATTCGACGCGCCAATTTTATCCGATGGCAGAGTTTTCACACAGCCTGGGTCGGAACCGGACATAAAATTTGCACCAGCGGCCTGCACAGCGTCGACCGGCACAGGCTCTCAGCCGAACCGGAATCGCAAGATGCCGCGGAGCTCGCCAGACCACTGTGCAGTATGTTGCCACTCTTTGACAGCGACGCCGGCGCCGCCACCTATTCCGGAAATTGAAGTCAGATCTCAGTGAGTGCAATCAGCAGATGTTCTAGTTGCTAGCTGACTACTTAGACGATGAGATGACCGTAATGCTTTATTCCGCCGTCGTGCACATTGATCTGGTATTGAGCTGCATCGGCCGCCATGCGCTTGTGGCATGGAAGCGTTCGAATACATGGTTCATGATCATGCTGCTGAGCGTGAGTGCCACAGCGTTTTGCTCACCTACGGTTCCGCAGCCTTTCTTCGATGGCGTCTAGCACGCCCGAAGCCCCCATGGGATTTACACTGAAATCCGGTTCAAGCCGCATCGCCTAGTGGCACAGGTGCACCGGCCTCATATGTGTGTGTTACATGCCCACCTCGTGCACGGGGATCGGCGTATCAGCTACTACGCCATCGAGCCCCCCTCAAGGCGGACGCTTTTGCGACGGACTGGTCGATGGGGAAATCGTGATTCATCCGCATTCGTCGAGCGATGTGATGGCCGAATTCAAATCGCCGCGGATGAAGTGGTCAGGGGAGTTTCACCGCTACTCGCCGGGCGGCTAAGCGCACAGAAGGAGGGGATCTCGCCGCGGCCTTTAGCCACCGTGCAAAGGACATTTTGCTCCAACATAGCGGCTCGAGAATCGCCGCCTGAGTCGTCAATCGCGACTTAGGGGAATGATCGGCAGGTGACAACCGATCTGGCCTCCCCGAAAAGATCCTACACGCCGCAACTAGCGACGCCGCCATCGGCATATCGATCCACACGGCCGCACGCTCAAAACCAAATACGCCAGTCGTCAATTCCTTGACTTTGGGTATGCGCTTAGAAGACGCGCTGCGGGGTTAAAGCAGCAGCTGGTGGCCAGCAAGCAAAACAACAAGTTTGGGCAGCAGCACTGGGCGGCTACGTCACACTTGACCGCTTGCCGACGAGCCCGTAACCGCTCCAATAGGTATCTACCGACTTGTTAGATTTTTGGGTGCCTGCGGTGTCGTGATTCACAGGATGACCAAATAAATCTTCGGTCGAGCCATGTCCAATCTTCAAAGCGCGCACGTTAAACATCATATATTTCAATGAATTGAGCTAGCGCCGCAGCAGGATAGTAAATTTAATGGGACGCCAATTCCGTGTACGATATTTGTATACTTCAAAGCACAACTTTTCTCAGCAGCAGCCGACTCGTCCGAGTAGCCCACTCATCTATGAACCTTAAGCAATCGATATGCACACGGAAAACACAGTGAAGAAAACATTCAAATGGGAACATAAGTTCCCCAAACTCGGCACATCCATACCCATGGAAATCGAGGTTGAGCTTGAGGACAAAAATACTGAGATATCGCTGGAAGAAAAACTTCGTCGCGCGAGCGCATCGCTTGCTCAGTATTTTGATGAACCAACTTCTATCTCCTACGTCGAGTTCAGGGATAAAGCCGAGTCAGCAGTAAAGACAGGCAACCTTGCCACGAAAGAGTGGTTGATCGAGCAGCACGCGAGCATCAGCTCGATTGACCGCCCTCAACGAGAATTTCTGGTCGATGCATGGTTTGCGCTCATCAGAGCCGAGAACGCTATCGACGAAGAGGAAGCCTGGACATATTTGTCTGAGAGCAACGCCTGCGTCGGCAAAGCTGATGATCATTTTTCGGAATTTCACGTGCGTAACTTGCAGAGTGAAGGTGGTCGCGCCAGTAAGCCCACTCCACGTGAAAGCATCGCTGAACCAAAAATCATGCATGAGTTCGTGCGCCTTCTAAAAGCAAGAAGGCCGGCGAACGGCTGGAAGTCAAAAGGCGAAGCGATCAACGATGCTTTGGTCAATGAACTCGTAACCTTCCTGCGTGCTCTCGATACAAACGACTCCGGTATCACGGAGCACAATCTGGATGACCGTCTACGCGGGTGGCTTCAAGATGAAAATAGCCCGGCGTTCAAAGCGTACATCGGAGACTGAACGTTTTAGCCGCTCGACGTAAGGTGTCCTTCAAAGACTCTAGATGCCGAATCGTTCGCAGTAAGGCTGCTAAGTCAGTCACTGCCCTTGCTTCCGTCACGTACGCTTCTAGGATGGCTGTACCTGCCGTTTGGCTGGTCCAACAAGCATCGAGACACTTGTACGCCTTCTGCCCTGCTTTATGGGCTTCACCTTGGATAACTGACTCCTGTCGTAGGTATGGTCATCCCCGGCATTCATGCGGATGAAATGCCCGCCCTTGGTGATGTACGGCACGACATATTCCATCAAGGCATTCATTGCCTCGACGTTGCTGTAGTGAATGTCACCCACGCCACGGCGGATGTATTCATCGGCGTGTGCATTGACGTTCCAGTACGTGCCTTTGCCTTGCGTGATCTGATCACGCCATACCTCACCGATCTCTCGCACGATACCGACGTGATCACGGTGTTCATTGCCGTCGACGAAGATTAGCAAGTGGCAGTGGTACGACTTGTAGAACCCCTCTTCCATCGTCCAGGCGTAGCCTCGTAGCGTTCGAGGGAAATCCGTCTGTAGATAGGTAATCAGCGTTTCACGGTATGCCCTGGCCTGCTCATAAGTGATGCGCTGGTCCTTGCTAGCCCATGGGTAACAGGACGCCTGACGGAAACCAACGTCGATACGCAGCACGAGATTGCGGGACCACTGTGCGTATATCCCGTCGACTAACGTTCGCAGGCTCCTGGTGTTATCACGCACTGCCCTGGCGAACTTCTCGCGCTTAGCCATGAACTCCCGCGACTTAGCCTCCAAGCGTATGGCCTCGATGCACAAGTTGACTTCAATGACGTCAGAGGCGATCGAAAGGTCAACCACGCCTAGCAAGTGCCGGACACTGTCGGTGTGCGTCTCAAACAGCCCCAGAAGAGGCGTAAAGGTGTGGTGGGGAAACATATCGCGCACCACGCTGAAATCGTACTTCAGTACCTTAAGAAATTTCTCACCTAGTGGCGTCGCCTTACCCTGACCCTTGTGCGGGGAATAACTAAATAGCGGCCCCCGAGTATGGATGACCATGCGGGTTACCTTCTCGATCTGCACAACTCGCTTCGAGAAGTCCATATCGTTCGTATGGACGCGGCAACTCCTCCCGTCTTTATCGTCATAGCGGATGACCGCATCGTCTTCGAATATCTCCCCTGCCCTCCACGGCTCGCGCCGCCGTGGCTTAGCCGCCACCTTATTCATACGAAGCTCCTAAGTCGGATTGGGTATGAGCGTCGGTCACTACGCAACACCTATGAGCGCACATGGCGCTCCTGGAGCCTCGGTTGTACCGAGGCGCTCTGTTTGCTGGGTAAGTGCGACCAACGGTGGTCTGATGACCACATACCATGCATGACTGAGTAAGAAATACCGGCATGGCTAGCTGCCATTAGAAGCTGACGCTCAGTCGCGTGCTTAGCGCCATAGCCTATGGCTACAAGAGCAAGAGCAAAGCCCATGTCTAAAAGGGCAATAACATAGATACCGGTTCTATCGGCTTTTGAACCTCCCATAAAACAGGGGGGCTTTTTCGGACAATCCGCGTTAATACGGATGAATCTAACGAGAGCGGCCCAAGAAAGTTAACGTTGTGGCTGGCCAGTAAATTCCCGCCATAAGCCAACGCCTTCCCGGTCTAATCGGCCTGTACATCGATCGATGCCGCTTTCAATTCCTGATCATATTTGTGAATTTCCGCCCAGTCCCAGAAAGTCCGGTGACCATGCTTAAAACTCGGGGGAAGAATTGGTCCGATGGCTTTTGCCTTTCCAGCACGAACCTCCTCGGCATATTTCTTCATCGTGTACAGCTTTGCGCGGCTGCACTGGAAGTGCGCGCACAAATCGCGAATGGACGCCCTGTGAACGGGCCGAAGCGAATCGTCTGTCATTTTCAGCATCTCTAATTCACCGCTTCGCGGCGTGAGAGCGAATCAGAACAGCTTTCGGTAATGTCTACTAAACAGGCTAAGTGCCTACGGAAACGCTAGGCTACTTCGGCCGTTTGACATTTAAAGAAGAACCGGTCGGGGTATAAGACCTTTTGTCGGCAACTTCTTTGTGAGGGGCCCGCGTCAGCGGCAGGATCTTCAGGCGGAGGGCGTATTCACGCCTACGGCAAACGGCGATATTGACCAAACTGGCTGTATTTCCATTCATGAAAATAAACAACTTTTCGTATATTTTCGGAGTCCATCTTTGTACATTTAGATCTAAATATATTTTAGATTGTATGAAATATTTACTAGGTGACGGATTGAAACGTTTTATCGACTTGCAATCCGACCGACAAAATGCAAAATAAAATCAGTCATTCGTTGTTCTAGTCACGACTGGCTATTAATTCCTATTACGGCCTATAGCCGGAAATTCTTAGGAATAACTGAATTAAACATTGTAGATAGATGAGACGAATACATTCGTCTCTTGGAGCAGTACGCCTTGAACAGTCACATTGATATTTCAAATGCACCGGATCCGGATGGAAAACCTCAGGACAGCACCGATGTCGCATTGAACGCCCTGTTGCCGAACGAACGCGCGATGAAATTCGCCAAGTTCGCAAAGCATTACCCATCGATTGAAGATGCCATCCAGCGCGGAGTGACTCAGAAGGACATCCGGAAGGCTCTTGCAGCGGACGGTCTTTCCTTGAGCGCCGTCACGTTCAAAAAGCTTCTGGAGTCGTTGCGTCAACAGCACAAGCGTGACATCGATATCCGCAATAACGCAGAGGGAGAGTAGGTATGAGCAACAATCCGAATTCGAAGCTGCCTAGCAACCAGTTCATTCGATTTAACCAGAAGGTCACTTCAGCGAAGGATCAGGCGAACAAAGACATCAGTCCTTGGTGGTGCGCAAAAACGTACAACATGCCTGCCCTGGCGCCGATACCGGAGGAAACGCCGTATCCCGTGGAGGCTTTGCCACTCGATTTACGGGACGCAGTGTTGGAAGTGCATCGTAAAGACGGTGTTCCGATCGCCACGACCGCTACGTATGTGAACGGCTTTGTCGGCTTCGCCGTGCAGTCCATGGCGAATCTCCAGATCGATGACGACGAAGAAATCGGCTTGGCACCGTTCTGCCTGATCGTCACCTCGTCCCGCGACGAAACGAACACCCTCTCAGGCCGCTTCGCCACCGCACTCAATGAAATTGATACGGCAGGAGCTTCGTCACACAAGGCGGCAATGAACGCGTTCAAGGGAGAATGTCGCCGTTGGAAGGCCGAAGGAAAAGTGCTCGATGGCATGCTCACCTCACTGCTGCTGGCAGGGCAGAGTACGGAACCGATGCGTGCAGAGCTGGTCGAGCACGAACTCCGTCAGCCGATCAAGCCGCGCCCTCCACGCTTCTTATTTGATGACATTGAGGGTGGCGAATTCATCGATGCGCTGGAAGGTAACAATCACAGCGTCGCTGTGCTTGCCGACGAAAGCGCCAAGTTGATGAAGAGCGCATCGTTCAGCAAGATTGTCGCCATAAACAATGCCTCTAAAGATATTGCGGTTCCGTTGAAGCGTGGCCGCGATGACAGCGTGATCGTTCGTAACGCACGTGTCGGCCTTATTCTGGCCATTCCGCATTCGCTGCGAGACACCTATCTGTCGGAGCATGACAGCGACGCGCTTGGAAGAGACAAATTGGCTCACTACCTTTTCGTCGATTCAAAACACGTCGCGGAAGATCACATCAAGTCGGATGCAGATTCATCGTCGATTGCAGTCGATGCACTTAACGCTCGTTTCAAAGAGCTGCATGGTAAACGCAAACAATTGATGGCCAACGGAGCGAGCACGCTCCCCGTCGTCAAGCTTGATAAAGATGCTGCCGAACTTCTGCGCAACTTTAAAGCCGATGCCAAAGCGTACAGTAAAGGCGGCGCAGCGCTGCATGACATCGCGGACGTTGTGCAAGCAGCTCCCAAGCACGCTTGTCGCTTGGCTGGATGGTTTCATTGCTTCACGGGGCAGCCGGGTGACGTGACGCGTGACACCCTCGCCCGAGCGATCACGATCGTCGTCTGGCATACCGTGCAGTTCAAGCGTCGCTTCGGCGAGCTCCCGCTGGTTCCACAGGTCGTTCTGGATGCCCAAGAACTCGACAGCTGGATGACCCGGAAAGCATTCTCGAAGGGATGGCTTTCAATCGAGAAAAAGTGGGTCAGGGGTAACGTCACGCCTACTTACCTTCGCGATGACAAACGTCTTGATGCGGCTCTAGCTTTTTTGGTTACTGAAAAGCGGATCCGACTGATATATGGTCCACGTCGGCAATGCCAAATCCAGGTTCATGTCGGCTTCTAGTAACGGGCACGCTATCCCGGCGAGCCTCGCGGCTCGCCGGGATTTTTTGCGTTCCCCCGGTGCGGATGAGGGGTTCGCCGGGCCGACGGGCTCAGGCACATTTTTTTCCCTAGACGAAAAGCATGCTTTTTATGCCATCAATGGCATAAACACCACGTCTAGGAGCATTTGACGCAAGGCATAATCGGCAGTTCCGCCGTCCGCAGCATCATTCGCGGTCAGCCGGGCCAAAACCTTAACCCGACGCGCCTGAAAGCCGACTCGCATGCATCAGGACAGATCGCTGCCCTAGTAGGCGACGCCATTTGCGTCTGCAGATCGCGCGCTGTAGCGGATCAGTTTTTGCAGCCCAAACGCTCGGCACAGTCCTAGACCGCCTTCTGCCCGACTTAAGTGCTAATCTCTCGTCGCGTTCAAACAGTACTACACCGACGCAGCGCAATAACCTCCTAGCAGCCGCCGCTGGTTCGGCGAAAGCCCGTGTAAGCCAAGTCGACTACCTCACCCTTCCGTAGTGTCCAGAGCGACTGAGATGCGTTGTATTTACGTGAGCAACACTTGCATTGCCCTAGAAACGGAATAGGCGCGCCGTGCTTTATTCTGGTCGTGTAAGTCTGGGAGTGAAATGTCTCGACCCTGACTGTTACACCCTCCGCACATTAGCTACTCATGCATACGTTGCATACCGGCCCTCACAGGCTGGCACTGCCTTTAAACATTTCTCGCCGTGTGGATCCCCACCGTCTTGCACAGGCAAGAACACTAAAAAGACAAAAAAAAAGCGCACCATTGAGTGCGCTTTTTCCAATCTTCCAATTCTGAGGAATGGGCTTAACTAAAGCGAAGGCAGTGCCTACGAAACAGCGAATGCATTTAGCCATCCCAAGTCTAGTTCTTGGGTGCTGTTTTCCCTTGCTTACACTCGTCAGTCCATTCGTCAATCTGGTCGTACGCGACGACCGCATCCGCACCACGTTCTTTGCGGTAAGCCGTTTCCCAGTCATCGAGACATTTGTTTCCCGTGCCTGGAAGCTGCACGCTTCCAGTCAATGCTTCCGCAGGGGAGTTAATGCTAGATGCACCGCTTGGTGGGGCCTCACTGGCTTGCTGAGGTTCTTGCGTCGCCGTCGCGGCAGCCTTTGGTGTGGGTGCATCGGAGGCAAGCTGTCCGCCTTTCAAATTGAACGTCTGCAGGGTCCCCGTATCTCGGGTGACGACTTGATTAGGCCCTTCCAGCACACCGTTGACGAAGTGAAAATCGAAGAACAGCTTGCCATCTTTGTCCCACCCCTGCATCTCGCCATTCATCTTGCCCGACGACCAATGCGACACGACACGTGTTGCGTTGCTTATGTCGTGATAGTTGACCGGCATCGCCGAAGCAGCCGTGGTGACTTGGACGATGATGTCTTCCACACTCAAATCACGGTCTTCCCAAGCGCCATCACGCAATCCGCCTACAAACGTTCCTTTCTGAACCACGTCACCCTGCTCGGTGAGTTTTGTGTATTGTCCGTTGGGTTTTCCTTCGCGAAACTCTGTTGATATCTTCGTCGAGCCGTCATCGGTGCCGACGGTGCCGGAATCTATCTGTCCATTCTTGAAAACCGCATCAGTTACTTGTTCTCCCTTGGTATTCCACGCTTTCACCGCACCGTCCGCCTGCCCGTTGTTCCAAGGCACCTGAGAGACCAGCTGCTTTCCGTCGTACGTATAGATCTTTGTCTCACCGTTGAGTTTGCCACTGGACCAGTTCAGGCTTTTGACCAAGGCACCTGTTTCCGGGTTATAGAGCTTGGACGGCCCGTCAAACTGTTCGTCGGCATAGTGAAGGGTAAACGCCTTGTCGCCGCCGGTTCCCGTGCAGAACGCATCGCCATCGACCAAGCCCTTGGCAAAGTGTTCCTCGCAGCCGGTCAAGTCTTGCGCGTTGGTCGATCGACCGGGCGTCGAAGCGATGTTGGTTGTCCAGTAGTTCTCCAGATTGTTGGGGATCGTATCTTTGAACGCGACGGTGCCCGTAAACGGGTCGTCACTTCCGTGCTTGTAGGCCAAGCCTCCGGCGGTGTCGATCTGACGCGAGTCCAATGTATCTTGGCCGCATGCTGCGAGTAACGAGCACACGAGTGCGGCTGACGTAAGCGTCTTTGCTGTTTTACGCATGGGAAACCCCTGTAGTCCTTAAGAATGGTCGGTAACGCCTTTACGGCGTCACACCTGCGCGGTCGATTGATTGAACGCTGGCCTGCGCCTCGTTCCACCCGTAGCGCAGTCCCACCAAAATGCCGCTGGTGGTGATGGCGATCAGGGCGAACGCCATGAACAGCGCTAGGACGACGTCGCCCGCCGCCAGTCCATCAAGGCCACCGATAATCAGCAAGCCAATAAAGAGCACGGCTACCGTTCGCCAGAGGACGCCAAGGCGGCGCTTGGCAGTCCAGGTGAACGGGATGGGCGATCCCTTCTCGGCCATCGCATAGGTCCAACCTCGCTTGGTCGAGCCACGTACCAGTACGCCTGACGTAACCCCCATCACGACCAGCATGAGGTTCGTCCCGGTTTCTACATTGGCGGCGATTTGCCCGAGGATGGCTGCAATGATCAGCAACCCCAGTGTTGTGAGCCCGCCCAGCCACAAATTTGATTTTCTCTGGCTCGCGTTGAGATGAAACTGACGCATGATAAATATCCCTTTAAGTGAGTAAATTGCGGTTGGGTAAGATGGAATGCGGCATAACGACATGCGAGCGAGCGGATCCGCTAGCCAATCTGTGCTGCCGTTACTCTCAAGTCGTCAAAGTTTTTCAGCCGCGGCGGGCAGCTCGAAGAACTCGCTGCCTTACAACGCTGTCTTATCGCGGTAGAACGATTCGCGTGGCTATGCCTGGCGCCCACGCCGATCCGGCCCCCCGAATAGCGGGGCTGGGCAAACGAGGGCGTTAGATGTGCTGCCTATCAATGGCTCACGGCGTCCTTGCAAAGTGTGAGGTGGTGACTTGTGGGAAGAATACCTACTAAATAGGTATAAATCCTGAATTACATATAACGTTTATGCAGGTATAGCTTCATTGACCGTCCCTCCAGGTCCGGTCATGAAGCGAACTTCTCTCTATAGCGAACGGCACACCGTGCTCGTTGAATATCTTCGCGAGCTGAGAGTGCTGCGTCACCTCACGCAAGCCGAAGTGGCCGAAGCCATCGGCCGACCACAAACTTATGTCTCAGATATCGAGAAAGGTAAGCGCGGGCTGGACTTGCTCCAGGTGCTGGACCTTTGTGAGGCGTACGACCTGACGCTTCCAGCCTTTTCGGTCGAGTTAGACCAGCGACTAAAGAAGCTTGCTAAGCCCTTTCGGCGAACGAACCGCTAGCCTCCTCGCGCGGCGTCTAAAAGCATGTCCTCACAAAAGCGAATTGTCAGACTGATAGGGCGTCATGATCGTGCCGCATTGCGGACACTCGTCATCACACATCGCATCCCAGGAGTCTTCCCACTCGTTTCTGCAGTTGATGCACTTGTAGAAGTTTAGGTAGCGCCTGGAAGGCTCAGAATCACGGAAACAGCGGCTCATATCAGCCCCCGTCCCGCCATGCTCACGCAGTCCGCTCCGACAACGATGTGATCCAGGATTCGGACGCCGATCAGTTTCAGGGCATCGCGTAACTCGTCCGTGATGACTCGATCGGCGGTGCTGGGTTCGGCAATGCCGCTAGGGTGATTGTGGGCGAGAATGGCCGCGCAAGCGTTGATGCTTAGCGCGGCCCGAACGACTTCTCTAGGGTAAACACTGGAGCCGTCAACGGTTCCAGTAAAGAGTTTTTGGCAGTCCAAAATCTGATGCCGATTGTCCAGCCACAGGACATGAAACTCTTCATGTAGCAGCCCGCCGAGCCGCATACGCAGAAAGTCGGACGCATCGGTTGGATTGGTTATGGCCCCCTGTCGCTTTAGCTTGCTTATGAGAATGCCTTCCGCCGCGGCCAGAACATCGTTTTCGGTCGCAGCGGCAAGGTCGTATGTAACGCGATCGATTGGTTCAACAAGATGCATGAGAGACCTCCTTGGTAATGGAAGAGCAAACAAAAAAGGCCCGGCAAAAGCCGGGCCTTTTGAACGTTTGGTTGAGGTGGAAATGGGGCTATGCGGGTTCACCCCGCGTTAAGAGACGACTTGAAGAAACGAGGCGAGTCAGGAGTCCAGACAGTCGAGACCTTTAATCGATCAGTGTTAGTGCTTCATCCCATGCCTTCTTCTTAAGCTCAGCCCCTTGACCAAACCAGGCCGCGTCGAGACGATTACCATCGCTGCGCGCACGGCGGTGATGGTCGACAAACTCCGTAACACTGTTGACGAGGCCCCACGCGGTGTTAGCTGCAGAAGTCATGCCAGCGCCTTTACCACGCCCATCAAACAGCCCCCGTACCGTTTTGAATGCCCGCTCATTAATGACCGTGGTGCGTGCTTCGGAAACATTGGCCGTGGGGTACGTCAGTATTCGCTGCAGCAGCGCTTCCACCGTCTTGGCATTGACCCTGCACTCGGACAGCGCCTTCATACGTTGCATAAAGTCGTCCCATGATGCGATCGCGATACCAAGCTGCTGCTTAACGGCTTGCGCATCGAACTGAGTCCGATGCGGTACCTTGATGGCACCGGCCTCCTTCCTGAGAGCGACGGACAAAGTATTCTGGCAAACGACCCTGACCGATGTGAATTGGGCCGTAGTGGCCAGCGAGCCATCGCATGCTGTCGCGAGCAGTAGATAGCCGTTGACCTGGTCGTGGCCTTTCAACGTCGCACTCTGGCCGGTTTTCGCGAGCGCCCAAAACTTCTTGCCCTCTTTGAGTACGCCCGCTGTCTCCAACTCAAAGCCTGCAATTTCTGTGAGGTCGCGATAGAACTCCAGGATCTCCGCGGGCTGCACTACGTGGTAGCGATCGGACACGATGGCCAAGGGTGCTTTGGTATCGGAGCGATAAAGGACCTTCTGGCCCGGGAAGGTGGAGCTGACCTCGGCATCAAGGCCGCTGTCGAACAAGACATCTGACGCCTCGATGGACCAGTTCATGCCGGCTTGCTCGGCCCAGACTTCGAGCGGTTGATGAGATGCAAGCGATTGACCCAGCCCGTGCCATGGGACTGCGTTGACGTAGGCCATAGATTGAACGGAATGCATGAAGGAACTCCTAATAGAGAGAGACAAACGCATAGAGCCCGACCGAAGCCAGGCTCTATGCGTAATCAAGGGGAAACAAGGGATAGGGCGGATGCCCGGTTAGGCCCGCCATTCGGTCAGCGCGATGTAAGCGAGAGCTTTAGTCGTTAGTCGAACGAGTGGCCGCATTGCTTGCAGAGATTGGCGGCTGTGAGGGACTGCTTTATCGTTTCACCGATGATGGATCCGGCGAAACAACCGGTCGCTCCGCCACGAAAGCCGCTGATGATCGCGTTGGCGATCCGGTGGAGGCGACGACCGTTCACGACAGTCGCGTCCGCAGTGGCCGATTCCGCCAACGCCGATGACACACCACGTATGGCACCCGCCACACCACCCGTGGCTGTGGCGATCTTCTGCACGTGATGCTTAAGCGCGGCCAACGCTTCCGTGTGGCAATTCGGACACGTGATCATTGGGCTGTATCCCCCATTGACGGTCGTGCTTCTCCGGCGGCTCGATGAGTTTTACCGCAAAGGAAACCGACAAAGAAAACGATGGCGAACGCCACGAGGCTTTCTAGCACTGGGTAATTGAATATCACGATGGCTCCATGGTCTCGGCAGCGCGACTGACGGCGCCAGTCTTTGCGCGAGAGCTAACTGTCGCTCTCCATGGGATGGTGTAGATCTCAAATAAATTTGGTTGTGTATTCCCCTACGTTTCAGATCGCAGTGGATTGAAATGTGATAACTCTTCCGCCAGATTTCAACTTGTCTAAATAATCTGCCCAAGCCTGCATCATTCGAGTTCGCTCTTCCAAAAATTGAGCGGCATGCGTGTATGCATCGCGCACCTTATTTGACTCCGCATGTGCCAGCTGGCGCTCAATGGCGTCTGCACGCCATCCCATTTCATTTAGACGTGTTGCCGCCATACTGCGAAAACCGTGACCGGTCATCTCATCACCCGTATAACCTAATCGGCGGAGCGCGGCGTTTACCGTGTTTTCCGACATTGGTCGAGAGATGGTGCGAAGCCCTGGAAAAACGTAGCGTTCGCCGTCGCTCCCGGTATAAGCGTGAAGCTCTCGAAGGACAGCCAGCGCCTGTGAAGATAACGGAACCAAATGCGCACTCTTCATCTTCATTTTCTCGCCGGGGATGCGCCACATAGCGCCATCCAGATCGAACTCTGACCATTCGGCATGACGAAGTTCACCTGGTCTAACAAAGACCAGAGGCGCGAGTTTCAAAGCTGCTGAGGTAACAGGTTGTCCTAGAAATCCGTCAATTGCCCGCAACAGTTCGCCGATGCGAAGTGGATCGGTAACTGCCGCATGATGTTTGCTTTTAGGGGATTTGAGCGCCCCGCGAAGGCTTGAGGTTGGGTCGTTCTCCGCCAAACCTTCCAATACGGCGTACCGAAACACCTGCCCCGCCTTGATTTTGGCTCGTTTCGCAGTTTCTAACCTTCCAGTGGCCTCGATCTTTCGAAGCGCGTCTAGAAGGATTCTTGGCGTAATTTCGCCAATTGGAATCTTCCCCAAAGCCGGAAAAAGAAGCGCTTCGAGAATCCATTTGGTCTTACTCGCAGTTACCTCGGCGACGACTTGGCGCCCCATCCACTGCCTAGCAATGCTTTCAAAAGTAGAAGTGATCTTGGTGTCCTCCTCTGCCTTGGCCTGCTTGGCTGCCTTGCGCGACTTTCCAGGATCTCCGCCGTTGGCGACCTCGCGTCGGGCTTGGGCACAAGCATCTCGAGCAGCTGAGAGCGAAATATCAGGATAGATCCCGAGCGCCAGAAGCTTTTCTCGACCCCCAACTCGGTACTTCCATCGCCACAGCTTCGAGCCCGTAGCCTTAATCAATAGATAGAGACCACCACTGTCCGCCAGCTTTCTGGCTTTCGCGGATGGCTGAGCTTTGCGGATAGCCAGGTCGGTCAGCGGCATTTGGGGGTACTCGTTTTCAAGCTATGGGCAAGAGACAGCCAGTACCCCCAGATATACCCCCAAAATGTATTGGATTCAACTGAACACCTTTGGATGCCATAAAACAGTTAGACATAAAAAAACCCGCTTTTATGCGGGTTTTCCTATGTTTTTTGGACTCTTTTGGACGTCCTCGAACGGTGTAATGGTGCCCAAGAGGGGACTCGAACCCCTACGACTTGCGTCGCTACCACCTCAAGGTAGTGCGTCTACCAGTTCCGCCACCTGGGCAGGTGTTGTTGCTTTAGTGCTTTTTCGTTGGCTGCGTTGCTGCGGGTACTTCGCCGTTGCTTTTCGCCGGTGCGGCAACAGCCGGTTGGGTTGTCGCTGCTGCGGACGGTACCTCAGCATTGGCCGGCGCTGTCGGCGTCACATTTGTTGCTGCTGACTTGGTCGCCGCCACGCCGGACATAACGCCCAGCCCGGCGTCCGAATTGTGCACCTGACCGCCGGTGCTGTGCAGGTAGATACCCATGCCCAGGCTCAGCAGGAAGAACAAGGTAGCGAGAATGCCGGTGGCCCGGGTAAGAAACGTGGCCGAACCGCGCGCGCCGAAAACAGTCGCCGACGCACCGCTGCCAAAACCTGAGCCCGCATCGGCGCCCGCGCCGTTCTGCAGCAGGATCAGCACGATCATCGCTGCGGCGATCAAGATGTAGAACACGCTGAAAATAACAAACATGGGTTTATCTTAGACCTGTTGCGCTTGATGCGCGGCGTTGCAGATACTGAGAAAATCAGAGGCTGCCAGAGAAGCGCCGCCGATCAATCCTCCATCCACGTCCGCCTGCGCGAATAATTCGGCGGCATTGCCCGCCTTGACGCTACCGCCATAAAGCAGTCGGGTCAGCCGGGAAATTGTAACATCTTCCTTTTCTAGTTGGCTACGAATGAAAGCGTGCACCTGCTGCGCCAGCTCCGGCGACGCCGTGCGGCCGGTACCAATCGCCCAGACCGGCTCGTACGCGATAACCGACGTGGCGAAGCTGGCGATGCCGTTAAGCGACAGAACGGCCTGCAGTTGCCGGGCAATGACGACGTTCGTCTCCCCGGCCTCATGCTGCTCCAACGTTTCGCCGACGCAGAGAATGGGCGTGAGCCCGCCGGCGAGCGCAGCGGCAAATTTGCGCGCGACCAGCTCGTCGCTCTCGCCATGATAGTGACGACGTTCGGAATGGCCGACGATCACCCATTGCGCGCCGATATCACCCAGCATGGCGGCGGACACCTCGCCGGTGTAGGCGCCCTGCCCGTCGTGCCCGCTGACATCCTGCGCGCCCAGGGAGACGCCGGAGTCACCCATCCGCTCATTCGCGTCAGCGAGGTAGGGAAACGGCGGAAAGATGGCCACATCCACCGCAGCCGGCTTGCCGACGACGATCTCGTCCACCAGGGCGGCCACCATTGAACGGCTGCCGTGCATTTTCCAATTACCGGCGACGAGTTTCTTGCGCATGGGCTGCTTGCACCGCGTTAAAACCGCAAGCTTAGCGACGGTGCGGCCTGGCGGCAAACCAGCCAACGCTGGCGCGTGACGGCCTGCGTGGACAAGAATGCGGATTGAACACAGGAATGACCATGACTCCCACCCGTCCACTCAGTCTTGTTACCGGCGCGTCGGCCGGCATCGGCGCGGCGTTTGCGCGTGCACTTGCCTCGAGAGGCCATGACCTCGTGCTGACCGCGCGGCGCGTCGATCGGCTGGAATCGCTGGCCGGCGAACTTCGCGAGAAACACGGCGCCGCGGTCACGGTTCTGCCGTGCGATCTCGCCGATACGTCCGCGCCGAAGCAGCTGACCGATGCACTGGACGCCCGCCAACTGAAAGTCGACTGGTTGATCAACAACGCCGGCTACGGCGTGCCAGGCACCTTGGTGGACAGCGCATGGGAAATTCACGCCGATTCGCTGCAGGTGCTGCTGACTGCACCGACCGAACTGGCACGGCGCCTGCTCCCCGGCATGCGCAATCGAGGCTATGGAAGAGTGATCAATGTCGCTTCACTGGCCGGGTTTCTTCCCGGCACCTCGGGACACACGCTCTACGCAGCGACCAAGTCGTATCTGATCAAACTGTCGCAGTCGCTGATGCTGGAAAACCAGGCAGCTGGCGTAAATGTCTGCGCGCTCTGCCCCGGCTTTACCCGTTCGGAATTCCACGACGTCACCGGCACCCGCGAAAAGATGAACAAGCTGCCCGATTACATGTGGCTCAGCGCCGAAGAAGTCGTGCGACAAGGCATCGACGCGGTAGAGCGCGGCGATGCGGTGTATGTCACCGGTCGACTCAACCGCATCATCAAGGCCGTGTTCGAACTGATGCCCGACCGCCTGGCGCTGGCGCTCTCAGCCAAGCAGTCCTCGCGTTATCGCAATGGTCACGACTAGCTCGGTTGATCGTCGCCAAACCTGCGATCAAATCAATTTGATTTCGCGCAGCCGCTGCATCAGATAGTCGTGCGAGGTAATCGATTCGGCGTAACGGCTGGGATTATCCGACGTGACGCACTGGGCGACGGGGTCGAGCACCACGTCCGGATTTGGATGCAGAAAATACGGCACGGAATAGCGCGGCTTGCGCGCGTTGGCGTTCGGTGGGTTGACCACACGATGCGAGGTCGATGGATACACGTGATTGCTCAGCCGCTGCAGCATGTCGCCGATATTCACCACGATGGCATCGCCCTCGGTCGTCACCGGCAGCCATTCGCCCTCGCTGAGAACTTCCAGACCTTCCGCGCTGGCACCCACTAGCAGGGTGATGAAGTTGATGTCCTCATGCGCACCGGCGCGCTCGTTCGCAATGTCGCCTTCCATCGGAATGGGCGGATAGTGGATCGGGCGCAAAATCGAATTGCCCTGATCGGTCTTGTCGCCGAAGTAATGCTCGGGTAAACCGATATGCAGCGCCAGGGCGCACAGCACGCGCGTGCCTAATTGATCCAGTGCTTCATACAGTGCGTAGCCGCGCGACTTGAAATCCGGCACTTCCACGGGCCACAGATTCGGCGGCATCAACGCAGCGAACTTCGAATCACGCGGAATCTCGCGGCCGACGTGCCAGAACTCCTTCAGATCGGCGTGCTTGCTGTCCTTCGCCGTCTCCACCTTGTATGGCGTGTAGCCGCGTGCGCCACCGCTGCCCGGCACGTGGTATTTCATCTTGGTTTCTGTCGGCAGCGCAAAGAAACGCTGAAAGGCATCGTAGGCGTTATCAATCAACTCGCGCGCGATGCCGTGCCCGCTGATGCAGCAGAAGCCGAACGCGCGATAGGCCGCACCCAGCTCCGCGACAAAGGCCTCGCGGTCCGTATCGTAACGGCGGATATCGAGCGTAGGAACGTGCTTCATGAGGCTTCGGTGAGATACGTTTGGGCGGCTGATTTTACGACGTCGGCCAGCCGTTCAGCCAATGCCTGCACCTCGACCGCATCGGCGGCCTCCACCGTCACGCGCACCAGCGGCTCGGTTCCCGATGCCCGCAGCACCACGCGGCCACGGCCCTGCAGAATGTTTTCGACATCCGCGAGCGCTGACTGTACTGCTTTACCCGACAGCGCCTCGCGCGCACCGACCGCGCGCACGTTGAGCATGATCTGCGGAAGCTTTTGCAGACCCTGGCGCGCCGCAAACAGATCCTGGCCGGACAGCGACAGGGCTTCGAGCATGGCCAGCGCGGCCACAATGCCGTCACCCGTGGTAGCGCGATCAAGGCACAGAATATGACCGGACGTTTCGCCACCGAGCATGCCGCCATGCTCGCGCAGTAATTGCATGACATACCGGTCGCCGACGTTGGCGCGGATCAGCGGCACATCGATACGGGCCAGCGCCAGTTGAAGTCCATAGTTGCTCATCAGGGTGCCTATCACGGGCCCCTTCAGCACGCCGCGCGCATGCAGGCTGCGGGCGAGCACATAGAGAATATCGTCGCCATCGGCCAGTCCGCCCAGACGATCAACCAGCACCAGCCGATCGCCATCGCCGTCGAAGGCCATGCCCATATCCGCCTCATGTGCCAGCACCGCCTGCTGGACAGCCTGTGGATGGGTCGAGCCGAACTGGCGGTTGATATTGAAGCCGTCCGGCTTGTCGCCGATGACGATGACCTCGGCGCCCATTTCGCTGAATACCTTGGGTGCCACGTGATACGTCGCGCCATGCGCGCAATCGATGACCAGCTTGAACCCGCGCAGGCTGAAATCTTCGGGCACCGTGGCTTTGCAGAATTCTGCATAGCGCGCCACCGCGTCATCGATACGACGCGCCTTGCCCAGGCGCTCGGAATCGACCGTGACAAAGTCGGCGTCGACCTCCTGCTCGATCGCCAGCTCGACGGCGTCGGACAATTTTTCGCCGTGAGCCGAAAAAAACTTGATGCCGTTGTCGTGGTGCGGATTATGCGAAGCGCTGATCACGATACCGGCGCTGGCCCGCATCGAACGGGTGAGAAACGCCACGGCGGGCGTCGGCATCGGACCGAGCAGGCCTACATCCGCGCCGGCGGCAACCAGGCCGGCCTCGAGTGCCGACTCGAACATATAGCCCGACACGCGCGTATCTTTGCCTATCAACACCGTCGGCCGATCCTTGCCCTCGCGTACCAGTACCGCGCCCACGGCACGACCCAGACGCAGCATGAAATCCGCGCTGATCGGCCAGTGCCCGACCAGACCGCGGATGCCGTCCGTGCCGAAATACTTGCGTTGATTCATGCTGTCGTTCCTTGCAACGGCGTTTTTCGTCGGCGGAGCATAGCGCCGCGGCGGAATTGCCGCTCAATCATCGTCCGGCCAGCGAGGCATGGTGGCCTTTTCGCCGCGCTTCGGCTGACTATCGATCGCTTGGACACCGGCCCAGACCGCCAGCGCATCGACCGTGGCCGCCACATCATGCACGCGCAGCATGCGTGCGCCACGCTGCGCCGCGATCATCGCGGCGGCGGCCGAGCCTGCGGCCCGCTCCGCGGGAACCGTTCGCCCCGTGAGCGCGCCGATCATGCCCTTGCGTGACATGCCCACATAGGTGCCGCTGCCGAGATTGCCAAAGCGCTCCAGTGCCGCCAGCAGCGCGAGATTGTGCGCCAGGGTCTTGCCGAAGCCAAAGCCCGGGTCAACCATCACCTTGCGCTTGTCGATGCCGGCCAGCTCGCAGGAAAATAGCCGGTCGGTGAGAAAACGATGCACCTCAACCACCACGTCGTCGTACTGCGGATCGTCCTGCATGCTGCCCGGTTCGCCCTGCATGTGCATCAGGCACACCGGCACGCCAAGCTCGGCCGCGGTATACAGTGCGCCCTCGCGACGCAGGGCATAGACGTCGTTGATCATGCCGGCGCCGGCGGCGACCGCGGCGCGCATGACTTCGGGTTTGTACGTATCGATGGCGATGGGCAGCGAGGTCTGCGCCATCAGCTGCTCGATCACCGGCACCACGCGGCGCAGCTCTTCTTCGACGGAGACATAGGCCGCACCGGGCCGGGTAGATTCACCGCCGACGTCGAGCATGTCAGCACCCTCTTCGGCCATGCGCAAACCCTGCGCGACCGCCGCCGCCGCGTGGTCGTGCAGACCTTCGCCAGAAAACGAATCGGGCGTGAGGTTGATGATGCCCACCACGCGCGGCTTGTCCAGTCGCAGCGGCCGCCCGGCGCAATCAAGCACGGGCGCAAAAAGATCGATCGACATCTTCGTTACCTCAAGCCTTCGCTATCGCCATGAAGTGGCGCTGCATCATCCGACGGCCGCCAGGCCGCCAAGCTCACCCATGAACTGGCGATAGTGGCGCAGCTCGTCGATCGAATCGCGGATGTCCGACAACGCCGTGTGCGCCGATTCCTTGCCGAAACTCTTGGCGATATTCGGCGCCCAGCGCCGCGCCAGTTCCTTCAACGTCGAAACGTCGAGGTTGCGATAGTGGAAGTATCGCTCCAGCCGCGGCATCTGCCGATGCATGAAGCGACGATCCTGGCAGATCGAATTGCCGCACATCGGCGACTTGCCCGGGGGCACCCACGCGCGCAAAAATTCCAGCGTTGCCTGTTCGGCCATCGCGTGATCGGTTTCGGAGATCAGCACCTGTCGCCACAGGCCCGACTTGTGATGCTGGTTGCTGTTCCAGCTGTCCATCGATTCGAGCCGGTCGATTTCGTGCTGGATCGCGAACACCGGGCCTTCGGCCAGCACGTTCAGATCCTTGTCGGTGACCACCGTGGCGATCTCCAGAATCGAGTCGTTGTCGGTGTCGAGGCCTGTCATTTCCAGATCGATCCAGATCAGGTTTTCTTCGTTCACGCGGCTCATGAGTGCTCCTTTGGAAGGCCAGTTTATCAGTCTTGCCCGGCATAGCTCTCTAAATGCCTTAAGCGATGTATATACGCGCTGACGAAGGTTTCAGCTTCCGGCGCATTTGGCCCGTGCGATGATTCACGCCATGCAGACTTTCCTCTGGCACGACTACGAAACCTCCGGCGCCGACGCGCGACGCGACCGCCCGCTGCAGTTTGCCGGCATCCGCACGACCTTGGAGCTGGAGATCATCGGTGAACCGGTGATGTTCTACGGCAAGCCCCCGCGTGAAATGCCGCCGCATCCCGATGCCTGCATGATCACCGGCATCACGCCGCAGCAGGCCGAGCGCGAAGGCGTGATCGAAAGCGAATTCGCTGCGCGCGTACACGAGCAGCTGTCGGCGGCCGGCACCTGCGGCGTGGGCTACAACTCGCTGCGTTTCGATGACGAATTCACCCGGCAGATGCTGTATCGCAACTTCTACGAGCCATACGGTCGCGAGTGGGAAAACGGCAACTCGCGCTGGGATCTGATCGACCTGGTGCGGCTGTGCCAAGCGCTGCGCCCGGAAGGCATCGTATGGCCCACGCGCGACGATGGCTCACCCAGTTTCAAGCTCGAACATCTCGCCAGCGCGAACAAGCTCACGCAGGAGCGCGCGCACGACGCGCTGTCCGACGTCTACGCGCTGATCGATCTGGCCCGCCTGATCCGCGTGCGGCAGCCGCGTTTGTGGGACTGGTACTACGGCCTGCGGCACAAGCAGAAAGTGTTCGAGATGCTCGACGTGGTCGGCATGACGCCGGTGGTGCACGTGTCGTCGCGCTATCCGGCCAGCCGCCATTGCCTCACCGTGATCGCACCGCTGGCGCCGCATCCCAGCCGCGCGGGCGAAGTGATCGTGTACGACCTGGCCAGCGATCCGAGCGAATGGCTGGCACTGGACGAAGACGAGATCGCCGATCGCATCTTCACCGCGCGCGCCGATCTGCCCGAGGGCGTCGAGCGCATCGCGCTGCGTACCGTGCGGGCCAACCACGCGCCCGCGCTGGCGCCGCTATCGGTGCTGCAAGGCGTCGACATGGCACGACTGCAGCTCGACCTCGACCAATGCATGGCCCATCGCGACGTCCTTCGCGCCGCCGAAGGGCTGGCCGAAAAACTGCGTCGCGTGTTTCAGCGTGCAGCCGAATTACCGCCGCCGGAAGATCCGGAACTCGCCCTGTACGGCGGTGGCTTTCTGCCCGACGCCGACAAGAAACTCTTGGCACAGGTGCGCGCCACGCCGCCCGACCAACTGGGTCAGCGCGCGTTTCCCTTTCGCGACGCGCGCTACCCGGAGCTGCTGTTCCGCTATCGTGCACGCAACTGGCCGCATACGCTGGACGCCGAAGAAACGGCGCGCTGGGAGGAATTTCGCCAAGCGCGACTCACCCGCTACACCGCGCTGACCGGCCTCACGCTGGACGATTATTTCGCGCGACTCGCCAATCTGCGTGTCGACCCTCAGGCGCAGGGCAAGCTCGCCCTGATCGATCAGCTGCAGGCGTGGGGCGAGGAGCTGGCAGCGAGCGTCGAATGATCGGCATGTTTCGCTGGCCGGCGCCAGGCACGCCATATGAATACAGCTCTCGCGTTTTAAAACACCAGCAGCACGTCAAGCCCCCTATCCTCGCTTCAACCCATTCCCTGTCGATGGCTCTCTCTGAACTGACCACGCATGCCCAAAGCCTATTTCACCCCCGCCACCTTCCGCTTTCTGACCGCGCTCGATCTTCACAACAGCCGCGAGTGGTTCCACGCACACAAGGATGACTACGAGCGCCATGTGCGAGAGCCGTATCTGCAGCTGATCACCGACCTGCAGACGCCGCTGGCAAAGATCAGTACGCATTACCGTGCCGACCCGCGCAAGAATGGCGGCTCTCTGTTTCGTATTTTTCGCGACACGCGTTTCTCCAACAACAAGCTGCCGTACAAGTCCTGGCAGGGCGCGCGCTTTTTTCACGAGCGCCGGCACGAGATTCCCGCACCGTCGTTCTACATGCATATCCAGTCGGGCGATTGCTTCGCCGGTGGCGGCATGTGGCACCCGGAGTCCGATGCGCTGAAGCACATCCGCGAATTCATCGTCGACAACCCGGCGACGTGGAAACGCGCCACGCAGAGCAAGGCCTTTCGCGAACATCTGCTGTTGGGCGGCGAATCGCTCATCCGGCCGCCTCGCGGCTACGACGTTTCACATGAGCTGATCGAGGATTTGAAGCGCAAGGATTTTGTCGCCTCGGCGCATTTCACCGATGAGCTGGCCTGCTCCGACGAGCTGTTGCCGTGGTTGGTATCGACTTACAAAAAAGTCTCGCCACTGGTTGACTACCTGTGCGCTGCGCAAGAGCTGGAATTTTGAGTAATCCGAAAATCAGCGCTCGTGGAAAACACGCTTCGTGCTCAGCAGGTAAACCGCCACGGCTGCACCAACAATCGCGGTGATCGCCACATAATGCGCTGGCGCAAGCGGACCCAGCTTCGCCGCCAGCAGGCCGACCAGCGGCGGTGTGATGGCACCAAAGATGGCGTAGGCAATATTGTAGGAAAACGAAATACCGCTGAAACGAATCGCCGGCGGAAACGCCGCGACCATCACCGCCGGCACCACGCCGACCACGCCCACGCACAGGCCCGCGATGGCGTAGAGCAGAAGAAAATGTTCGCCGCCCGCAGCCAGATCCATATACAGGGCATAGGTCGTTACCAACAGCGCGGTCGAACCCAGCAACAGCGACCAGCCGCGGCCGATACGATCGACGAGCAGGCCGCCGCCGAGGCAGCCGAGGCACAGAAAAAACGCGGCAATGCTGCTGCCTTCAAACGCCAGCGACGGCGCCACGTGAAACTTCACCTGTACCAGGGTCGGCGTCATCAGGATCACCACCACAATGCCGGCGGTAAGCATCCAGGTGACCAGCACCGACAGCCACACGCCAACCAGGTGGCCACGCAGCACAACTTTTAACGGCAGCTCCTGCGCCAGCTGCTTGCGTTCGCGCAGGGCCGCGAATACCGGCGTCTCGCTCAGCCAACGGCGCAGCCAGACCGCAACGAAACCAAACAGGCCGCCGAGAATAAACGGAATACGCCAAGCAAAAGCCAACACCTGGTCGGGCGAATAATGCTTGCTGATGCCCGCCGCCAGCAGCGAGCCAATCAAGATGCCCGCCGTCAGACCGCAGGTCAGTGCGGCGCAGGCAAAACCCACGCGCCCCACCGGCGCATGTTCGGCAACAAACACCCACGCGCCAGGAATTTCACCGCCGATGGCAATGCCCTGCACGACGCGCAGCAGCAGCAGGAGCAGCGGCGCGATAAAACCAAGCTGCGCATACGTCGGCAGCAGGCCGATCGCCAGCGTCGGCACGGCCATCAAGAAAACGCTGAGGGTGAACATTTTTTTCCGGCCAGCCTTGTCGCCAAAATGCGCCATCACGATGCCACCCAGCGGCCGCGCGAGATAACCCGCAGCAAAAATGCCGTACACCTGCAGCTGCGCGAGCCAGGGCTCCACGCTGCCGGGGAAAAAGAGCTGACCCAGTACTTTCGCAAAAAACACGAATACCACGAAGTCATAAAATTCCAGTGCGCCGCCCAGTGCCGAGAGGATCAGCGTTCGCGCGTCATTGCGATTAAGCGGGCGGGCGATTGAGGACGATGGAGATGTTGCAGAGGACATCGAGTACTCGCTTGATATGTGAGATGAGCTGGCTGGCGAACATACACCCATCGCCAGCCAAAAATGCCGCGTCGCAGCAATCAGGCCGGCGCGTTATGGCCGTCCAAAAACATAATAGATGCCGTGACAACATAGTGCTATAAACGCGAAACAATTACCCGACGAAGCGACGCCATGCGCCAACCCACGATCCATTTCGCCTACCGCACAGCCCTGTGTGTCGCCGTGCTGACCGCGCTTTCTTCGTCGTTGCACGCGGAAGATTTCAAGCTGGCGGATGGCGAAATTGTCGGTCAGTGGAAAACGCGCATCGTTGCCGGTGCCGCGATGCGTACCAGCAACGCATCGAAACACCTCGTCGGCAAGGGGTTTGAATCCAATGGGAAACCCAAGGGCGGCGACGGTGCAGATACCGCCGACGACGGCAACCTCAACTATGGCAAAGGCGACGTCTACTCCAACCTTTATAAGATCGTCAGCGGCGTCGATTTGAAATACGGCAACCTCGGTATCGATGTCAGCGCACGCGCCTGGTACGACGCCGCGCTGGAAAATCGTGACGTGCCGCAGGGCAATACGCCAAGTGGCTTCGCCGCGAACCGCCCGCTCAGCGACAAGGGCTTTGACCACAGCAACCAGTTTTCCGGTTTCATGTTTCTCAATGCGTATATCTACGATCATTTTACGCTGGGCGACAGCACCGGACTGGACGTACGTCTGGGCAGGCAGAGCATCCACTGGGGCGAAGATCTGTTCGTCCAGAACATCAACATCGTCAACCCGACCGATTACACCACCCTGCACCGCCCGGGCACCGACCCGTCGACCGAATCGCAGCTGCCGGTCGAAATGCTGTGGGGCAAACTGACCTTTGACGGCCCGCTCAGCATCGAAGGCTTATATCAATGGAAGTGGCGGCCGAACGAGTACGACCCGTGTGGCACATTTTTTTCAGGCACTGATCTGGGCATCGATCGCGGATGTGCCGGCATCGAAAGCAATGCGTACTACCCCATCAACGCCTATTCGAAAGGCGCTGGTCAGTGGCTCAGCGACGGCTACCAGAATGCAGTGGGCGGCATCCTGCCGCGCGGCAAAGATAGTTACGGCAGCGACGGAGGCCAGTTCGGCGTATCGCTGCACTACAAGGCGGAAAGCATCGGCACCGATTTCGGGCTGTATTACATGCGCCTCAATTCGCGCGCGCCATACCTCGACGCCACCACCATCAACCCGGCGATCGAAAACAAAAGCCTGATTCCGACGCTGGAAGCGGCCGGCGTGCCGGCCGCGGATGCCGCTCTGTCGCAGCGTCTGTCAGGCATCACGACTTACTGGGCGTTTCCCGACGGCATCCATATCGCAGGCCTCTCGGCGTCGACTCATCTCGGCGGCTGGAAAGTCGCTGCCGAAGTGTCGTACACCTCCGATCAGCCGGTACAGATCAACACCGCCGACATGTTTGCCGCGTTGACCCGCGACGGCGGCCCGATCGGCAACCGCATGGCGACGCTGTTGCCCGGCGGCACGCTGCAAGGCTATGACCGTTTCGATAAAACCCAGGCGCAGATCAACGCCACGCGGCTGTTCGACGATGTGCTTGGCGCCGACACCGCCTCACTGATGGGCGAGGCGGTATGGAGTCACATGAATCTGCCGCCGCTTTCGGAAGCCCGGTACGGCCGTGGCTTCGCCTGGGGTTTCTCGCCGCAATACAGCGACGGCAGCTGCTCGCCGGTGCAAAACCCGCAAGGCTGCCTCAGCCAGGGCTATTACACGCGGCAAGCGTGGGGTTATCGCCTGAAAGGCCAGCTCAACTATTCACTGCCGGGCGGCTGGGCCTTGTCGCCCGCGCTGTCGTGGGGCCAGGACGTGCACGGCTTCTCGGCCGACAACCAGCTTGTACAGGGTCGCAAGCCCTACACGATCAGCGTCGCGGCGCAATACGCCAAGCGCTACTTCGCCACGTTGAGCTATACCAACTGGGTGGACAACGCGCCGTACGATCTGCTGAAGGACCACGACTTCCTCAGCTTCGCCATCGGCGCGAATTTCTAGTTTTCGCTGCCGATAAAACATCGGCAGGATGTCGTTATGCAATCCAGGGAGGCCCGTACGCCGAACGCATGCGGGCCTCTTCTTTTACACCTTGCGGATGGCCATCGGCTTTTGCCGAATCGATCACGACCAGCCGGCAGGACCGTCGAACAACTGGCCCGCAAAGAAAGCTGTCCGCACGCCGGCGCCCGTCAAACCGAACGCAATGAGTTGCTCGGCCGCGCTCGGTTTTTGACGATCTATCATCAAAATAATCGGCTCTCGCGCGTTGCCTTGCCGGCACAATGCGTCAACCCCGTGGCTGCCTTGGCGGTCCCGGAATTTATTTTTTGGCGATTCGCATGCGCATTACCGTGGGATAAGAGCCCGCCTTCCCGTTAATGACAGGCCTCGTCTGACTCAGCCGGCAAGCTCATACAGCTCGATCGGCAGGTCATCAGGGTCGGCAAAGAAAGTGAAACGTCGCCCGGTGTATTCATCGAGCCGGATCGGCTCGGTCACCACGCCGCGCTGCTGCAACTCGGCGACTGCCGCATCGATATCATCGACTGCAAAAGCCAAATGACGCAGGCCCTGCGCCTCGGGACGAGAGGGCCGCGGCGGCGGATCGGGAAACGAAAAAAGCTCCACGTGCGTCTGCGCGTCGATCACCAGATCGCACTTCCACGACTGTCGAGCCTCGCGATAGACCTCCTGCATGATCGGCAGCCCAAGCGTCTCATGATAGAAAGCGCGCGAGCGTTTGTAGTCCGAACAGATAATCGCGACATGATGGATCGATTTCAGCAACGACATCACCACTCAAGCCTCATGAAAGGGGAATGCCAGCACGTCGGCGATCGCGTTGGTGTCGGCCAGGCACATCAGCAGGCGTTCGATTCCCAGCGCCACGCCGGCGCAGTCGGGCAGCGCATCGAGAACGTCGAGCAACCGCGTATCGATCGGCAGTTCGGCGGCGGCGCGTTCGCGGCGAATAGCGTTATCCCGGGCAAAACGTTCCCGCTGTTCGGCGGCATCGTTGAGCTCGTGGTAACCGTTGGCCAGCTCGTGATGGCCCAGATACAGCTCGAAGCGTTCGGCGAGCGGCGGATCGCCGGCGCGAATCTTTGCCAGTGCACACTGCGTCGCCGGATAGTCGTGGATTACCGTGATGCGATCGCGTGGAAACCAGGGCTGCAGCCGGTGAGTGATCAGTAGATCGAGCCAGTCGTCGCGCACCAGCCCGGATGGCTCGATGCTGTAGTCAATCAGCGCCGCGCGTAGCTCATCGATCGCTGCATGCAAGGGATCGATACCGAGTTCGTCGAGAAAAAGCTGCCGATAGCTGACGATATGCACTTCGGCACGCCGGCCCACCATCGCCAGCGTGGCTTCGATCAGCGTAATGGTTTCTTCCATCAGGTGACGATGATTCCAGCCGACGCGATACCATTCCAGCATGCTGAATTCGGGGTTGTGGCGACCGCCGGCCTCACCATTGCGAAACACCCGGCCCAGCTCGTAGCAGTCGCCGATGCCGGCGGCGAGCAGGCGCTTGAGCGGATATTCCGGCGACGTGCGCAGCCAGCGCAGCGACGCTCCGGCATCGACATGCCCGCTGAACGTGGTGCTGAAGCTGTCGATATTCGGCTCGCTGTTACCGGCCGCGGACAGGATCGGCGTCTCCACCTCCAGCACGTCTCGGGTCGCAAAAAAGCTGCGGATCAATGCGTAGATGCTCGCGCGCAGATGCAACGCATCGCCCAGCGAACGTCCTGCGGCCGTCATATCGCGCCCTCGTGCTCGGCCAGCAGCGCCAGCAGCTGCGCTTCATCCCATACAACAACACCGAGCTCGGTAGCCTTATCCAGCTTAGAGCCGGCCTCGGCGCCGGCGATCACTACGCTGGTCTTCTTTGACACGGAGCCGGATACTTTCGCGCCGAGCGCTTCGAGCTTCTCTTTCGCCTCATCGCGACTAAGCGACTGCAGGCTGCCGGTCAATACCATCGTTTGGCCGTCCAAAGGCAACCCGCCGGCAGCGGCCACGTCGGGAATCGCATCGAGCAGTTGCCGCATCGCAGTTTCGGCAGCCTGCAGCCCGGCAAATGCCGCATCGTCGTTGACGAACTGCTGGAGATTGTTGGCTGCGGCCTGCGGCAGACCGGCAATGATCCAGTGTGCCTCACCCGCATCGCGCAGCTTTTGCAGAGTCGCGTAATGCTCGGCCAGCAGCCGCGTTCGTTTTGGTCCCAGCTGTCCGACTTGCGCCATGTCCAGCAGAGCGGCGAGATTGAGCTTGTCGCGCAGCTTGGCCGAAGGCGCGCTTTCGTCGGTCAGCGTCACGCCGACCTTGAGCAAATCGTCGACCACGTTCTGGTTGCCCGGCTGAGCAAAAAACGTGGCGATCGAATCGGCGACTTCCGCACCCACATCCGGCAGCAGACGCAGCACCGGTGCAGGTGCACTGCGCACAAAAGTCAGCCGTCCGAGCCAGCTCGCCAGCGTTTTGGCCGTGCTTTCGCCGATATGCATGATGCCGAGCGCAAACAAAAACCGTGACAGCGTGGTCCGCCGGCTTGCATCGATGCCAGCGACCAGGTTTTCAGCCCACTTGGTCGCTACCTTGCCCGCTTTGACTGTTTCAGGCGTGCTGCCATCACGTTCGTCGGCGCGCTGCTTCATTGCCACGAAATCGTCCACCGACAGTCGATACAGGTCGGCCGGAGTCTTGACCATGTCGAACTCGACCAGCGCTTCGGCAAAGCGTTCGCCCAGGCCCTCGATGTCGATGGCGCGACGCGCGGCAAAATGGATTAACGCTTCTTTGCGCTGCGCGGCGCAGATCAGGCCACCCGAGCAGCGCCAGGCGGCCGCGCCCTCTTCGCGCACCAGCGCGGAATGGCAGACCGGACAATGCGTGGGCATCTGCCACGGATGGGTGTTTGCGGGGCGCTGATCCTCGACCACGCGCACCACCTCGGGAATCACGTCGCCGGCACGGCGAACAATTACCGTATCGCCAATGCGGACGTCCAAACGGGCAATCTGATCGGCATTGTGCAAGGTCGCATAAGTAACGGTGACGCCCGCCACCTGCACCGGCTCCATGCGCGCACGCGGCGTGGCGGCGCCGGTGCGGCCGATCTGGATTTCGATATCCAGCAGCCGCGTTATCTGCTCCTGCGCGGGAAACTTGTGCGCAATGGCCCAGCGCGGGGCGCGCGAGACAAAGCCCATCGCCTGCTGGCCTGCGTAATCGTCCAGTTTGTAGACCACGCCGTCGATGTCGTAAGGAAGGCCGTCGCGCTTGCTGCCAATTTTTTGAAAATAGGCGATAAGCCCATCGAAGCCGGTAGCCGTTGAAACTTCGGGAGATACCGGAAAACCCCACTCGCGCAAACAGGCTAGGGTCGCCGAATGCGTCTCCGGCAATTCACCGCCCTCGACCACGCCGACCGCGTAAGCGAAAAAGCTGAGACGACGCCGAGCAGTGATCGCCGGATCAAGCTGACGCAGTGAACCCGCAGCGCCGTTGCGCGGATTGGCCAGCGGCTTTTCAGCGTGCGCGCGTGCGTATTCGTTGAACGTCTCGAAATCCTTGCGCAACATGACGACTTCGCCGCGCACCTCGAGCACCGCCGGCCAGCCCGTTCCACGCAGCTTCAGCGGAATGGCCCGCACCGTGCGCAGGTTGGCCGTCACGTCCTCGCCGGTTTCGCCATCACCGCGCGTGGCGCCCTGCACAAACAAGCCGTTCTCGTAGCGCAGGCTGATGGCCAGGCCATCGAGCTTGGGCTCCACCGAAAACACCGGTTGTTTCCGATCAAGCGTTTGTTCAATCCGCCGCTCGAACTCGGCGATCTCGCGGAACCGATCGCGCTCGGTGTCGCCTTCCTGCTCGAAAGCATTGCCCAGCGACAACATCGGCCGCTGGTGACGCACCTCGGCAAAGCCGCCGACGGCGCGCGCGCCAACCGTGCGCGTGGGCGAATCGAGCGTGGCCAGGGTGGGGTTCTGCAACTCGATCGTTTCAAGTTCACGCATCAGCCGGTCGTACTCGGCATCCGGAATCTGCGGATCGTCGAGCACGTGATAGCGATGATTGGCCTGTTCGATCGCGGCGCGTAATTCGGTCACACGCGTGGCGGGATCGGTCACAGTGGAACGCTCGGTCATGCAAATCTCCTGGATGGCGAAGTTTAACGACACCGGCGGCTTCCGAACGACTGGCCGGGCATGGCGGCGATCAGCGGGCACCGATCCGCATTTGTGGGAACTAAAGCCGGCCTGACTGCGTAAACAGGCGGCGTGCGGCGCAAGCTGTCATAGCAAGTATCATGGCGCGTCTATGCCGATTGACGCCGCAGCTGCCGATTCACGCCACGCCGTCGCCGCCGTTGCCGCGCCGGCCACCGTGGCGGAAGGGGTGGGCGGGCCCGACGTGGTGGCTGGGCTCAGCCGGGAAAACGTGTCGACGCGCGAACGCTACCGAGGCCTGCTCTGGCTCGTGTCGGCGGCCTTCTTCATGCAGTCGCTGGATTCCACCATCGTCAACACCGCCGTGCCTGCGATGGCCGACGCGCTCCAGGTCACCCCGTTGGGCATGCGTACCGCACTGACCAGCTATGTGCTGACGTTGGCGGTGCTGATCCCCGCCAGCCCCTGGCTATGCGATCGCTTCGGCACCCGCCGGGTGTTCGCCGCGGCGATCAGTATTTTCAGCCTCGGCTCGCTGCTTTGCGGCGTCTCGCAAACGCTGCCCGAACTGGTGGCTGCGCGCATTTTGCAAGGTGTAGGCGGTGCTGCGCTGATGCCCGTGGGCCGCTACGTGCTGGTTCGCAGCATCGCCCGGCACGAATTCGTCCAGGCGATGAGCACCGTGGCGACCTTCGGCCTGCTGGGCTCGGTGCTGGGTCCGTTGCTGGGCGGCGCACTGGTGGAGTTCACTTCGTGGCGACTGATTTTTCTGATCAACGTACCGGTAGGCATCGCTGGCCTGTGGTTGAATCGGGGCAATATGCCGGACTACCGGCTCGACAATATCAGCCGGTTCGACCTGGCTGGTTTTCTGCTGTTTGCGCTGGCGTCGGCGTTGCTGCTGACGGCCTCCGAACAAGCCAGCGGCGACCACCAGCGCTGGGGCCTGATCGCCCTGACCTGTCTGCTGGCAATTATCATGGGCCTGCTTTACGTATGGCATAGCCGGCGTACGCGTTTTCCCGTGGCGGACTTGACCTTGCTGCGCGTGCGCAGCGTCTGGGTGGCGCTGGCAGGCAATCTGTTCACGCGACTCGGCATCTCGGGCATGTTTCTGTTGCTGGTGCTTTTTCTGCAGGTCGGTTGTGGCTGGTCACCGTTGATGGCCGGGCTGATGATGGTGCCGCAGGCACTCGGCTCGATCAGCGCCAAATGGGCGATCAACCGCGTGCTCAACGCGCTGGGCTATCGACGGCTGCTGATCAGCAATACCGTGATCGTCGCGCTGCTACTAGCCTCGTTCGCATTCATGAGCAGCACCACGCCGATATGGCTTATCGCCAGCATGGTGTTTGTCTACGGCGGCTTCATGGGCCTGCAATACACGGCGATGAATACGCTGATCTACAACGATCTGGATATCCGTTTCGCCTCGATGGCTTCATCCATGGCTTCCACCGCGCAGTATCTGTCGATGAGTTTCGGCATCGCGCTGGCATCGCTGCTGATGGAAATGTTTCTCGGCCGCAAGGTGCACGTCGCCAATGCCTATATCGGCGCGTTTCACGCCACAGTGCTGGCGCTCGCGCTGGTGACGCTGGCCGCCACGATGGTGTTTGTGCGGCTACGCCCGGACGGCCCCAAAAAGAAGTCCCCTGTGCCGATGCACCATCCTGCCTGAGGCTTGCGTCTGGCCCGCGCCGGGTCGCTTGTTGACATCGTCATATCGGCGACGGCTGCGGCGGTCGACAACAACTTCAGCAATACTCTAGCGGGTCAACGCAAAGGAAGCCGGGCGATCGCGCGATGCGAGTCGCTGTACTGTTCCGCCGGCCTGGCTCGATGCGGTCCATTTGGCGGCGCAAACGTGGCCATCAGCGCCCGGTCTTCGCGTGTCGCGTCGGCGCTGTAGTATCAGGCCACCAGCCGACGGAACGAACATCGCATGCATCACGCCGCGGACATCCTGCTAACACTTTTCATCATTTTTATCGCGGCGCAGATCGGTGCGGAAATCGCCCAGCGCCTCAGGTTGCCCGGCGTGGTGGGCGAGATCGCCGTCGGGTGTGTGGTCGGGCCGTCACTGCTGGGCTGGGTCACGTCGGACATGATCCAGAGCGGCACGCCACTCGACGTGATTGCCGAAATCGGCGTGGTGCTTCTGTTGTTTTCCGTTGGCCTGGAAACCCGCCTCGATGATTTGAAGAAGGTCGGCAGCAGCGCGCTGATGGTCGGCGTGCTCGGCGTGATCATTCCGTTCGCCGCCGGCACGCTGTGGGCGCATGGCGAAGGCTTTGCGTGGGTCAAGTCGCTGTTTGTGGCGGCCGCATTTGTGGCCACGTCGGCAGGCATCACCGCGCGCGTGCTGCAGGAACTGGGCGTGCTGTCGCGAATGGAAAGCCGGGTGATTCTGGGCGCGGCCGTGATCGACGACATACTCGCCATGCTGCTGCTCGGCGTGGTCTCGTCGCTGCAGGGCGGCGGCAACGTCGACATCAAGTCGCTGCTGCTGACGCTGTTTGAGGCGATCGGCTTTGTGGCCGTTCTCGGCTGGGGCGGCACGTGGATCATGCGCAAACGATCCGGCTGGCTGGATGCACCCGCCAGCCCGCACTCCGCTTTTACCCTAATGCTGGCGCTGTGTCTGGGGTTGGCCTATCTGTCCACAAAGTTCGGGCTGGCGGCGATCATCGGCGCATTTCTGGCGGGCATGATTGCTTCGGAAACGCGACAGCGTGAATCCCTCGAACACCAGACCCTACCCTTGCTCTCGTTTCTGACGCCGTTCTTTTTCGTCATCACCGGCGCCAAGATCAATCTGCAGGATCTGGCCAGTGCCCATGCACTGCTGATGCTGCTGATCATCACGGTGATCGCGATTGTCTCCAAGCTCGCCGGCGGCTTTCTCGGCGCGCTTTCGCTGGGCAGACGTGGCGCGACGATTGTCGGCTTCGGCATGGTGCCGCGTGGCGAGGTCGGCGTGGTTATTGCCAGCCTGGGACTGGCCGCCAAGGTATTCGACGAACAGATCTACGCGCTGATTGTCGCCATGTCGCTGCTTACCGCCATGGTCACACCGCCCGTACTGGCCTGGTTGATGAAAAAACCCGATCCTCCAGGAGAGCCGCTGGTCATTCCGCAAAAAGAGGTTTGTTAGCGTGGCCAGCGGTCAAGACGAATAACCCTGCTCTTGACCCGCTCTCATGCAGCTTTTCTTGGCAGCCTGAAAGTTTCCAGCGCGCGACGCGTCATGAGATAGACACCGATTTCAACCGGATTGATGCTGTGGATGGCGCGTATGGCTTCCAGCAATTCGCTATCGGTGCACCGAAAACGACGACACCACAGCGCACGGCTGGGTCGATCACGTAGGTGAATATGTTCTGTCATCCGCTGTACCCGCAAAGAAATCATGCGGATACTTTGCCGGCGTGTTCATGAAATGCCTGTCGTCGACACGTTAGGCGTTGCGGCTAGCAGTCAGGTTCACGCCGAACCGCTAAAGAAAATTCAGATCGCTACACAGGCGTTCCGCCCGTTGGAACTCTCGATGGGAGGACGTGCGAGGAAGCCAGTCGGCTGAATTTGGAGAGAACTTTATTCCGAGTATCGAAAAACAATGCGCAGGTAAAGACTCACGCATAGTCTCGATGGGCCTTCAAGGATCGGGCAAGGCCTCGGTCAGCCCGAGTGAGGCGAAAGCCGCCGCGCGTTCGATCGCGGTGATTAACTCATTGCCGCCAAAAGGCTTGCGCAAAAAATAGCCGCGCTCCGGCAGGGTCTGTGGGTCAATGCTGGGCTCGGCCGAGATCACGACCAATGCCGCTTCGGGGTGACGAATCACGGCCTGCTCGCAGACCTGGATACCGGTCGTTTCGCCGGCCAGAATTACATCGGCGATCACCACGTCCACGCGCTGTTCGGTCGAGAGAAAGTGGATGGCTCCTTTCGAGCCTACGGCGCAATGCACCTCGAAACCGCCCTTGCCTTCCAGCAGCATCCGCATGGTTTCCAGTACCGCGTGATCATCATCGACGATCAGGACAACCTTGTCGGCGCCCATCGTTCATTCCCCTGTGTCTGGTCGCATTAATACGCCTGCTGCTAACGAGTCTACTCGACGGATGCATCCGGGCGTAAGCCTTGCCAAGGCTGCATCAGCGTTCGCTGCGGGCGTAACAATTTGCGTTGAAGCATCAGGAGGAAAGGTGCCCGATTTTGCTTTGCGCGGCACGATGCCCGCGAATCTCGTAAAGACGTTTGTCGGCCTCTGCCAGCATGTACTCCAGCGGTTCACCGGGGTGACGTTCGGCCACTCCCATGGTGAAGCCGATAGGCGCCAATTTCCGGTCTTGGTCAATACGCTGCGCGATGCTTTCAATGGTGGTGATGTCGGCATGCCGGAGCAGTATCAAAAATTCATCGCCGCCCATGCGCACCACGTCATCGTTTGCTCTCAGATGACCGGACAGAAACTGCGCCATGGCGATCAGCACTTCATCGCCACGTTGATGGCCGAAGCTGTCGTTGATCTGCTTGAAGCGGTCTAGGTCGAACATGATGCAACCCAGACGGTCATTTTCGCGAAGCGAGGTGGCCAGCTCCATCACGAAACGGCGGTTGTAGCAGCCGGTGAGCGCGTCGCGCACCGACCACTCTTCCAGCTTGCGCTGATGTTGCTGGCGCTCGGTGATGTCCTGCGCGTGGCCAAGCACATAGGGCTCCTGACCTTCGTCATCATCGAGCACGTTCTGGTATTGCCAGATGCGGCTGCCACCATCCTTTGCGATCAACTCGATGGTGCCGGAGTCCTCGCCGTTGGCGTTGATTCGATCAAGATAATCCTGGAATCGCGTCCGATGTTCGGGCCGCATAAAGTCCGCCAGTGACCGCCCGAGCATGTCGGCGAGGGAATAATCCAGCGATCGCGCCGCCGCCGGGTTGACGGAAATCAGGATGCCTTCCAGATCATGCGTGCAGATCAGGCCGAGGCTGTATTCAAAAAGCTTGCGAAAACGGCGATCGCTTGCTTCCAGCGCAATGACCGCCCGTTTGCGCAGCGTCACGTCCTGAAAGGCGCCTACCAATCGGCTCGGTGTGCCGTTTTCGGTTTCGACAACGCCAACGGTACGGACCCAAAGTTTCCGCCCTTTTGCCGTAATGATGGGCAATTCGAGATCCCAGCCCCGTCCATCCACAAAGGCTTTCTGGACGACTGCTTCGATGACCTCCCGCGCTTCAGGCGTGTAAAAACTGACGCCCTCTTCCAATGTCGGTTTATGCCCAATAGGCATCTCATGGATACGGCAGGTTTCATCCGACCAGATTACGTGACTGGTGGCGATGTCCAGTTCCCAGCCACCGACGCCGGCCACGCGTCCAGTGCGGTCGAGAAACGCCTCACTCGCGCGCAGCTTTCTGCCCAGACGTTCGGCTATCTCGGCCTGTCGATGCGCCAGATCGGCCTCGTTTTCCAGCGCCGCATTTTTTTCCAGAAGCACGGCGCGTTGCTCCAGCGCTTCCGCCGCGGCACGGGACAGCTCCTGAAGCGCATCGCGCTGAATATCCGTCAGCGCATTGACCTCGCGATCGATGACGCAGAGCGCCCCCATGCGCAGCCCATCGCTGAGCGTGATCGGTGCCCCTGCATAAAACTGGATATCGGGCGCCCCTGTCACCAGCGGGTTGTTGGCAAAACGCGGATCGCCCCGCGCATTGCGAATTTCCATCACCTCGTCGCCCTGGATCGTATGCGAACAAAACGCGACATCGCGCGGCGTTTCCTGCGTACCGGGCAGTCCAACATTGGATTTGAACCACTGGCGGTCCTCGTCAATCAGGATGATCAACGCGATGGGCATGCCGGTGACCAGCGCTGCCGCCTTGGTCAACGCATCAAACAGTGGCTCGGCTTGCGTATCGAGAATATTGAGCGAGCGTAGTCTCGCCATCCGGGATTGCTCGACGTTCGCATCCACGGCGGGTCGCATTGCCTCGATGTCGACACTTTCCATTACGTGACCACGCTCCAGCAGCGAGCAAGTTTTGCGCGGCTAGATTACCTCATAAAAACAATGCCGCCGGCGGGCGAAAAGCCGTAAAACGCGGCACGCACGGATGCCGTTCACAAAGTATGCCGGCGGCACGGCTGAAAGCGTCCCTGCGCATTCTGAGGATATGCTGCGCGTTCAGTTACCATGTGGCACGGGCAGTCGCCCAAACAGCGCAAATTGAACCTGCGGCGGAAAGACCTTTGACCACTGTCGAAAAAATCATCCTTTTCAGCGCCATGATCCTCTCCATCATGGCCTGCCAGCAGGTGCCCGACCCGGCAGGCCTGCGTAATGCGCATGTTGACCCTGCCAGCTACTTTGAGAACGACCGCTTGCGGACCAATACCCTGACCGCCTGTCGCGCCGGCTCCAGTGCCAATCAGGCCGCGTGGGCCAGTCTTTACGCGTGCAGGACGGCGATCGCGACCGAGCACGCCAAGCGCAGCGGCTGGAATCCGCAGTCGGTCTCGCCGCGCTGACGCCTTTAAGGCTATTGCCTTTACGCTTCCATCCACGACTGCGCCGTAGCGCTCGCCTGGGGCATTTCTTCGGGCGGCAGGCTATAAGGCATCGCTGACTGCGTATCGCTCGTGGTCAGCACCACGCAATCGAGCGTGCCGCTCATATAGGCTGCGCACTCCCTCGCCTGTGCCTCGGTGTTGAAGTGCTGGGGCTTGAGCTTGCGCCCGCGATGAAAACCGCACACCACAAAAGTTGTCGTATTCAACAGTCTGCCTCCCGGAGTTCGTCGCATCTTGCGCGGCGAACATGTCAGGAGATGAGACGGCCGATCCGGTTGTCAGCGATTTTCGCGTGGCGCCACGTCGGCACACTCGGCTCGCGCCTTCGTCCGCAGCGATGAGGCCCGCGGTCGCTCTCCCGGGCACAATTACACGTGCAGGAAATTGCGGCGTCAGCTGACGAGATCGCAAGCTCCACGCCTTTTCCAGAAGCCAATTAACGCCTATCCTCGCGGGCTGGCTTCGTTGTTACTATGTACCAAACCGCTGCGCGTCGCACACCTGCTCCAACGCAGCTCTGGGCCCTGATGACTGGCACGTATTACCTGGCTGCGAGGCCTATGGGCACCACTAAAAAAATCGATACTCCCGTTTCGCGTAGTCGCGCGCTGCCAAATCGGCGTCCCGCAAACAGGTTGCAGCTGACGGTCGCGCTGACCTGCCTGCTGGTGGCCGGTTGCGCCGTGGGTCCCAACTTCAAGACGCCTGCTGCGCCCGACGTGGCGGGTTATACCGATCATCCGCTGACGGCCACCGTCGCCAGTGCGCACGTCAACGCTGGCGAAGCCCAGCGCTTCGTCAACGGCGCCGATATTTCGGGTGACTGGTGGACGTTGTTTCATTCCGCGCCGTTGAACGCGCTGATCCAGCAGTCGCTGAAAAACAACGCCGACTTGAAAGCTGCGCAGGCGGCGCTGCTGGTGGCCACGGAAACAACCCGGGCGGGACGCGGCGTTTTTTATCCGAGCGTGTCGGCCGGCTTTTCGGCTTCTCGCGAAAAGGATCCGCCGGGTTCGCTGGCGCCCGTGCCGAGCAATAACGCCTACCGCTATAACCTGTTCACGCCGCAGCTGAGCATTTCCTACGCGCCGGATATCTTCGGCCTGAACCGCCGCACCGTCGAGTCGCTGAAGGCGCAGGAACAGGCCGTGCGTTTTCAGACGATTGCCACACAGGTCACGCTCAGCACCAACGTGGTGGGCGCCGTCGTGCAGGAAGCCGCGCTGCAGGCGCAGGTGGATGCGACCCGGCAACTGATCGACATCAACAAGCACATGTTGACGATCCTGCAGTACCAGCTGAGCAAGGGCTACGTGGGCCGACTCGATGTCGCCGCGCAGGAGTCGCAGCTCGCGCAGGTCGTTGCCACGCTGCCACCGCTGATCAAGCAACTGATACAGCAGCAGCATGCGCTAGCCGTTCTGACCGGTCAGCTTCCCGGTCAGGGGGCCGCCGGCAATTTCGATCTGGCGAGCCTGCAATTGCCACAGGATCTGCCCGTCAGCCTGCCTTCCGCACTGGTCGCGCAACGTCCCGATGTCCTTCAGGCGCAGGCCAACATGCATACCGCCAGCGCGCAGGTCGGCATCGCCACCGCGAACCGCTTGCCGAATATCGCGTTGACGGCGGATATCGGCAGCACGGCGCTGGCGCTCGGCCAGATCTTCGATTCAGGCACGGGATTCTGGAACATCGGCGCCGATCTCACGGCACCGATTTTTCAGGGTGGCACCTTGCTGCATCAGCAGCGCGCGGCCAAGGCGGCGTATGTCGAAGCCTCCGAACAATATCGCAGCACCGTGTTGGGCGCGTTCCAGAATGTGGCCGACACGCTGACCGCGCTGCAACAGGATGCTGAAGGTTTGAAAGCAGCGGCGCACGCGGCCGACGCCGCCAAAATTACGCTGGATTTGTCCCAGCGGCAGTGGAAGGCCGGCTACGCCAACTACCTTGCGCTGCTGAGCGCCGAACAAGGCTATCAGCAGGCCAGGATCAATCTGGTACTGGCGCAGGCCAACCGCTTTGCCGACACCGCCGCGCTTTTTCAGGCGCTCGGTGGCGGCTGGTGGAACCGCGCAGAGCTCGCAAATACCGATACAAACCAGGCAAAAAATGAAAAATAAATCGCCACCCGGGACGCGTGCGTTTCCGCCTGCGCCACGTTCAGCCGTTGCTGCCATGCTGCTCATCTTGGCCATGATGCTGGCCGCGTGCTCGTCCAAAACCGACGACGATACCAACGTGCAGTCTGCACCCGCCGCTGCGCATGACGTGACCATGACCGCCACCCAGCGCGAGCACATCAAGCTTTACACCGTCGCCTCGTCCCGATTCAGCAAGACGATAGATACCACCGGCGCGGTCGATTTCGACAACGATCAGGCCACCAGCGTATTGGCACCTTTCTCCGGCCCGGTATCGCGGCTGCTGGTTCAACCCGGCGATCACGTCAAGAAAGGCCAGCCGCTGGCGATGGTCGATTCACCGGATTTTGCGGCGGCCGTAACCGCTTACAGCAAGGCGCTCGCCACCGCCAAGACGAACCGTCGCCTGGCCGATGCCGACAAGGATCTTGACCAGCACGAAGGCGTGGCCCGGCGCGAAAACGAACAGGCGCAAACCGATGCAGTCAACGCCGAGGCCGATCGCGACGCCACACTGCAGGCGCTGGTCGCGCTCGACGTCGATCCGCAGGCGATCAAGGCCTTGCAGCAAGGCCATACGGTGACGCATATCGAAGGCATCATTCGCTCGCCGCTCACCGGCACCGTCGCTGAAAAACTCATCACCCCGGGCCAGCTTTTGCAGGCCGGCACCACGCCGTGTTTCACGGTGGCCAATCTTTCACGGGTGTGGGTGATGGCCCAGGTTTCCGGCTCGGATCTGGCCTCGATCCATGTCGGCGATACGGCGCAGATACGCACCGGTGACGACACGAAGGCGTTCAACGGAACCGTCGACAACATTGCCGCGCTGGTGAATCCGGATACGCGTTCGGTGATCGCGCGCGTCGTGGTCGACAACCCCGGCGACTTGCTGAAGAAGCAGATGTACGTCAGCGTGCTGATCCAGTCACGTCAACAAAGCAGCGGCATGCTGATACCGGTGTCCGCCCTCCTGCGCGACGATGAAAATCTTCCCTTCGTCTACGTGGCACAGTCGGACGGCAGCTTCGCGCGTCGCCAAGTGACGCTGGGCGAGCGTACCGGCGATCAGTTCAACATCCCCGACGGGCTGCATGCTGGCGACCAGGTCGTCGCCGATGGCGGCATCTTCGTCCAGTTCATGCAAAACCAATGAACGACCAAATGCCTCCTGACGAGACGCCGTCGCGCACGGCGTCGATCATGAATCGGCTGGTCGGCTCCTCGCTGGGCCAGCCGCTGCTGATCATCCTTATGACCCTGCTGCTCACCGGTGCCGGCGCACGATCGCTGCAGCGCCTGCCGGTGGACGCGTATCCGGACCTGTCGCCGCCGATCGTCGAGATCGTCACGCAGTGGCCCGGTCACGCCGCCGAAGAAGTCGAGCGGCTGATCACCGTGCCGGTCGAGCTGGCGATGAACGGCGTGCCGAAAGTTGCCAACGCCCGCTCGATTTCGCTGTATGGCTTGTCCGACGTCATCATCACGTTCAACGATGGCACCGACAATAATTTCGCACGCCAGGAAGTGTTCAATCGACTCGCCGATCCCAGCCTGCCCAGCGGCGTCACGCCCTCGGTGTCACCGCTGTCCGCGCCCTCGGGGCTGATATACCGCTACGTGCTACAAAGCCCCGACCGTTCGCCGATGGAGCTGAAGACGCTCGAGGCCTGGACGGTCGAGCCGCAGTATCGATCGGTACCCGGCGTGGCAGACGACTCGGGCTTCGGCGGCGGCACCATGCAGTATCAGGTGCTGCTCGACCAGGCCAAGATCGCCTCGGTCGGCCTGTCTGCCGTGCAGGTGGAGGCAGCGCTGGCGGCCAACAATGACAACGCGGGTGGCGGCTTTTATTCGCAGGGTGGCCAGTTCTACTACGTGCGCGGCCTGGGCCGCATGGACACGCTGGAGGACATCAGCAATGTCGTGCTGGCCGTGCATGACGGCACGCCGATTCTGGTCAAGGACGTCGGTCATGTCGTCATCGGCATCGCACCGCGCCTGGGCGAATTCGGTTACGAAAAACAGGACGACGCCGTCGAAGGCGTGATTCTGCTGCGCACCGGCGAAAAAACCCAGGACGTGCTGAAGCGGGTCGAGGCGAAGACGCGTGAGCTCAACAACGGCGTACTGCCTAGCGACGTCAAGGTGGTGCCCTACTACGACCGCACCGACCTGATCGCGCTGACCACAAAAATCGTCGAAGACAACCTGCTGCGCGGCATGTTGCTGGTTGTCGTAGTGCTGATCTTTTTCCTCTACGACTTTCGCGCGGGTTTGATTGTCGCCACCACGATTCCGCTCGCGCTGCTGTTCGCCTTTGTCTGCCTGGACGTGCAGCATGCGTCGGCCAACCTGCTGTCGATCGGCGCCATCGATTTCGGCATCCTGGTCGATGGCGCCGTCGTGATGGTGGAAAACATTTTCCGCCAGATCGCCGAACGAAAGACCGAGGGTTCACCGCTCAGCATTCGCGCGATCATCCGCGATGCGGCAGCCGAAGTGGATCGTCCGCTGTTCTACGCCGTCGCCGTGATCGTGGTCAGCTTTCTGCCGATCTACGTGCTGTCCGGTCCGTCCGGCACGCTGTTCAAGCCGATGGCGGATACGATGATCTTCGCCCTCGTCGGCTCGCTGATCGTCACGCTGACCCTACTGCCGGTGCTGTGCGCGTATTTCATGCGCAAGGGCGTGCGCGAGCGGCGCAACGTGGTGTTCGAGGCGATCAAGTCGGTTTACATCAAGGGACTCGATGTCTGCCTCGCCTTTCCCTGGGCGACCACGCTGATCGCCACCGTTATCCTGCTCGGTTCATTGCTGCTGATTCCGCGCATCGGCGCCGAGTTCATGCCACAGCTGGACGAGGGTGCGCTATGGGTGCGCGCTACCATGCCGTACACCATCTCGTTCGACGAGTCCGCCAAAATCACGCCAAAGATTCGCGACATTCTGCGCACCTTCCCGGAAGTCACCACGGTGGCCTCCGAGCTGGGTCGGCCGGATGACGGTACGGATTCCACCGGCTTCTTCAACGTCGAGTTTTACGTCGGCCTCAAGCCGTACTCGCAGTGGAGCGGCAGCTACCACACCAAACCGGAATTGATTGCCGCGATCAACCACAAGCTCGAAGCCTTTCCCGGCATCAACTTCAACTACACCCAGCCGGCCGAGGATGCGGTGGACGAAGCCGAGACCGGGCTGAAAAGCGCGCTCGCGGTGAAAGTATTTGGTGCCGATCTCAACACGCTGCAGCAGAAGGGCAAGGCGATCAAGCAGGTGCTGGAAAAGGTTCGCGGCATCCGTGACGTGACCCTGGTACAAGAGCTGGGCCAGCCCAGCCTGACAATCAAGATCAACCGCGCCGCCATCGCCCGCTATGGCTTGAACGTGTCGGACATCAACGGCCTGATCACTACGGCCATCGGTGGCGACGTGGCCACGCAGGTGGTGCAGCAGGAGAAGCAGTTCGACCTTATCGTGCGCCTCGACCAGAAGTACCGCGACAACCCGCAGGAGATCGGCAACATCCTCGTCGCCACGCCCGGCGGACAGCAGATTCCGCTGCGGGAGTTTGCCGACATCAACGTCACCAACGGGGCATCCTTTATCTACCGGGAAGACAACTCGCGCTATATCGGCGTGCAGTTTTCGGTGGAGGGCCGCGACCTTGCCGGCGCCGTGGGCGATGCCATCGGACAGGTCAACAAGAAAATCACCCTGCCGCAGGGCTATCACCTGGACTGGGGCGGTGAGTATTCGGAATACACCGCTTCCCGCGCGCAGCTCAACATGATTCTTCCGCTGACGCTGGGCTTGATCTTTCTGCTGCTGTTCACCCTGTACAGCAATTTCAAGTTCCCCTTCATCACCGTCGCCGGCGTGCTGCTGTCAGCGCCGGTGGGCGGCATCGTGGCGCTGTGGCTTACCGGCACGCCGTTCTCGGTATCGTCCGGCATCGGCTTCCTCGCGCTGTTCGGCGTCTCGGTGCAAACCGCGGTGGTCTACATTTCCTACGTCAACGAACTGCGCCGCGGCGGCATTGATGTGACCGAGGCGATTCGCCAGGGCGCCATTCTGCGCCTGCGCCCGATCATGATGACGGCGCTGGTGGCTGCACTCGGATTGCTGCCTGCGGCTCTCGCCACCGGCGTCGGCACCGACACGCAGCGGCCGTTCGCACTCGTCATCGTCAGCGGCCTGTTTACCCGACTGCTGATCAGCATCTTCCTGATGCCTGCTCTATACGCGCTGGTCGCGCGCAAGGATGACCGGCTGGAGGTTTGAAGGCGCTGCACTTTTCACGGGATGGTGCCGCTTCGCCGGCACCGTTCTCGTCGGGCGTGCGATCGAGTTGCGTTGATTTCCCGGCCGGCCCTGGCAAATTTTTACGCTGCTGCGGCCTGTCGAAACAGCCGTGAATACAAATACACGCATGTTGACGCCGGGGCTTCGAACGAGCCCACCTGCTTCCGCATTGAACCGCCCGATCGCGTCCAGCTTAAACGATCGTAACGTCAAACGTTTTTCGACAGACTAGCCTTGTTACACCGATTCGCTACTGCGTTTGATCGGGAGCTTCGCTGTAAAGAATCCAGGCATTGACGGGCCGCTTCGTACACAGCGGGCGTTCCTGCGACCATCGCCTTTTCTAGCCAAAGGATGGCCTCATCCGTGCGGCCTCTCATCACTAGAACGCTTGCCCAGTTATATTGCCCACGAAAGTATCCGGCCTCAGCGGAGCGGCGGTACCAAGCGGCCGCCGCTCCGAGATCCTTAGTCGTTCCCCATCCTTGCTCGCAACAACGGCCGACCATATTCATCGCGCGAGCGTGATGCTGTGTTGCCGCCCGCAGATAGCAGCGATGAGCGTTCTTGAGGTCCCGTTCAATGCCAAGACCATCAAGATAAAGATGGCCCAAGTTGTATTGCGCCCAAGTATGTCCGGCGTTCGCTGCGCGATGGTAGTAGGTGGCCGCCAGGGCCACGTCAGCACTGCAGCCCCAGCCGTTTTCCAAGCATCTCCCTGTCATGTTGATCGCATCGAGATTGTTTTGAGACGCCGCGCGCTTGAACCAGGAAAGACCCGCACTTTCGTCTTTTGCTACTCCAGTTCCTTCCAACAACATTTGGCCATAGCACAGCTGAGCTTGAGGCAAACCCTCAAAGGCCAATAGACCAATCCAACGCGCCGTACTTTCCGGTCGATTTAGGAAAAGGCTTCGCACCTGGTCGGGATGCATTTGCAGAAGCCGGTCACTGATCGATAGTGTGTTCATTCCTAGCGGCTGCAGCGTCAAAGGCTAAAGTTCGCGGTCACCAAGACCGTTCTTCCCGCGCCCGGCACCACATGATTCTCGGCCGGCGAGCTGAAGTAAGAGTTGGCGAAATAGTGCTTGTTAGTCAGGTTGTAACCGTTGAGCTGCAGCGACAGTGATCGATTGATGTTCAATCGCGTCATGGCGTCAAACGTAACGTAAGCGGGAACATGCGCGGTGTTGTCGACGTCCGCTGAACGTCGATCAAGGAAGTTGAAGCCGCCACCGACGGACCATGATTTGTCGATCTCATCCACCAGCCACAGATTGGCCTGATTGGGCGCGGTGTTCAGCAAGGCCGCGCCGACTGCGGCCGGATCCGAGGATTTCACTGTGTCCGAATTCAGATGGGTATAGCCGGCGATCACTTCCCACTGTTCGGTCAGATGTCCCGTCGCATCGGCTTCAAACCCGCGAACGCGTTCCTCACCGGCGAGAATCTGGGGCGCGGTCGGATTGGTGGGGTCACCGACCCGGGCGTTCCTCATCTGCGTCTGAAATACACCCGCCTGCAATGCAAGGCGCCCATCAAGCGCTGTCGACTTCGCACCTATTTCGAATGTCCGGTCCTTTTCCGGGGCGAGCGAGGCGGTTTTGGTGCTCAGCGATAAACTCTCGGCCGACGGATCATACGATGTGCCGTAAGACGCGTAGAAACTGAGGTCGTTGATGAGGCGATAGACAATTGAAGCGCGAGGACTCGCAATGGTGTCCGTGTGGCTCAGATGCGTATCGGTGATGGGCTCGTTGTAGTTTGCTTCAAAGCGATCTAAGCGCACCGCTCCGGTCAATTCCCAATGAGCTCCGAATTCAGCGACATCTTCGATGAGACCGCTAATGGTCTTGGTGACGGTGTCCGGTCGTTGGGTGACCTGGGTTTGATGGCCCGGGAAGGCTTCGAACGGATCAGGATCAAGGATCGGCGTTCCGGGAATCTCGTCTAGCTGGTTGGCAAAACGCGTGAGATCGGCCTCCTCGCGATCCAGTTCCAGACCGGCGATCAGATGATGATCAATCGGCCCGGTGGCGAATTGCCAGTGCAGATTGGCATTGTTCATCAGGGTCTTGACGGTACCTTTGACGCTCGGCCGGTCGCGGAAAGTCAGTACATCGTCTAGCGGCGTACCCGGCGGCGGCAAAGTGTCTCCGTAGTGGGCAGCGGTTTCTCGACTGTCGAACCAGTAGTTGCCCGCGCGTACCGCATCGGTGAACCAGAGATCGTCATTGAATTTGACATTCAATGATCCCGTCAGCACATCGACGCGAGTTTTGTAACGATCATCTTCGGGCAATCCGTAACTGGTATCGCGAGGAACCGGCACGGGACGCCCAAATGCAAACGGGATGCCGTAGTCCGGCACATCGTTTTGCTCCTGGTGGAGATAGTTCACCTTCAGCGTGACGTCTTCGCCCAATCCAAAGGCGAACGAGGGCGCGATGCCCCAACGCCGATTCTCTACAAAATCGCGATCAGCGACGTCGGATTTGATGACCATGGCATTCAGGCGGAAGGCCGATGAGTTGCTCATTTGGTAGTTCACGTCCGCCGTGCCACGGACTTCGTTATTAGTGCCGAGAACAACACTGCCTTGCTCGAAATCCGTCAACTGGGGTGTCTTGCTTACTTGGTTCACCACGCCGCCGGTCGAACCTCGTCCGAATAACGTTGATGCCGGCCCTTTGTAAACCTCGATCTCTTCGGTATTGAAACTGTCGCGGGTATAGAAGCCGGTGTCGCGCAAGCCATCAAGAAAAAAATCATCACTGGCGGAAAATCCTCGCAAGTTGATGTTGTCTCCGTGCGTACCGCCCTCGCCCGCGTTCAGCGTAATGCCGGGCACATTCTTCAAAGCGTCCTGAAGATTGTTCACCGCCTGTTGCTTCATAACCTCTGCCGAAACGACAGTGACATTCTGGGGCGTGTCCTGAAGCGATGTCGCAATCGCGCCCAGGCTTGGGGCAGTAACGACGACCGCGGGAAGATTTTGGGTGGGCTTGGTCGCATCCACGTCGATGCCATTAGCCGTATCGATATCTTCCGCGTGAGCTCCGCCCATCATGCTGGTCATGGCCAGGCCAAGAGTGGTCAGGCGGAGCGCCTTGGAAGAGATCGGAGATTGAGAAACCTTGAGGAAAAGTGCGCGTTTTTCTTCATGACGGGCCATGGTGGTTTTACTTCCTGAGTGGAGGACGACTGAGTTAGCGACATGCTCTGATCGAGGACTGGCTATCTGGCGGCCTCTCTCTTCTAACAAAAACAAATGCGAATACCATTAGGAATCATTCCGTTTTGTGCTCGTAAACCTCCTGATTAAGGCTCGATTTTCCTGCGTTCGATTAATGAATCCCCTGATGGAATGACCAATTCTTTCGCTGCTTGCCGAGCGCAACCCCTACCGAGGCCGCGCGTCTATAACGAAACCGGCGCTTGCTGCTAATTTGAAGTTGCTGTCTCCATCGACGCTGCCGCCCATCGCGGAGGCACGCTTCGCTCAAGCTTCGTCACCCGATCGTTGCCGATAAAAAGGCGCTGATCCGCGAGCACCGCGACACTGCTGCGATGGGAAACGACCATCAGAATCGTTTGCGGCAGGAGACGCTTCATCGCCGAAAGAACGGCCATTTCGGAAGCCATATCCAGTGCGCTGGTCGCCTCGTCCAGCAATGCGAGAAACGGCTGGCGCAAAATCACCTGCGCCAGCAACAGTCGCTGCAGCTCTCCGCCGGACAGCCTGTTCGAGGCGCTTTGCAAAGCCGTGTCCAGGCCATTCTTGCGTATCAACCGTTGGTCAAAACCAACCTCCCTCAAGGTTTCGTGCATCGTCTCGTCGGTTGTGCCGGGGGCGGCCCACAACAGGCACTCGCGCACGGAATGCTGCCACGGGCGAACGTTCTGGCTGACGTAAGCGCCCTTTCGAACGACCTCGCGGTATTCGTCAAAACTGAGGGGTCTATCGCCGAGACGCGCCGAAAAAAAGGCGGGGCTCGTCATGCCGGAGAGAACGTCGATCAAACTGCTTTTGCCGATACCGGACTCTCCCGATATGAGGCACAGCTCACCGGCCACCAAATGCAATGCAGCGATGTCGATGCCCGAAGGCGGCGGCACAATACGCATCCGATCAATACACAGCAGCGCGCCGGCATTTGTCGCGCGAATGGGAGAAACGGATCGCGGAGCGGCGTCCATTTTCATGTACTTTCGCCAGAGCTCGAACGCCGGCTGCGCTGAACGCAACTGTTGAAAGCTCTGCCGCGTCGACAGCGCATACGGCAGTACGCGTCCAAGAAGCAAACACACGGCGATAAGTGACGGTTGATCGATACCATGCCAAAGATGGGCGAACACAAAAATGGCGGAAACGCTGACGGCGGCCAGCAACTCGAGTATCAGCCTTCCAGATGCCACAAGCTCGATCTGACGACGATAGCCCTGATATAGCCGCGCGGACACGGCACCGTAGCTCGCTTTCTCGGCGTCCTCCCGCTCGAACGAGCGGACGTGACGCAGACGGCGTGGAAAATCTTCGCTATGCCAGAACAAGCGCGTCATGTCGGCCACGTATTGGCGGCTGACGATGGCCTGCTCGCGGCCAAACGCACGCGACGCCATCAGCCCAACGCATGCGAGCACGGGAACGGCAAGCATCAAGGGGGGAGATACCCAGAATGCGAATCCAAGACTGACGACGGATGTCACCGCCGCCAGCAGCAGCTGCTGTAACGCACTGAAGCCCTGCACGATAACTTCGACGTTGTACGTGAGTACGTTGGCGATCTCGGCCGAGGTGGCGTCCGCCAACGCTGCCAGCGGTGTTTCGGTCAGGCGCGCGTGTACTTTGCAGCGCAGGCCCAGGCCGTAGCGCCCGACGAGACGAGCGCCCAATCGCGCGGCTTGCCAGCGCATCAGTGCGAATGTCGACGTCGCGACCGCGAAAATCGCCACGTGCATTTCGATACTACCGTGCAGATTGAGCAGGCCCCCAGCGAGCGGCAGGCCATGTCCCGGTTGCACCAAGGCCACCAAAAAAACCGCGGCGAGGCTACCCGTAAAAGCCACGCCCAGCGACAGCGCGATGTAAGCGATGGTCTCTGCCAAATCGACGCCGTTAAAGGTGCTCAAGAGCGAGCGCAACAGATCATCGTCCTTGTAGCGCGCCAACCATCGTGACATGAACACTTCAGAGCCACCGACCGAACGCAGGCAACGACAGCCAAGGATTCGATGACGCCTTTCCGCGCTCTAGGTGCAGGGCCTCCGTCATAGTGAAAATCTTCATGCCCATACGTTTTCGTGAGTGCCTTTTCAGGAAGAAAAGGTTGCGTTGAAAAATCACCGGGCAGCGCGCCCGTGTGTCAGCCGAGAAAATCCCGCAATGCATCGACCGAATCCCGCGGATGGCGACCACGCTGAAGCTGGTACACGCCAAGCTCCGTCAGCCGCTGTTCGAAGGGATGCCAACCCGGTTGCCTTGATGCGTAAGGCTGGTCTTCGGTCAGCATCGCGCCGATCTTACTGCTGGGCAGGCGACGCAACAGTCGGGTCGGATCATCGGCCGACTCGCTGGAAACGAGAACGGCGCCGACAATTGCCATGGGAGCGGCGGCGAGATGTCCGGGACTTTGCCGCAAGTCCGCCTCGAATTTTTTCACCCCGCTGCGACGACGTATGGTGGGCGCCTCGCTGATCCAGCGTCTTGCCTGGTGATCTTCGACAAAACGCAGCGCATCGGATTTCACGTGCAGGTAATTGGCTACACCCGTGGCGAGCATGTTCTGTGGCTGCACAAATATGGCATCTTCGGCGACGAACTCCAGACCTTCCAAAAGGCTGTGCAAAGCCAGCGTCGATTTGCCCGCGCCGCTGGCGCCCAGCAGCAGAATGCCGCGTCCACCTCGACCGACACAGGCTCCATGCAAAGGAACCAAGCCAAGCGCACGTGTAGTCAAAATAAAAACGGCGAATTCGATGAGCTCATAGCGCAGGTGGTACGGCCGGTCGAGCATGTCTTCAGACGCCACGATAAGCGCCCTGCGCTGCTCGGGCGCCATGAGTACATAGTTCGACGCATCCATGACGCCACAAACAAAGCCCGCGCCCGACATCGTCTGCACGGGCGGTGGCTCGGCGTGCGTTAAAGAAATCCGCCGCGGCAGCAAACGCAGCTCAATACGAAAATCCCCCGCTGTTGTTGGCAGAAGATATTCCGGAAGACCACCGTAAGCCGCATTGACCACACGCACTAGCGCTTCGCTGGTGCTTTCGAACAGAAAGCATCCTCCCATGATCTGCATGCGGGTCGAAAAGCGCAGATCGGATCGCTCAAAAAAAGGGTCGGCATTTTTGTCGGAATCCATCCGAGTTGAACTCGGCTGATTCGTCGCGAAAAAATTCGCCGCGGTTTCTATGCCATTGCGTAGCACGACGTGCATTTCCCCTCTGTTGTCCCGAGTAAGTGCAACTCGGAGGACAAAAGGTTGCACGGTTCCATCCAAACCGGGTCCGCAAGGACATCACTAGCAATGAAGAACCTGCGCATCACCAACGCCGCCGGTTTTCATCTTCTTGAACTACCCATCCGCATTTTGGCAGCGAGGCAACCAAAAGGAATCGAGGGAGCACTTACCTGCGAACACCACGCCGAACGATGGAGCTGTTGCGCCGGCACCACGTCGATGCGTGCAGCAACTTATCACTCCACGCTTATCACCTTACGGCGACGATCGAGGCCCCTTTTGAGATGCTAAAGATTCAGGTTGGCCACTCTTATTTTTTGAACTACGACCGCAAACAATGGGAGCGTGGCAAGCCGTATCCTCCGCTCGCCACAATTCAGATCGCCGCACTTTTGAGGCAGGCAGGTCACGAAGTCTCCTTGTTCGACGCGATGCTTTCTGACGGCGTCGAGGATTACGAAGCGTCCTTTCAGGCCGCGCAGCCAGACGTCGTGGTCTTTTACGAAGACAACTTCAATTACCTCACCAAGATGTGCCTAGGGCGCATGCGTGAAGCAGCCTGCCAGATGATCGCCGAGGCTCGCGCACACGGCGCGCGGGTTATCGTCGCCGGCTCGGACGCGTCCGATCATCCGGATGCTTTTCTTGCGGCAGGCGCACACGCGGTGCTGATCGGTGAAGGCATCGGCGCGCTGATCCAGCTGATCGATCGACTCGAACACGAACCCGCCGTAGATGCCTCGCGCTGGGTATCGGATATCGATGGCATTGCCGCGCTCGACGGTGGCCAAACGCGGCTGACGCGTATCGGCGTGCAACCGCCTGACCTTCGACTGGTCGGTCATCCGGCGTGGGATCTCGTCGACATCGAACGGTATCGAACCATGTGGCAGGAACGCCACGGCTATTTCAGCCTGAACATGGCCGCATCCCGCGGCTGCCCTTTTCGCTGCAATTGGTGCGCAAAGCCGATCTGGGGCAACCATTACCGCCAGCGTGATGCGCGGGACGTGGCGGCGGAAATGACGTATCTCAAACGGACGTTCAAACCGGATCACATATGGATGGCGGACGACATTTTCGGCTTCCACGTCGACTGGGTCACCGCCTTCGGCGAACACCTGATCGAGAACGAGGGCTCGGTTCCCTTCATTATCCAGACCCGCGCTGATCTGATCAGCGATCGCATGACCAAGGCACTTCAGCGAGCCGGCTGCGCTGAAGCGTGGATTGGCGCCGAAAGCGGTAGTCAGCGCGTACTCGACGCGATGACCAAAGGTACCAAGGTCGAAGAACTGGTAATTGCGCGCAAACGACTGGGTGATCACGGCATTCGCGTGGGGTTTTTCATCCAGCTGGGCTACCTCGGTGAGCAGCTCGCGGATATTTTGGCGACGCGCGAGCTGATCACGCAGGCGGCGCCGGACGACATCGGCGTCAGCGTGTCGTATCCGTTGCCCGGAACAAAATTCTACGAGCAGGTCAAAGCCCAGCTCGGCGCCAAGACACATTGGCAAGAGAGCAACGACCTGGCCATGATGTTTCGCGGCGCCTATGACTCGGACTTCTACCGCAGCGTGCGCAATCGGCTGCATGAGCAGGTGACGCTTCAGACAATGGCCGTCGACCCAACGTTAGAATCACACGATCAGGCGCGCGCTGCGCTCGATGCGAAGTGGGACGCGCTGATCGCGAGTGAGCGAAGCCATCGCTCCAAAGACCCGACTTTGGCGCCCGCCACGGTGCAAACCAATGTACAAGTACCGCGCCATGTTGCCGTCGCTCAAAATTATTAAGCGCGGTTTGCGCCTCACCACCGAAGCGCTGGCCGCCGAGCTGGCGCGGGATCAGCCGACCGGCGCCACGCCCGCATGGAGCGAACTGGAATGGCAGCTCGCTTCGGCGGTCGCGGTCGCACACGGGGTGTCTCCACTACTGAGTCAGTCGTCCCAGTGGCAAAATCCAGGATGGAAGCGCTTTCTGGCTGATCAGCGCACGCACGTCGAACACCGCCATCAGCGCATCGCCGCGCTGCTGGAGCGCATCGATCACAACGCTCGCGCCGTCGATCTTGCCATCGTTCCGTTGAAGGGCGCGGCATTGCATTCGCTGGGAATCTATCAGCCCGGTGAACGGCCGATGGCCGATATTGATTTGCTGGTATGCGAAGACGATGTTGAACCGTCGATCCGGCTGCTGATCGAACTCGGCTACGAGGAATCGTTCGTCGTATGGAAGCACCGCGTGTTCAAGCCGGCCAAGGGTGAGCCGATTTTCGGGCTGGGCGAACACCGCGATACGCCGATCAATATCGAGCTGCATACGCGCATCCAGGAGCGGCTACCCGTCAAGGCTGTCGATATCACCCAACACATTTTTCCGCAGCCACCGCAGGCGGGCTTGAATCCCTATCCATCAGACGGCGCGCTGATGAGCCATCTGCTGCTGCATGCGGCGGGTAATATCTGCCACCGCAGTTTGCGACTGCTGCATCTGAATGACCTCGCGCGACTGTCGGCTCGATTGTCACCCAGTGACTGGGATGCGTTGCTGGATGCGCATGCTGCGGAAGGTGCGTGGTGGGCGCTGCCGCCGCTGCGTCTGGTCGAACGCTATTACGCGGGCGCCATTCCACCGTTCGTATTGGCACGGCTTGAGTCGCGTTGCCACCCGTTGCTCAAGCTCGTCTCAAAGCGCCAAACCTTGACCCAGGTTTCTTGCTCGGAGCTGTGGCACCACACGCTTCAGGGCGTCGAGTGGCTGCGTTCGCTTCGCGAATTCAAACACTACATCGGCAATCGCGTCAGGCCGCCTGAAGAAGCCCGCAAAGAGTACGCCGACATGGTCCGAACGCAGCTCTGGCTGCAACAAAAAAGCTGGGTGACGTTGTCGCGCGGTCGGCGCCTGCTGGCCCTGCTTACCCGGCCGCTTCCACGAATGGACACGTTGTACGTGGTGCGCGCAGCCCTCGATGCTTCCAGCGCGTCCGTTTAGGTAAGACTCCGCCGCACAACCGCATCCATCGGGCGCATCGACCGGTAGAGATTTTCGAACGCCCGTGCCGTGTAATCCGCATCGATGGCGATGGCGCGAGTTTGCGCAGCAAGCGCCAGCTGCATTCGCAGGTTTTCATCGGCAAGCACGCGGCAAACGGCGTCCGCCAGCGCGACCGGATCGCCTACCGCGACGGCCAACGCAGCGAAAGGTGACCACTCCGCGATATGTCCGACTGCCGTGCCCACCGTTGGCACGCCGGCCACAGCGGCTTCGAGTAGCACCAAAGGACCCGCCTCGTGGAGCGACGACATCACCAGTAGGTCAGCCTGCTCGATGATCGGACGAAGCTCGCGCTGCGTCTTGAATCCCAGGAATCGTACGTGGCGTTCAACGCCGAGTCGTCGGGCCAGCAATAACGTCTCGCCCCGCAGGGTATCCACGCCGACAACGTCCATCCGAAATTCTATTTTTCTATCGACGAGAATTTTCATCGCCCGTAACAACGTGGACTGATCCTTGACCGCGTTGAGGCTGGCAACATGAATCAGCCGGGCCGTTTGCTCGCGGCGCCAACGCGGGCGGCATGGAGGCCAGACCTCGAGATCGACGCCCAGCGGCACGCGTTGGGCGTGCAGGCCCAACGCGTCAATCGATTCGATAATCGGTTCGCTGGCCGCCGTGATCACATGCGCAGCGCGCAGGACGAGCGCTTCTCGCAGCCGTCCTTTCCAGGTCAATCGCCCGCCGTAGCCGATGTCGTGCAGCGCGACGAGTTCACCGCCGGCAATATGCACAAAGCTCGGTCGCCGCAGCAGAATGGCGGCGGCGACGGCGACCTCGCTGCAGAAACCTGAAAAAATTGCGTGGATCACATCGAACGGCGCCGATCGATGCTCTCGCCGAATCGCCGCAATCGCACGCACGCGCGTCCAGTCATCGCCGATGTTATGGATGGACGCGCCGGCCAGCTCCCAACGCGCTGCCACGGCTTCCTGCCGTGGCACGAAAACATGCACTTCATGATTCATGGCAAGGCGTTTGATCAAGGCCAGCAGCACCGGAATCACGCGAACTTCGCCGGACCGATCGACGCCACCGGGAACCACCAGCGCGAGCTTCATGCCCGACTCCGGCGTTGATCTTCGCAAACCTGCGCATACGCATCCGCCCATTGGCGACCCACCGCGCTGAATGAAAGCGTTGCGTCGAAGTGCGCACGAACGCGCTCCGTCGAGGCGCGATTGACACTGGCATCTATCAGCGCCTCAGCGAGACGCGCCGCGTCACCGCATGGCCATAAATGTCCGACGCTGCCGTTGCCGGTGAGCGCGCGAAACGGAGGAATATCGGTGACCACCGGCGCAACGCCACATGCCAGAGATTCCAGCAGCGAATAGCCAGACCCTTCGTGATGACTGCCCGAAACAAATAAGTCCGCGCAGCGCATCAACACCTCGACCTGCGCGTGTGGCGCCTTGCCCAGCAGATGCACGCGTCCACCGAACTGTGGATCGTGATCGATGCGCTGTTGGACATCGTCCAGCAGTGGCGCATTGCCGAAGACGCACCATAACTGCAGGCCCAGCAGCCTTGATGCGGCGAGGGCCACGCCATCGAGAACGGTCAACGGGTCTTTACCCGCATTCAGATGGCCAATCCACAGTACGCAAGGATCGCCATGCAGTCCTGTTTCGGCGCGCGCGTGAACGCGACTGCCCGGCGTGAAACGGCTGCTGGATTCCGGTATCACAAATACACGCACCGTCGGTCCAAACAAACCGCCCGCGTTGAATGCGTGCGCCTGCTCGATAGCCGTGAAGGCGACGCCCGCGATGCGCGCGTACCAGCGCCGCCATTGCGTCCGTCGCCACCAGGGCGGCGGACGGTCGGCGTGGTCCTGAAAAATAATCGGCAGCTGCGGCAGACATTGCGAGATGGCGAAGGCATCCTGCGCAAACCCCAAGCCATTGGCGTGCATTACATTGGGCCTGATCTCGGCAAGCGCATCAGCCAGACGACGGCCGCGGTCTCTGGCTCGACTCAACCCGCTGACATCGACGAAGTGGTACTCGATGTCGTTTCGGGTGAACCGTTCATCGCTCGCTGCCGCCTGGACCACCGACACGCGCGTTCCGCCGCTCGCTGCCACCTCCGCGATGTCCACCAGCGAAGGCCAGTGTTCAAGAACCTCGTTGTTAGTCAGTTCCACTGGCGGAGCCAGAAAGTTGACTTGCGCTGCGTGTATCGCCGACATACTTACGCGCCGGTGATTTGCGGCTTGCGCAGTTGCACGAAACGATTGGCGATGTTGAGTTCCCACGGATGGTTGTAGCGCCGATGGCGATATCGCCACGAGGCGATGGCGCTCAAACTGCGCTTGGCCCAGCGCGGCGCGCGCTGATCCTGCACGGTGGGAAAACGGCAGCGCAGCACGGTCACGAAATCGTAAATGCGCTGACGCAGCTTATCGGTCAGCCAGGGCGCGTCGGCGTGGCAGGCATAGTCGACCCATTTGCGCTCCGTCCACTCGTCCGGCGTCGACGGAAAAACCACCGGTTCGCCGTGCACGTCGAGCAGCGGCATCGACTCACGCTTGCCGCGATCTTTTTCGTGCTTGCTGCCTTCCGGCAACGGCGTGTAGATATAAGTGATGATTTCCGACGCCGGGTTGATGCGCTTCAGTTCGCGAATGAACTCGAACGTCAGCTCGGTTTCCTCTTCGGTATTCACCGGCGGCGCGAGCATAAAGGAGAACTCGGGGATGACGCCGTGGCGCTGACACAGCTCGGCCACCGCCAGCGTCTGATCCGGACGTGTGCCTTTGCGGATTTCCTTGAGCATCGCGCCGCTCGGTGACTCTGCGCCGATATACGCCATGCGCAGCTGGCTTTTCCGCACCAGTTCCCAGGTGCTCTCCGAGAGATTGAGCAGGGCATCGGCGCGCGCAAAACACCACCACGGCATTTCGAGCCGCGCCATGATCTTCAGCATCGGGATCATGTCCTGCTCGCGATCAAAAAAATTGTGATCGTAAAAAAGAATCGAGTCGGCACCCAGCTCATACTTGAGATAACTCAACTCGCGTTCCAGGCGATCGGTTGGCGGCAGCGACGTCGCGCCGCCGAACATCGCCGCCACGCCGCAGAACGTGCAGCGGAAGCGACAGCCAATAGATGCCTGATGCGCCGCGGTGCGCTGCCCGAGAAACGTACTTGTCAGATACTTGTCCGGGTTGCCAAGCTTTTCATACGGCAGCACCAGCGCGGAATCACCGCGCTCGAACTTGCGATTGGGGTTGTGCACGATCTCGCCGTCGCGGCGCCAAGACAACCCACCGATCTTCGCCAGAGCATCGTTACCGCCGCCGCGACCCAGCGCGGAAACCAGCTCGACCAGGCTGTCCTCACCCTGCCCGCGCACGGCGTAATCCACGTACGGCGCCGCCAGCGTGGTATCGGTATACAGCGTAGGAAAGTAGCCGCCCCAGATAATCGGCATCGACGGATAACGCTCGCGCATGGCCTTGGACACGGCAATTGCCGGTGCCACCTGTGGGCCACCCATAATGCCGATGCCGAGGCTGTCGAAGTGCTGTTTCTCAGCGGCGGCAAGCGTCGCGCTCACCAAGTCACGATCGATGTTGCCATCCACGATATGGCTTTCGCCAAAACGATCCAGCGTTGCCGACAAATTGAGCAGCGCCAGAGGAAACCGCGGGTTCCGGGTGACGGTCGGATTGACCAGTAATGTATTGGGACGATAAGTCATGGGGCGCCTTTCGGAATGCGTTGATCAGGCCATGCGCCGCAGCTGAAAGATCAGCACCACCGGCACGTCCAGCGCTACGCGATCGAAGCGCGCCCCCGCGGGAATGTCGGCGGGATCCAGCATGGGTTCGAGCACTCGCTCGATGTGCAACCCGATCGCGCCACAGGCGGTATGCCAGTGGCTGTAGAGGTGCTGCGTATGCCGCACGGCATAGTGCTGACCGGCAGCTTTGAAATCGCGCTGCCAGCCGAGTGCTGGCCCGATAGGATGCACGTCGCTGCACAACACCGCGCCGCCCGGCCGCGTGACCCGGTGCAGTTCGGACAACGCCGGCAGCAGGCTTTCCAGATGGCCGACGACCAGACTGCAGATCGTCAGATCGGCCCACGCATCTGTCACCGGCAAGTCATTCAAACTGCCCTGCACCAGCTCCAGCTGCTCGCCATGCTCGACTTCGCACAGTTCGGTACGAGCGCGCTCCAGCATCGCAGGCGATAGATCAACACCTTTGACGCGCGTCGCGCCACGTCGTGACGCATGCAACATGTAACGCCCACTACCACAGCCCGCATCGAGCACGGCTAGCTCTTTCAGGTTCGCTGGCATCAACTCGAGCATGGCGCGCTCCTCCGCCAGCATGACCGGATTGTGCGCATAGGCCGGATAACTCGGCGCCCACAGCGCATAGGCTTCCTTGGGTTCAAGAACCGGAATGCGTGACATCAGCTGCACTGCGCTTCAACCGCGACATCGCGCTCATGCACCTGCCCAGCGGCCATCAATTCGAGCCCGGGTTCCAAGTCGATCAGCGCGGGATCGGCCAGCGACCGCGCCATCAGCTTCGGTCGACCGTCCAGCGTCACGGCTACGGGTTCCATTCCGGAAATCGCAAACCATTCGGCGAAATCCGTATCGGCGATCCATGGAATGCCGTCGCGCACCACCGCGCGAATGTTGCCGCGTTGAATACCGACCAGGCTGCGCGCTTCGCCGCCACGGTCTTCGACAATGACTAGATCGGCGCGCGATCCCGGCGCGAGGCTGCCGCGCAACGGCAGACGCAAGATGCTGGCCGCCCGTGTCGTGGCAAGCGCCAGCAACTGCGTATGGCCGAGTTCACCACGCGCAGCGATGGCGCGCATTTCATCGAGCAGATCGCGCGGGCCGCTGAGCCGCGAATCGGTGCCGAGCGCGAGGCGTCCGGCTTCGTACAGTCGGCGCGGATCGAGCGATTGCCCCAACAGGGCGTGATTGCTTTGCGCACACCAGACCACCGCGGCGCCCGTCGCAATCACCCGGTCAATGTCCTGCTCGCGCAAGCCGACACCGTGAACAAGCACGCTGTTTGCTGCGAGACAGCCCATCTGATCCAGCTGTGCCAGCTCCGCCCGCGCCGTAGCGTCGGTGCCTTCGGCCAGGTGAATAAACCAGGGCTGATCCTTCGGCGTATCGGCAAAGCTCTGCTGCACCGGCGGGCCGTAGTCGGGCCAGCCCAGCGCATAACTCCAGCCAAAATCCCGCAACAGCGCAACCGGAAAATCCGAGGCGTCGAACGCCGCATGCCAGGGATCGTGATGCGCCACGCACGTGGTGCCAGCGAGCAGATTTTTCAACGCGCCGTGGCGCATTCTCAAGGTCTTCGGCACGTCGAGCGCGGCCTTGACGGCGGGCTCGGCGAAGTGCTCCTGGAAGGCGTTCATCCACGCATAGCTGTTCGGGAACGGCGCACCTTTGAGCAGCGGCGGTACCGCATTGTTGTGCAGATGATCGTGGGCGTTGATCAAGCCCGGAAAGATCAGGTGATCCCGCAGATCGAATCGATACGCGCGCGCGGCCAGCGATGCACCTATACGGCCCGCCCTGATGGGCAGCGGCATCCGCGTCGCACCATCCGGCGCCATCGTGGTTGCGCGACACAGGGTGACGTCCATGGCAGCTTGCAGCAGTTCCATCGTTTCAGGGCTTCCGCATCACGATCAGAAAATGGTCGCCCATGTCGCGCAGCAGCGGCAGCGCGCCCCAGCGATCGTCCATCCGCCCCAGTCGGTCGCACCAGGATCGCCGGCGTCGGTAGTAATCCACCAGATACGGCGGCGGCATGAACACACTGAGTCCGCGATAGCTTTGCAGTGAAAAATGCCCGGCGAACGCGCGGTAAAACTCGCGCGGGAAATAGTAGTAAGTCCAGATGGTTCGGCGATTCATGCCCACCGCCGTCGCGCCGCGCGCCGCCCGTACAAGCGCCCGCTTGAAGCGTCCGCGCAGCGTGTAGTGCCCCAACTCCCACGGGCAGAATCGACCCATCACCGAAAAAACCAGTCGGCCGCCGGGCCGAAGGAGACGCGCGCATTCGGTAGCGACCGCACCCAGGTCTGGCGCACAATTCAGCGGCCCGAAATTGGAGTAGATGACGTCGAAGCGGTCGTCGAGCTTGTCCAGTTGCTGGATGCCCAGGTGCGCCGCCGTGACACGCGACGACATCCCTTGATCCAGCGCGCGTGCGCGCGTGCGGTCAACCATCTGCGGTGACCAGTCGGTGGCGACGACAGCATGCCCGCGCCTCGCAAATTCGAGCGCATCGAGACCGGTGCCGCAACCCAAGTCGAGCAGTCGGGAATCGTTGGGAAGACCATCGAGCACCGCGTCCCAGAGCGAAACACGCATGCGCTGGATCAGCTCGTTGTTGCCTCGTGGGCCATCGTAGTCGGCGGCCACACTGTCAAACGCGTGCTGCGTTTCGAGCAGTTGCGCATCATCCAGAAGCACGCCCGATCCCTGCCGGCCGCCGCTCAATGCAGGTACCACTGGGTCATCCGTTTCTATCTTGTGTTGCGCACGCATATCAATCTCCGCTACGCAGAAACGCAGCACTTGTTTGCCATGGCGCTCGCTGCAAAAACTCGATCGGTTAGCAGCGTCGATCACGGCATTTACCTTTGGCGCTACTCATTGAGTGCCAGAACCGGCCGATTTGGTTGAATGCCGCGCTGAACCCATATCGAAACCTGGCTATTCATCTCTGAAGCAAATGCTCCTGCGTCCTTTGCAACTGATGCGTTTCAGACGCGCTCCTGGCGCCGCACGGCATTTCGGGTGATGGCGGCAAATGCACCCAGGCAAACTCCCAGCAAAAGTCCGATGCCCCACATCAGGGTGACATTGGGAAATACCTGTCTGTCGGGCACATACACCGGCCACATCATCGAGGTGTCGTACGTATAGGTTGGACTGAGACGAGCGACGAGATCACTTCTCATCAGCTGCAATGCGCGAATATCTTCGTTCTTGCCGGCCAGCAACACGCTTGAGGTCAGGGAGCCCGAGGCACCCGTACTCTTGCCTGCTGGAGATGCGGCCTGCATCAATCGATCCCGATAGGCTTCCGCGCTCGTCAAGTCCGCCTGCACTTGCTCCAGACGCGCGCGTGCGAGCGCGAGCGGCACGACTTCCAGCTGTTTGTGGATGGCCTGCAATTGAACAACCGTTGCTTCGGCGAACTGGCGAGCCTGTTGTGCGGACTTGGCACGAACGGTCAGTTTGATGAGAGGGCCTTCGTACGGTAACGGCTCCAACTTCAGACTTCCGCGGAAAAGCTGTGCTTCGGGGCTGGTGGCCGAAAAGCCGATGCTTTTCATGATCTCGTTTTCGAACGGCACCAACTGGAGCCGCTCGATCACCCGCAACAACGGTTCAACTTTGGGATCCTGACCCGCCACCTGCCCCACCTGACCGATCTGGATCCAGGCCGTCGCTTGCCATTGGGGTTTTATGACATGCGTAATAGCGAAGGTACAGCCCATTACCACCAGCAGAACGGCAATAAACCATCGCCGCTCCCGCACAAAAATCCGGTACATGTCGACCAAATAAACCTCGTCACGTTGCATAAAATTTTCTCATGGGAAAAGTGGTGGAGAGATTTTTCCATCGACGATCGTGAACACCTGGGCTTGCCCTGCATCCGCTTGCCCTGCATCGGAAGGAGCCCTCGCTGTCCGATCGGGCAGCCACGACGCCAGCACCTGCATAAAAAGACACAAGCCGATAAAACCCGCGTTCGTCCAGGTAAAGGCCTGCGGCGCAAAGGGCGACATCACGCCAACGTAGGCAACCCGCAAAAAAATCAGCAGGGAAAACAGCGAAACCCTTGGAAAGAGACGTCGTGCGCTCCACAGCAGCAGCGCATACAAGGCGAACATCGAAAGCACGGCACCGAACGGTCCGAACGCCAGCAGAAAAGGAAAAAATTCTGAACCGACGTTGATGGTCGACGCATCCAGCGGGATATCCGTGCCCGCCGTGGCAACGGAGCCGCTCATCGGCACGAGCTGATTGATCAGAAAGCTGGTGTTGACGTAATGCTTGGCCAACATCGCGCTGAAGTTGTATGGGCCGGCGCTGATATACAAAAGCAGCCACTGGATGCCGGCCGGCGCGGCACGATACATGGCGCTAAAAGGCAGCGTGATGGCGGCAAGCGATCCCGATCGCAGTGCGCCCAGTATCGAAAAGACGCTGCCGCCTACCACCGCGAGAAACCCAATGGCTTTCCACGGCAACGGCTTGGCCTCGTCTCTGCGCAGGACAAGAACCAGCGCAAAGGAAAACAGCGTGGCGAAGATGCGGTTGCGGTCGATCACCAGCACCGGAAAGACGAAGCTGATGACGACGAGGCTATTGCGTAGCCATTTGCTTCTGACGCAGAGCAGCCCGATCGGCGCCAGCGTCCAGCACATGTCCGAAACGTGCCGGATATGCTCGCGTCCGTTTTCCATGGCCGCGTAAGCCGCTGGATTGTCGAACAGCGGAATAGGATAAAAGGTGATATCCAGCACGCAGAAAAGCACTACTGCGGAGGCAAACGCCAGCGCCAAAAACGACTCCCGCGTGCCGGTGTAGTCGCGCGAGCGGAATAGCTCGATGGAGGGCAACCACGCGCCGGTCAGCACATCGAACACCATGAGCGCCAAGGCCACCGAAGCCAGCAGCACGATGCCTTCCAGATAACCGACAGGCAGGTCGTAGGTAAGCAGCGAAAATCCGCAGGACAGAAGAATGGGAACCGCGAGATAGGTCGATGGTCGGCGCAGGAGACGTTTCATGCCTCCTCCAGACCGTGATGGTTTTCTGGCGCAAACCGGGTCTTTGAAACGATCCGCAGCGACAGATAGGTCAGCATGTGAAACAGCAGAAGCCACAGCCGCTTTTCGAAGTAGAAAACCTTGGCTGCGATGTAATGAGACTGCGCCCTGAGCAGGGTCTTGCAGGGTTCATCGAACAGCCCTTCCAGACGCACCGCCACCTGGCGTGATTCGGTGAGATTCAACACGCGGGCAGCCACGTTTCGGGTTTTGCTGAGATTGGTCCCGTGCAATCGGTAGGCGCAGACGCGGACATCAATAAAACCCAGCGCGTCACGCGCCGCCAGGCGAAGAAAAAAATCCCAGTCGTCGATACGCAAACCTTCGGTCCAGCGGTTGACGGTTTCGAGCGCGCCCGACCGGATCAAGGCGACCGGCCCCCCAATGGCCCACTGGCTGATCACCGCACGGCGAATGCCTTCGTCGGTGCGGTAAAGACGCTTGTCGGCGCCGTGCAGATCACACATGCCGCTGCCATGAATTTTGTTTCCTTCCGGATCGACCACGATCGAGTCGCCGATCACCGCGCCCTTGCCGGGATGCGCTTGCAGATAGCGCACCTGTGCCTCGAGACCACCGGGCAGCAAATAGTCGTCGCTCGCGCCCAGCCGCAGAAACTCGCCATTCGCGCGTGCCGCCAGTTCGTTCAACGTCGCCACCACGCCCTTGTTTTCCCGGCGCACGTATTCAATCGGCAGTGCCATGCAGTGCTGCGCTATCCACTCGTCGATGCGCTCGGCCGTCCGGTCGGTCGAGCCGTCATCGATGATGATCAGCTCCTTCGCCGGATACGGGTCTTCCAGCACGCTGTCCAGGCAGCGCTGGATAAAACGCTCATGATTGAAGGCCGGTATCAGCACGGAAACCAGCGGCATCGCCGCAGTATTCAGTGCCTTGTCGTCGGCCATCATCATAGCGCCCTCAGGTAGCGGTGGGCGACCAGCACGTTGAACAGCAGATAGAAAAGATAATTCACCAAAAAGGCGTACATGGCGCCGACCAGGCCGAAGTGCGCGGTAAACAGATAGACCAGCAACAGATAGCTTGCCGCGAATACGCACTCGGATATCACGAACAGCCGCGTCATGGCCTTGGCCAACATCATGTACGAGAGAATGAAGGACGCGATCTTGACGACATCCCCCAGCAGCTGCGGGCCGTATAGCGCATTCGCCGCTACGAAGTCGGTGCTGAACAGCACGCGCGTCACCAGGCCCCGGCAAAAATAAACCGACGCAGCGAGCACGGCGACGGCCGGCAAAATGTAGCGATAGGCATTGCGCAGCTCAAACACAAGCGACGCACGGTCATGCGTCGATGCGAGTTTGGGCAAGTAATAGATATTGATGGCCGTGGTGAGAAACAGCAGATAGGCATCTGAAACCTTGCTTACCGCCTGCCAGTAGCCGACCTGATTCCAGCCAAACTGCAGCGCCAGATGATCACGAACCGCCATGTTGACGAGTGGCGGCAGCAAGGCGGAGGTAAGCGTCATTATCGAAAACGTCGCCAGGCGCAAGGTCATTTCGCGATCGAAATGCATGCGCAGCAGACGCCGACGGAAATACGAACTTTTCCACCATGCCGGCAAGCCGAAGATCAGCCACAGCACCTGGCTCACCACCAGCGCCAGCAGAGCGCCATAGAGATGAAGCCATCGCGCCAGCCAGACCATCATCAGCGTGCTAACGATGGACCCCAGCACCTGGATAAAAGCCAGCCGACGCACATCCATGAAGCCGTTGATCACGGCAAGCAGGTAATTGACCAGTGCAATGCCGATCTGGGCCACGGCAAGCAGGCGAACCAGATCGGCGTAATCCGGGTCGCCTAATAGCCAAACGGCAATCGGCCGACTGAACACCAGCGCGACGATACCCATCAGGCTGGAAGCGCACAGCGCGTACCAGAGTGCAGCCGAAAGCAGACGCGCCAGTCGTTGTGGATCGGCCCGGTATTCCGCAACGTACTTGACGATGGCCGAGCTTATGCCGCCGCCCGCGAGCACGGCCAGCAGCGACATCAGGCTCATGAACTGGCCCAGCTTGCCTACTCCCTCCGGGCCGGCAAACGATGCGACCAACTTGATCGCCACCAGACCAGCAAGCAGCCGGGCGGCGGTGCCGATCGCCGTATAAAAGCCGGTGCGCACGATACTCATGCGGGACACACGAACGACTGGCAGGCAGCGATGACCCGATCCGCTGCCTCATCGCTCAACGTCGGACCCATCGGCAAACTCAGTACTTCATCGTGCAGCTGATCGGTCACCGGCAATGGAACGTTTTGCATGGCGCCATACGCCGGCTGGCGGTGCGGGGGTACCGGGTAATGCACCTGGGTCTGGATGCCGTGCGCGCGCAGATGCTGCTGCAAGGCATTGCGATGGGAACAACGCACCACAAAAAGATGCCAGACGTGCTGCTCTTCGTGTGCAACGTGAGGCAACCGGATGTGCGGATGGTCGATGCCTTCCCGATAGCGACGTGCCAGACGACGACGCCAACTATTGTCGACATCAAGGTGCGTCAGTTTTACCCGCAGCATGGCGGCCTGCATCTCGTCGAGGCGGGAGTTGCCACCGAGATAGAGATGCCGGTACTTCACATCGGAGCCGTAATTGCGCAGCGCTTTAATGCGTTCCGCCAACAAAAGATTATCGGTAACTACCGCACCGCCATCACCAAGCGCGCCGAGATTCTTGGTAGGAAAAAAACTGAAAGCACTGGCGTCGCCGAATGCTCCGGCCTTGCATGCGCCGCGCGCTGCGCCATGCGCTTGCGCAGCGTCTTCGATCAATAACAGGTTGTAGCGCCTGGCCAACGCCGCCAGCGCTGGCATGTCGGCAAGCTGACCGTATAAATGCACAGCCATGATCGCGCGTGTACGTGGACCGATCGCGGCTTCCACACAACTCGGATCCATATTGAAACTCGACGCGTCGGGTTCAACCGGAACGGCGACAAGCCGGTTTTCGGTAATCGCCAGAAAACTTGCGATAAAGGTATTGCCCGGCACGATGACCTCATCACCCTTTTGGAGGACACCGAGCGACTTGTAACCGCGCAGGATCAGCGAAAGGGCTTCCAGTCCGTTGCCGACGCCGATGGCGTGTTGTGTACCGCAGTAGGCGGCAAATTCCTTTTCGAAAAGCGCAAGCTCATCGCCGAGCACGTACCAGCCGGAATCGATGACGCGCGCGGCCGCCGCCTTCAGCGCATCAGCATGGCGCGCGTTGACTTCGCGCAGGTCGAGAAACGGCACGTCCATCAGAGCGCCCACTCGTAAGTGTCGTGCACGACCGCACGCGCGCCGAAGTATTCCTTTTGCGCAATCAGCCCGCCGTTGAGCTCGCGTCCTTCCTGTTCGCTGGAGATACCGAAGGTGAAGTAAAGCCGGTCGGCATAGATGGTCTCGATAAGCTCGGCCAGCAGCAGGCTCAACGCGTCCAGCCGGCGTCCCTGCTCGGACACCGCCATGTACTGGGTATGCACGACCCGACCGAAATCGTAGATCAGCACGCCGGCCAGGAGTTCGTCGTCGTTGCGCGCTTCGTGAAGCACGATGTGCTGCGGAAAGCGTTCTTGCAGCAAGAACAATTCGGCCATGCTGTGCGTCGGCAGCACGTCATGTTTGCGCAGCACGTCGGACAGCAGGGCGTGAAAATCAGTCATTTCGTAGACTGTTTGCAGTCGAATGCCTGCACCCCTCGCTTTGTCGACCGAATGCCGTCGCCCTTGGGTAAAAGGGAATCGCTCCCGCAATGGGATGACTGAGGAAATGTCCCGACGCTTTAGCCGCGCGCCCTGGCGATACAGGGCATACAGATCTTCTTCCGCCGGGTAGCCATGGAACACATGTGGCACGGCTTTATAGATCACACGATCCACGCCCAACGCTCGGTAATGCGCGCCTATCTGTTCAAACACGGCGAGCGCCGAATCGGCACGCAGCGCATCGCCGGATATCAGCCCGGCGTAAGTGAGGCCACCGTGACTGGCCACGACGTCGTTCTCGATATTCGCCGGAAAAACCGCCACGATTTCCCCGTTGCGCTCGACCATCAGCGACTGATCCGCAAAACGATCGGCATGGTAATCCATATAACCCCGACGATGCAGGAAGTTGCCGTTTCTGGACCGTTCGATCAAGCCATCCCAGGCGGCCGCATCGGCTTGAACGTAGGGTCTAACCGAAAACATTTGAGCCACCATCAAGCTGAGTACGACCGATCTCGGCCACGCCGAATCCGTCCGCTCCCATGTTGTTGCCGTTGTAGAACATCAGCATCTTGTCTTGCTGGCGGATGAGCGCCGGATAGCAGATGACCTGCGAATCCCAGCCGCTATCGGATAGACTTATACCCAGCGTTTCGTCGCGCCGCTTCCAGCGAATGCCGTCTTCGCTATAGGCCACGCCGGGGAAATATTCACCCGTGACGTTCCCCCGCGTGAAGTACATGACGTAGCCGCTGCCATGCTGATAGACGCGCGGCCGGCCAATGCGGTATTCGCTGTCGCACGGCAACAGGCAGACGTGATCCTCCTGCGGTAATACCCTGAGGTCGTCGGTATCCACATAGCGAATGTGGTACCGCGGAAAGGACTGACCGCCGATCGTTTCCCAATCGTCGCCCGCGGCGTACCACAGCCGCCAGCGTCCGTTTTCCCAGACGGCGGAGTGCACGGCACCGATAGTGCTGCGACCCGGAGCGCGATCCAGAAGCGGGGTCTCCCATCGGCGCGCAAAATGTTCGCCGCCGTCGCTGGAGACCGCCAGCCCTGTAAACGCCAGAAACTTGGCCTTGGCGACTTTTTGAAAGCCGACGTAGAACATGTGCAGGCCGCCCGGGCCGTCCACGACATCGCCAAGGATCACCCCGTTATCGTCGAAACATCCGCCGCGACCGATATCCAGCACCGGCTCGGCACTGACCCGCGCGATGACCGAGGGATCATCGCCCCGCACGTCGACATAACCAATGCGGCTAACGCCCTCGATGTCACGAAAACCCGCATAGATGCGTATGAGGTCATTGTCGATTCGATACGGAGTCGGCGTTAGTGCCGAGTGACGCATCCAACCGCCCACGCCCTGACGCGCGGTTTCGAATATCAGCCCTTTCTTGATCCAGGGGGACATCAGCGCGTCAAAGCCTCACGTCGAGACTGGATTTTCCGAGCACAGCGCGCGCCGGCGACCCGACGTAAATGCGACCAGGCTCGGTGTTGCGCGTCACCAGCGCGCCTGCACCAATCACATTGTCAGCTGCCACTTTGACGTGATCGTTGAAGGTCGCATTCACACCCACAAAGCTGTTTTCGCCTATTTCGCAATACCCAGAAATCACCGCATGCGATGCAACGAATACGTTGTCGTGGACGACGCTGCGATGGCCGACGTGATTGCCGCTCCACAAAATGCAGTTGTTGCCGATGCGAACAAACGGCTGGATGACGTTGCCTTCGAAGATGAAGCTGTTTTCGCCGAGTTCGACATTGCGCCATACAAAAGCGCGCGTACTGGTATAGGAGGCGAACCGATAGCCCCTGCGCTTCGCATCCAGATACAAGCGCGTGCGCAGGCGATTAAGCTGACTGGACGGAATAGCGACAAAAACATCGACATCGGTTGGTGGATAGCCGGCCTCCAGTGTTTCGTAGGCCACGACGGGTCGACCTTCCAGCATCGGCTGAGAGAGATATTCGCTTTCGACGCTGAAAGCCACGACGTCATAGTCACTGTCGTGGTCGAAATATTCGCAGGCAATTTGCGCAAACTCGCCCGCGCCGATCAGGACTAGCGGCCTTGCCATGCCACCACGGCCTCCCCGTAGTGCGAGCCACTGAGTTCGCTTAAGAACGCGTCGTAATCCGTGATGTAATCCGCCGGGTCGTACAGATGGTCCGCCAGCACCATCAACACGCAGTCATCGCTGAAGTCGTAAAGCTCACGCCACACCATGCGACCAAGCAGCAGTCCTTGAGACGGATCGTCTAGCACCACCTCGACCGGATCGGTGCCGTCATCAAGAAGAAACGTCACCGAGCCGCGCACCGCCACCGCCAATTGATTGAGATGACGGTGAGCATGGCGGCCACGATGCACGTCGCTTTCCGTGGCGAATATGTAATACACGCGCCGGATCTCAAAAGGCACGTTTCGATCCTGTTCCAACGCGATAAGCATGCCGTGGCTGTCGCCATGCTTCTGCAACTGGATCCGTTCGATTTCCATGTTTTAGGCCAGGCGGTAAGGTTTTAAGACGACCCACGTACCTAAGTGCCGCTCCATTGTCGAAAGGTTGCGTGCGCTCTACCCCATCGATTTCGATATCTGTCATTAGAAACGATTGGACCTTTCAGAAGGACTGCCTTTGGGTGGATGGTCTTTGGCGCATAAGCGCGGTGGCCTTCCCCGCACGCCCGTTTCTTTTCCGCGCCTGCCGAACGTCAGGCGTTATCGCGGGACCTTGTCCATGGCCCGAAGCAACCTTTCGCCAACCTGCAGGCACTCATGCGTACCAAGCACTTTTCAGCAAGGCGCGGGCTCAGCCACTGGCGTGTGGGGAAATCAGCACGACGACAGCGATGCGCAAAGGGATCTCAAGTTATGGATGTGCAAAACGAGGCTTTGCCGGAAACGGAAAATGGCGCGGAGCCTGCGCATAGCGTCCGGAATCGACTGGACGATTCGACTTATCGGTCTGTCGAACAGGCGCCCGCACTACGTCCAAGAAAGCTGGTGGTGCTGCACTGGCTTACGGCGCTGTTTCTTGTATTGGGCGTGACGCTGATCCTGATCCGGGATCAGGTAGCTGGTCGCGTTTTACGGCAGTGGCTGCTGGAAGGACATCGCCATTTTGGATTGTTTGTGCTTTTTCTTTTTTTTGCGCGTGTGGCGGTCCGAATCCGTCTGGGCAAGCTGCCTGCCGCTGACGATTCATCCCGTTTGCTGCGCATTGTGGCGACGCTGACCCACGTCGCGCTTTACGCGTTGCTGCTGGTGCAGCCCCTGCTCGGTTGGGCTCTAAGCAATGCGCAAGGCAAGCCGGTGCATTTCTTGGGTGCCACCCTACCTGCGCTTGTGGGCTCCGATGAAGATCTCGCCGATGCGCTCACGCTGTGGCACGTCGATGTCGCCTGGTTACTGCTGGCACTTGTCACCGTGCATGCGTTGGCCGCGCTCTGGCATCACTTTGTTCGGCGCGATGGAGTGCTTCGCATGATGTTGCCCAGGCCTCGCGGATGAGTGTGTTTCGTTCTCTAGTTATCAGTGCGCCCGCTCGAGACCAGGAGTCGTCATGTCATTTTTTTTGAACCGGTACGCGATGCGCAGGCCAGCCAGCGCGCACCTCTGGTCCGCACTTGCGCTGCTTCTGCTGCTCGCCAGCGGCAATGCCAGAGCGATTCCCGCTTATGCGCGACAAACAGGTAACGCCTGCGCCGATTGTCACTCAGGCGCCTACGGTGGCGGAGCCAACGGCCCGGCACTGACGCCGTATGGCCTGCGTTTCAAGCTCAATGGATACACCGACACCGACGGTGATGGCTTCAAAATTCCCGCAGCCGTGCAGCTGATTGGATCGCATGCAGCACCCGCTCAGGGCAAGAGCACATCGGAACTGACGGAAGCCGATCTCTATTTGGCCGGTCGCGTCAATGATCACGTCGGTGGCTACGTAAAGATCCAGGCGATAAACACCGGCAGCAACAACACCTACAACACCCAGCTCAGCGATGTCGATTTACGCTTTGTGGCCAAGGATCTCAAGATCGGCGGCCGGGACACGACGATTGGCGTAACGGTAAACAACAACCCCGGCTTCGATGATCCGGTCAATGCTCTGCCGGCTTCGACGCAAAATGGCCCTCCGACGGTCTCCGGCACCCTGCTCAACCCGTCCAGCGCGAATACGCTGGCAGACCGCGTCATCGGAGCCAGCGTCTATGCGCTGTATGCCAACGATTGGTACGGCGAAATAGGCACGTATAACGCGCTGCCTACGTCGACGCAGGATCACCTGGGACGCAATGTCCCGGGCGATCCCGGCAAACTGAGCGACACAGGCTATTTCCGTTTTGCCTACATGAAGGATTTGAAGAAGCAGTTCTACTCGATCGGTGTCGTTGGATTAACGACCAAACGCCAGCTACCGCGCAACGGACCCAAGGAAGACGTAACCGATCTGGGCTATGACCTGACTTACCAGTTCCTAGGCACGCGGAAAAACATCCTGCAGCTCAGCTATACGAATATTCTCGAACTACGCGATTACGCCACCCGGCCGGCAAGTCCCGTCGTGGCGGGCCTGTTCGCTCCGGCTCACGGCGCGGTCCATGATCGAACGATTAGTGCCACCTACACTTTCAAACAGAGCTACGGCATCGTGGTCTCTCACTTGGTGAGCACCGGAACGCGTGACGATATCCGTTACGTTCCCTATGGCGAGCCCAATACCACGAGCAATCTTTTCAGCGTTTTCTGGGCACCCTTCGGCAAGGACGATTCGTTTACGTCGCTGGCCAATATGAAGATCGCGGCTACCTGGTTTCGCTTCACCAAGTTCAACGGCAGCAGCATGAATATTTTCGGCGCTCCGCCCGGCGCACCGCTCACCAACGCACGCGATCTGAATGAATTCCTGATTTCCGCGAGCGTGGCGTTCTAAAAAGCGTATATATGGAGTCATAAGCTTGATCAAATTATCCATGAGCCAGCCTTTGCGATGCCTTGCCTCGGCTGTGCTTTTTCTCGGTTGGACGTTTGCACCAGTTCCTGTTGTCGCGGGTGATACCAGCGCAGGATCGGACGTTTTCCAAACGGAATGCTCCGAATGTCACAGCGTAAAGCAGGGTCGAAATAAAAAAGGCCCTAGCTTGTTTGGCATCGTCGGGCGCCCTTCGGCCAGCCTGCCGGATTTCAACTACTCGGACGTCGTGCGGCAGGATCACTGGGTCTGGACAGCAGAAAAACTGCACAGCTACCTGTCCCAGCCGGCGAAACAGACCAACCCCGGCACCAAGATGAAATACGATGGCCTTACCGACCCCAAGCAACTGGATGACCTGATTTCATACTTGAGTACTGTCCACTGATGGGCGCAAGCGGCACGTGGTCATTTAAAAGATGAAGTGATGTTGCATAACGATGCTTCGGCCAGCACATACATCGTGCCCTCGGTTTTGGCACGCCTGCGTCTGTGGCGCGGCGTTGGAGCGCCCGAATAATGGTGGCGCGTGATGTCGGCATTGGTTGCAGGAAAAGCATTTTTCGTTGGCGACATTGCAGTTTTTCTGGTCCACGTCTCAGTTCGGATCGTATTTCGCCATCCAGCAAACGCGCAGGATTTTTCCTCGTCTTGTTCGCTTGTTTCACCGCACCGCTCCATGCCCAGTCAACTAGCCTGACCGGCGTGGCAGGAGTGAGTTCGCAGCTGGTCGACCGTGGCGTGGCGATAACGCCGGACACGCCCACCTTTCAGGGCGCGGTGTCGTGGTCATCTCCGGCCGGCTGGTCGTTCAGCCTGTCTGGAAGCAGCGAACTGCGCTCGCCCGGGCGCGTGGTAGAGGCAACCGCCGAGGCATCACGCTATTGGTCACTTTCCAGCGATTGGCAGATGCAGGCGAGCCTCCTCTACTACAGCTATCCCAGCTCACCAAGCTCGAGAGTCTATGATCGGGCCGAAACAAGCGTTGACTGGATATATCGGGATGTTCTGACGTTTGGCGTGTCAGCCATCCACGTCTTTGGCGGAAGAGATCACCAGCCCCGCGGGGCTGCCGACGTTGACCTGCACTGGCCGCTACCGTGGCACTTTTCTCTTTCCACCGGTGCGGGCATCGCGCAATCGCTGGTGGCACCGAACAGCCCTTACAACTACGGCAAGTCAAGCGTCTATCGCTACGGCCATGCGGGATTGACCTGGGAGACCGGGCCTTGGCGAGTAGAATTGGATCGCATCCTGGTCGAGAGGGACGCACGGCGATACTGGGGCAATCTGTCCGCCTCGCCTTGGGTCGCCACCATTTCGCGGTCGTTTTGATCAAAGCGCAACCTTTCTGCGCTGTTATGGCACCTACGTCGCCCACTAATTGCCATCGGATGACTGCGCTGAGCCCATGAACGATGCCGATATTCAAACCGACGCGACCGATCGCCTGCTGCTTCAACGCATGTCGACGGGAGACCGTATCGCGCTGGCGACGCTGTACCGCAGCTACCACGGCCGGTTATCCCGCTTCCTTTCGCGGTTGACGCGTCGCGCCGACGTCATCGATGAGGTCATCAACGACTGTTTGTGGATCGCCTGGCAAAAGGCCGGCGAGTTTCGCGGCGATTCGCGCGTTTCAACCTGGATCATGGGCATCGCCTATCGCTGTGGCCTGAAAGCGCTGAGGCAGCGCGGCGATGAACCGGTCGAGGAAAGCACCGTGTCGGAGGAGCTGGTCTCATCGACCGATCCAGATGACGATCGCGAGTTACGTGATTGGTTGGGCAAGGGGCTGGAGCGCCTCACGGCCGACCAGCGCGTTGCGATCGAACTGGTCTACGGCGTCGGCCACAGCCTCGACGAAGTTGCCATCATCATGCAATGCCCGATTGGCACGGTGAAAGCCCGTTTGTTTCATGCGCGCGTCAAGCTGCGCAATGTTCTGCCAGCTCTGGCTGGCGATTCCCCCACATACAAGGAGAGCGTGCCATGACGTTCCCGAAGGGTAACGGACAAGACTGCCCAAGAGCTTGGGAGTTGATGCCCTGGGTATTGCAAAATACGGCGCCGCAAGAGCAGAACGAATGGCTGAGCCATCACGTGGCGCATTGCGAGTCGTGCCGTCAGGAATACGCGCAGCAGGCTCGCCTGCAGCGTGCGCTGTCATTGCCGTCGGACATTCCGATGGATGTGAATGCCGGCCTGGGGCGATTGATGGATCGTCTCGATGCACCGGTTGTCGAGGAGACATCCTATCGTCCGCGCTATGGCAACTGGTTCAGCCGCGCGCTGGTTGCGATCGTGCTGATTCAGGCCTTGGGTATTGGCGCGTTGAGTCTGAAATCATGGTCGACCACCGAAACCGCGCCTTATCGTACGCTCAGTCAGACGGCTGCACCGGTGCCCGCCGACGCCATTCGCGTAGTGCCCGACGCCACCATGACCCTAAGCGATTGGGATGCCCTGCTGCGCGGCCTTCGATTGCAGATCGTCGGTGGCCCCAACGATGTCGGTGCATATACCGTCATGCCTACGCATTCCTCTTCAACGGCTCAAAGTATGCTGCAACAGCTGCGTGCCACGCCGGGCATCCGCTTGGCGGAGCCCGTCGCAGCCACACCATGAAACACGCTGCGCTTTTCATCCTTGTATTCATGACGGTCGCCTTGGGCGCGTGCGCACAATCGCGTCCTGTAACGACCCCGAAAAATCTGGACCGTTCCAGCCGCTTTCCGAGTGTTGGCGTCTCCTCCATGGACAGCCAGCGCGACATCGTTCTGGCCGTGGCTAACCCGCTCGAAGCGCCTGCCCAGCACGCCGGTTCCAGCGTATTGGCTTACGGACCGGCCAAGTATGGTGCCGGTCAGCGAGCCGCTTCCGATGTCGCCGGTCTGAAGCAACGTTATGGACTGCGCGAAGTCACCGGCTGGCCAATCAAGACCCTCAAGCTTTACTGCATTGTGGTCGAGCCGCCGCCGGGCGTGTCCAGGGACGATCTGATCAAAACACTGGCGAAGGACGAGCGCGTACAACTCGCGCAGCCGCTGCAGGACTATTCCGTCTACGCGGATAAATCACCCAACGCGCACCAATACAACGACCCTTACGTCAACCTTCAACGCGGCTTCGTCGATACCAGCGCGGCGCTCGCGCACAACATCAGCCAAGGCAAAGGCGTTGATATTGCCGTTGTCGATACAGGCGTGGATTTAGCGCATACCGATCTTCAGGGCCGCATTCACGATATTCAAAATATGGTCGATGACAATGCATCGACCTTTAGTCGCGATAGCCACGGCACCGAAGTCGCCGGTGTCATCACGGCGAACGGTGACAACCATCAGGGCATCGTTGGAATAGCACCCAAAGCGGTGCTGAGCATCTACAAAGCCTGCTGGTACTCGGCCAAGCCGAACGCCGGAGCGGGCTGCAATTCATTTACGCTCGCCAAGGCCTTGGCTGCGATCATTGATACGAACACCCGCATTATTAACCTTAGCCTGGGCGGACCGGCTGATCCCCTGCTCAACAAACTGCTTGTCCAGTTATTGAGCCAAGGCCGAATCGTGGTGACCGCCCTGCCACCGGATGGAAGTCTCAACGGATTTCCCGGTAACGCACCGGGCGTCATAGTGGTCCGTGAGAGTGACGCATCGGCCGCACCGGCTGGCGTCTTGAGCGCTCCAGGAAAAGACATCCTCACCACCCAGCCGGGTGGAGGATATGACTTCACCTCCGGATCTTCGTTAGCGGCCGCTCATGTGAGCGGCATCACTGCTTTACTGCTGTCTCTTTCGCCGCGCATGGATGCTCGTTCTGTCCACGACCTTTTACTGCGAACCAGCAGGCTCTCCAGCGGCACCGTTCAGGTGAACGCCGCGGCCGCGGTGGCAGCATTGCGTGAGTCACAGCAAACGATCCGTTGAGCCTTGCGGCCGACCGCCTATCACCATCGAAGATGATGCTTGCGCTGGGTGCATTTCAAAAAATTACTCGAAGGCTTCGATAATTGGATAAGCCGCGTCGGATCATGCAAGACCCGATGAACGTAACGTCAAACGCTTTTCGACAGACTTGCGATGCCTGATCCGATAACGCTGTTCGTGCTTCGCGGAGGGCGCCGATACACGAAAGGCGGCGGTGCCGCGTTGGCCGATTCCAGTTCAGCGGCCGCGCGAATGCGCGCGTGGTCGGGCGACTTCTCGCACACGGGGTCCAGCGTATCGGCCGCGCCGCTCAGGGCCAGCGCCTGGCAGCGGCAACCGCCCCAGTCGACCTCTTTCTTCGGGCAGCTCTGGCACGGCTCGGGCATCCACGCGGTGCCGCGGTAGCGTTCGAACGCGTCGCCGTGCTGCCAGATGTCGAGCAGCGGACGCTCACGGATATTGTCGAAGTACATGCCCGGAATAGTTTCGGCCGCATGGCAGGGCAGCACGTCACCGCGCGGGCTGATGTTGAGAAATTTTTGCGCCCACCCGCCCATGCAGGCCTTGGGCCGGCGCGCGTAGTAGTCCGGCGTGACGTAGTCGATCACCAGCGTGCCGCGCAGGCGTACGCGCGCTTCCTCGACCACGGCGGTGGCCGCATCGAGCTGCTCGCGGCTGGGCATCAGCGCAGCGCGATTGACCAGGCCCCAGCCGTAATACTGCGTGTGCGCCACTTCCAGCCGACTGGCGCCCAGCGCCAGCGCCAGCTCGATCATGCGCGGCACGTTACCGGCATTGTGCCGATGCACCACGGCATTGAGCGTCAGCGGCAGCTCGCGCTCGCGTACCCAGCCGGCGAAGCGCAGCTTCTTATCGAAGCTGCCCTTGTAGCCGGCGATATGGTCGGCCGATTCTCGGGTCGCGTCCTGCAGGCTGAGCTGCACGTGGTCCAGCCCGGCTTCGATCATGCGATCGAGCTTCGCTTCGTCGATGCCGATGCCCGAGGTAATCAGGTTGCTATACAGGCCGCGTTCGCGCGCACGCTGCAACAGCTCGACCAGATCCTTGCGCAGCGCCGGCTCGCCGCCGGAAAAATGCAGCTGCAGCACGCCCATCGTCGCCGCCTGGTCGATCACGTTGAGCCAGCCGCCTGTATCCATCTCCTCACGCTGCGAGGCCAGCTCCAGCGGATTGGAACAGTACGGACAGGCCAGCGGACAGCGGTGGGTAAGCTCCAGCAGTACCGCCAGCGGAGGCGCCACAGCGAGTGCCCGGCTGGCTTCGGCGAGCATGATGTTCATAAGCGCAGTATCCGTTTACCGATCAGGTCGTCGATCAGCGCCTGCACATCGCCACTGACCTCTTCGGGCGTCGCATCGAATTCATCGGCAAGCTCCGCCACGATGGTTTCGATGCTGCGCTCACCGTTACAACGCTGCACGATGGCGTGCGCGACTTCGTCCAGCTCGATGACGCGCTCGGGCGCGAGAATGACCCACTGACCGCGCGTCTGATCGTGGTGCAGGCGCACGCCGGGCAGAAAGCGCGGCGTGCTGCGGCTGTCCAGGGTGCTCATTTCAGGCGGCCGCGGCGGCGCGAGCGTCTGCCGGCACGAAGGCGTCGGGCCACGCCACGCCGGGTTCCACATAGGCGAAATGCAGCGCGTCGAGCTGCGACCACAGCACGCCGCACTTGAAGCGCAGCGCGGCGCGCACCAGCTCCTGCTTCTCCGCGGTGTCGGCGTGCCGCTTGACATAGTCCAAGGCAAAGTCCGAATCGCGCGGCGCTTCGGTCAGGCGATGCTCGAAGTACGCCAGCGATTCGCGCGACACAAAATCGTAGTGGCGCAGCATGCCGGTGACGCGCTCGCTGATGATCGTCGGCGCAAAGAGTTCCGTCAGCGACGAGGCGATCGCTTCGAGCAAGCTGCGGTCGCGCACAAAATGGATATAGGCATGCACGGCGAAGCGCGTGCCGGGCAACAGCGCGCGACCGGAGCTGACCAGCTCGCGATCGAGGCCGAGCGCGTCCGTCAGATGCAGCCAGCGCGCGATACCGCCCTCACCTTCCGCGCTGCCGTCGTGGTCGATGATGCGCTGGCGCCAGATCCGTCGTAGCGCGGGATCGTCCATGCGCGCCAGGATCGCCGCGTCCTTCAGCGGAATGCAGCGCTGGTATTCAAAGCGGTTCAGCGCCCAGGCCTGCACCTGGCCGCGGTTGAGCTTGCCGGTGTGCAGCAGCGCGTGGAACGGATGACGGCTGTGATACAGCCTGGCGCCGATATCACGCAGCTCGGCCTCCAGCCGCTCGGGCGAAACCAGCGCGGGTGATGCCTCAGCGCTCATAGCGAAATCTCCATGCCGTCGCGGGATATTTCCCACCCGTGCGCGGCGGCTTCGGCACGCTCCGGTGTATGAGCGTTCAATACCGGGTTGGTGGTGTTGATATGAATGAAAATCTTCCGCGCCACGTCGAGATCATCGAACGCAGCGATCGCGCCGCCCGCGCCATCGATGCTCATATGGCCCATGCGCTGGCCGGTCTTCTGGCTGACGCCCGCGACGAGCATTTCGTCGTCGCGCCACAGCGTGCCGTCGAAGAACACCAGCTCGGCACCGCGCAGGCGCTGGCGCAGCGACTCCGGCATCGAGGCACAGCCGGGAATGAAAAAGATCCGGTGGCCATCGTGCTCGATGCACAGCCCCAGCGTTTCCTCGGCCGATCCGGCAAGATCGCCGGCGCTGCGGCTTTCCATGAACAGCGGGACCTTGCCCGGCACGCTGAAGGGCGTGACGCGCAGACCCAGCAGGTCCAGCGGCTGGTCGAGCGCAAACGCCTTGCGCGTGACGTAGTCGGGATTGAGCGAATCAAAAATCGCGTTTTCTGCCAGTACCGCCAGCACGCGTTCGCTGGCGTAGAGGTCGAATCGCTGGCTCTCGCGCATCGAGAGCAGGCCGGCGATGTGATCGATCTCGCCGGAAGTCAGCAGCACGGCGCCGATCGGCGAGTGGCGCAGGTCACGCTGTGGCCATAGCGCCGGCGTAGCCAGTATCTGCTGACGGAAATCGGGGGATGCATTGATCAGCAGCCATTTCTCGCCATAGGCGCTGACGGCGATGCTGGCCTGAGTGCGACGGCTGGCGCCGTCATCTTCGCGACACGCGCGCAGGCTGGCAGGCGTACGGCAATTCCACTGCGGATGGCCACCTCCGGCTGCCGAACCGAGAACCACGATGCGCATCAGGGTCTGTCCGACAGAACATCGGCAGGCATGCGCATCGGGCTTGGCAGCACGGAGGTGACCGGGAACATCAGAAATCGCCGGAATAATACGAATTGATTTCGCAACCGACGCAGATTTCGCGAATCACTGGCTTGTTCCACTTCTTCATAAAGACCACCTCTTGAGGATGAATGGCGTACGTGGAGAATATGCAGTGTGTCGCTCTCAACGTATCGAAATGACGCGCTGCAATTCGAGCGTAGTCCTTAAAATTCCTCAAGGGAAGCAGTACGTTGACGCTTTATCTGCAGGCCAAAGTGTCACAAAAATGATCAACACCGGTGGCACATTTTGCGTCGCTGCGCGTGCTTGTTGCGACGCAACCAAATATTCATCACCTTGAAAACCGGCATCCGCGGCGCAGGAACGCGTAACCACATCGCCTGCTCAGGCGTTCGATGTTCCGGCGCTGCACGGCAACATGCTTCAGCCATCATCAAGGTGTTGCGTAATGAGACAGTTCCAGCACAAGCGCCCTGTGATCAGCGGCACGCAGCAGTTCAAAAAAAGATGAACTTGCTGGTGATAAGCGCCGAGATACGCCACGCCCCGCGCGCGCCTTACTCTTGAGAAACCAGCGGCGGCGTCGGCTTCAGTTCGTCGGCCGCTGTTTCTGCGAGGCGGCGCTTTGTGGCGACGTCAGGTTGAAAGTTTTTGAGTGCTTTCCTCGGTTCCCTCAGCGCCGCGTAGGCGAGAGGAATCGGCCCCTGACAGATCACCACACCGTAATTCTCATTATTTGATGGTGCAGCGCCTGCGACCTTGGCGCAAAGCGATTTTTCTGCGACAGCGCTCCCATCGGTATATCCATAGGTGAAACGAACTTCAGATTGCGTTGCTCCTTCCGCACCCTTCGTGGCCGAAGGTTCTACAACCGCCGTCTTATCCACCGGAACCAGACGGGCACCCATGGCAGCCGGGGCGCATGCGCTAAGTCCGATCGATAGAACGGCGACCACGCCGAAAGCGATGGAAAGTCTTGTGGGCAAATTAATGGATTTCATGATGTCATTTCTCCTGGTTGGCAAAAAAAAGGTGCAACTTTGACTGGCGAAAGCAACAAGCTCGCAGCTCAGCCTCGGTCGCCAATGATGGGTTTCGTGCCGGGTTAACCCGCGACGAACGCCGCGTTTTTCTTGGCTACGTCGAAGTGGCAGGCGCAACGGCGGACTCGCCGCGGGACGAGCGGATAACAGTGTATCCATACCATCCCGGTTTATTCGGTCACACGAACGCGTGCACGATGAAATTCGTGACGCTATCCGGGCGAGATATTCAATTCGAGATGGTGCGCCAAGGGTGATCTGGCCACTGCGTTCGCCTTGCTTATTTACTGCCGCTCATCGTGTGCGCGTCAGCTTTTCAAATTCTTTTGACTTGATTGAAAGCGACGGGCAAATCGACGCAGGCACCTTCTAATAGGCCTTGCGTACCTGCCCAACGAAGGGCTCGAAGGGGAAGCACGCCATCGAAGAAATATCCAGATCAAACCCGCCCCGCTGGGCGAGGACGCCTGGACGCTTTTAAATCGCGCGTCGCCCTCGGCTAACGAGTTAGCGCGCTCGATAATCTGCACGATGCCCGGCTGCCATCCGGCCGAGTCGCAGCGCGCCGACGACGTCGATCACGCAAAACTGATCCGCGTTTCATCCTTGCAACGAAGCGACACCACGTAATGACGCTGCCTTGGTCCGATGCATGTCCAGCACGATCAGTTCGTTGTCGCCGCGACGAAACCACGACGCAGGGCAAAACAACCGCTGCTGTGGACCGATGTGCCAATAGCGACCCAGCAGATGGCCGTTGACCCAGAGATACCCCTTGTTCCACGCGCTCATGTCGATGTAGCTGTCATGCGCCTGGTCGAGGTGCAGTTCGGCGCGAAAAAAAATGCCGGGCCGATCAAACAAATGCGACGGCTGCAGGGCGCGCAGGTAGTCCGCATCCAACGGCAGGCTGTAAACCTCCCATTCCTGCAGCACCTTCTGATCCAGCGTCACCGATCCCGTCAGCCCCTTGCGATCGGTCGTGTCATGCCCGTAACCCACATGCCCGAAGCTGTCGACAAGAATGTCCAGCACGCATCCCTTGGCAGATGCCGACGGCGGCAGCGCGATCTGCGTCTTCGTTGGCAAGCCCGGTTTGTCCACGCGCGATATCGCGTCGAGATAGCGCCCGTCGGTAAACACCGTGGCGTAATCATGTACGCCGTTGATTTCCAGCCTGTGGCCTGCCGACAGAGTTTTTCGATACAGCACCATGCCGTGGTCCTGCGCGAAAAGTAGTTCGTTCGGCAGCGGGCTGGTCACGGCCTTGGCGGCCGGCAGGTTGTCCCATAACGAGGCCCAGGGATGCGCCGTCAACTCTGGCCATGCGGCCATGTTCGACGGTGCAGGTATCGATGGCAGCGCGTGGTGGACGGACTGACCGATGGCAGCGCGAAAACGGTGGTAAGCGTCGGTGGGCGCACCGTGCTCGTTGATCGGCGCGCCATAGTCGTAACTGGTGATCACCGGTTCGAACTTGCTGCCATCACCGCTGGCGTTCGCGCCAGCACCGAAACCGAAATTGGTGCCGCCGTGCACGACGTAGAGATTGAACGAACGCCCCGCGTCGAGCAGCTGCTGCAGCGTGGCGGTATAGTCGGCCGACTGGAAATCCGGCTCACCCCAATGCGTAAGCCAGCCGGGATAACCCTCGCCGACCCATACCGGCGCATCACCGGCAATCGCCTGTCCCGCCTTGAAATCGGTATCGCCATCTAGGCCCAGCGCCGCGCTCTTCAGATACGTACCTGCTTTTTGTACCTGCCCGAGTCCATCCGAAACCGAAAACGGTCCGTCGATACCACGTGCTTGCCACATCGACTTCAGTTGTTCGAGATAGCTAAGGTCCTTGCCGAACGAAGCGTATTCGTTCTCCACCTGCAGCATCAGGATCGGCCCGCCGTTGACTGCCATCAATGGCACAATAGGCGGCGCAATCACATCAAAGTAGCGCGTCACCGCGCGCATGTATTTGGCATCGTCCTTATCGCGCACGCGGATCGAGGGATCACGCAGCAGATAGGGCGGCAGGCCACCGTAATCCCACTCGGCGCAGCAATAGGGCCCGGGCCGTAGATACACCCACATGCCCTCTTCCGCGCACAGTCTGATGAAGCGCACAAAGTCGTGGTTGCCGCTGGTCAGATCGAACACGCCGGGCTCGGATTCCAGCGCGTTCCACATCACGTACAGCGAGATGGTGTTCAAGCCCATCGCCTGCGCCATGCGGATGCGATGTCGCCAGTACTCGGCAGGAATACGGATCGGATGCATCTCGCCGCTGCGGATCTGAAACGGTTTTCCATCGAGCAGAAAATGCTGCGCGGCGAGCTCGAGCCGGTGCGGCCGACCGTCCGGCAGCCGCTCGACGGGAACGGTTGAAGCGGCGGCGCCGGCCGCGATGCGGGAACTGAGCGCAGCCAGCGGCGTCAGCGCGGTAAGCCTTAAAAAATCGCGTCGCTGCATCGAAGTTCCTTCGGTCTGATTTCGCGGGCTGGATGCTTGCGTGCACCCGCGAACGTTTCAATCGTGATGTAGTGCCGTAGACCGACCACGTCAGTGCAGCGGGCAGTCCGCAGCGACCGTGATCGGCGATGCGACGCGTGTAACGAAGCTTTCGTGCGACCCGGCAGCGGCCTGCACCGCTCGGGCCGCCACTGGCAGGCTGTCCAGTGCGGAATAGTTTGGCGCCCATATTTTGGTCAGACCCAGCTTGTCGACCTTGCCGAGTGTGCGGTCGGTCCAGTTGAACTGGATGCGCAGATCCCCGCTCCATTGCGCCCATGCGCTGATCCACGAGCCGAGTATGACGTTATGTTCCACATCGAAGTTAATGCTGTGCTCGTCCAGGTAAATACCGTTGCCCTCGCCGCTCTGGCGCATATCGATAGCGTTCTGCATGACGCAGGATGTGTGTGGTGTGGACGCGGCTTGGGTGTAAATGGCGCCGCCATCAGCCAACTGCAGCATCACGCGCTCGATGCGATTTCTCGTGATGTGGATCGATGACTCCACCGGCGGCGTACCTTCATAGTTCCAGCCCCAGCCCACCGAGATGCCGCTGTAAGGCAAGTCGCGGATCGTGTTGCGGCTGATCTCGATGCCGTCGACGAAGCCGGCCATGATGGCGACGTTGTCGCGATAGGTTTGTGCCACGTGTTCGATCGTGTTGTTGTCGAATACGAAGTCGGATGATTTGTCCTGCGCTTGCGCTGGATGCCCTTCGGTATCGCCAGCGAAGATGGCTCCGCTGCCAAGATCAACAAAGCGCGAGTTGATCACCGCGGCGCCGTGCGTACCTCGGGCAAACGCGACGCCGGCGGCCGCCAGATGGGCGAAAGTCACCCGATCGAAAACGATGTTTCGCCCGGCATCGACCTGCACGGCAGCGCCGATGCGGGTCATGCCCTCGCCATTGTCCGGCGTGGACGAGCGACCTTCGCCGTCCACCATATACCCGGCCTGCAGGCTCACGTAGCCGTCGCCGGACAGCGGCTTGCGCCAGCCGGTGTGGGCAAACGTGATGCCGGAAAACGTCAGGTCGTGAACCGGCGCGGCGCGTGTGCCGTCCAGTTGCAGCAACTGTTCGGTCACCGGCACTTCGATCACCAAGGGCTGCACTGATTCATCCGCAAGCGGTCGATAGAGCAGCTCATGCCGCGTCGCATCGACGGTGTAACTTCCCGCCTCGGTCGGTTCGCCAAGCAGGCTTTCGAACCAGTCCACGCCGCGGTAGTACTTGCCAAACGGGCTGGCCACGGCCCAGTCATTCTGTGAATCGAGTGCGGCGTTGTGCCAGCACGGCTGCGCCATCGTTACGCGGCTCTCGCCGAGTGCGATGACCGTGCAGTGAAAATCCCGCCATCGCGCATGCAGCACCATCATCGATCCGACCTGCAGTGGGTGCATGGTCCCGGGTGGAATGCTCGACAGGCCTTTCGTATCCACCTTGCACGCAGCACACCCCACCGTTCGCGCAGGTCGGCGGCGCTCGCCATTTCGATGAAGGTAGATGCTCGACAGATCGCTGCCAGGTTCGACCGCGAACATCCATAGCGCACCGCGCCGGTGGCCAGTCACGACCTGACTGCCGAGCCAAACCGGGTGGGCGCCAGGAGCGGCATGCCAGCGCACCGGATGCCCACTGGAACCACTGTCGGCCGCCGCGAGTCGCAACGCTTGCGCCAGCCGATAGCTGCCATCGAGCAGGACGACATCCACATCCACCTGCCCCGCCTGTCGCAACGCCCGCACGCGTAACTGCGCGGTGGCCAGTGCGCACGGCACGCTTGCCGTGCAGTCGCCCTGCACGACTCCCGACGGTGACGCGTAGACCGTAGCGGCGCGTAGCAACGATGGGCAAGCCAGCGGAAGCAGCAGGCCAAGCGCGTGACCGAATGCCGTCATCGTGGCGCGCCGCACCTGCCGCCCGACCGGTTTCACGTTGTCGCGATGCGCATCAGACTTTCGCATTGCATGTATTGACATGCGAGCAGCGTCACTCCGCGGTCCATGCCTGATCATGAATGCACCGGATCACTCACGCGGAACGATTCAAGCGCACACAGGCCGCACTGCCGCGCGGCACGCCGATATGACAGACGCCGTGCGCATCGGTAGCGATCGAATGTCCGGCCGTACCGTCGGCGCCGTCGAAGACGATGCCGTGCCGGCTTTCCAGCGACGGCGCCGACAAACGCATGAGCCGACCCTCGCGGTAATGCGGCAGGCCGCTCACCGCGAACGTGACGTCGTGCGTAGCGTCCTTGTTGATCAGCACAAGCTGCATTGCGCCATCGCGCTGCGCCGCGTAAGCAGTGAGGTTGGCGCCGGCGGCATCGAGCTGGCCGGTGAGCATTCGCGCGCCGGCAAACTGCTGTGCCAGCAACATGCCGTAATACAGCGGCCGCGGCTGAAAGCCGAGCGCCACATCGCCAGCGATGGCCGAATAGCGCGAGGTGACCGCATCACGACGGGCCGATAGATCCACACCAGCGACGGCCGTGTTCGCTTCACGCCCCAGGGAAGATTCCACCGACACCAGGGTGCCGCCGTGAAAGTTGATGCCGGCCACGCCGCGCTGCGCCAATGCGAGCATGAAGTCTGCACCCCATAGCGCCGAGGCAAAGACGTTGCTGACGCCGTCGCGCCCGCCAAAGTAATACGAGTTGGCCTCGGTGAGATAGAACGGCAACGACCCGGCATCTGCTGCCTGCATGATCTGTTCGACTTCCGCATAGAAGCCGCTGTCGCCGGTCAGCATGTCGGGAATCGAGCCCTTCGGCGCCGCATCACGGTAGTAATGCCGACTGAGGAAAACATTCTCCTTGCCGTGCCGCCTGGCGTAATCGATCACCCAGTCGGTATTGGCGCCGGTATCCGGGCCGGCGATCGGCACCCCGGCGGCGCGTATCGCCTTCGCATAAGGCATCCACGCGGCATCGAGAGCAGCGTAGTCAACCTCGTAGTTGTTCGCCTCGTTGCCGATCTGAATCGCCAGAAGATCATCGCCTACGATGTGCTGCACGGCCGTGGCCAGCTCCGCTGCCATCGCCGGCACGCCGATCTTCAAGTTGACTCCGAACACCAGTTTCCAACCGGTAGCGCGAAGGAAACCTGCCAGCGCTTGCAGTGCCTCAGGTTTCAATACGAAGGGCTGCTGCGGGCCGCCTTTGCGTGCGGGCTGTGCCGGAAGTTCGCCGCGGTAGCCGCTCCACACGGTGTAGTCGCTGGTGTTGCCACCAATGCGCAGCACGCCGCGCGGGCTGAGTGTGCGAAACAATTCCACCAGCGCATGATTGTCTAGCGAGAAGAAAGCCGGGTTGGCCAGTTGCAGGGTCTCGTAGCTCACGCCGGTGAGTGTGTCGCTGACGACGCGCCCCGGCTGATTCGCCTGCACCACAAACCGCGCGGCAACCGATGCACCCGACGGCCGCCCAGTCGCCATGGCGAAGCCGCCGAAAGTGGAAGCCAGTGGCAGCAGCGCGGCGGCCTTGAGCAGGTTGCGTCGTGCCCGATCGGTCATGGCTCAGTGCTCCGTCAGCGGCGTCAGCTCGAGGGTCAGCACTTCGAACGGTGCGAGCTGCAGCGTGCTGGCGCGGTCGGCATCCAGCTGTGGCGGCAACGCACCGTCAGCGGCCTTCCACACATCGCGTACGCTGAAGCGCCGCGCGGCATCCGGTGGCAATTCCAGCTGACGCGGCAGGTCGATCACCGCCAGCTGGACGTGATCACTTGGATTGCGCAAGGTAATGATGGATTTGCCCGGCGACCACGCAGCCCAGCCATAGACGTCCAGACGGCCGGGGTCGCCACCGATCCAGTGCGTGTCGCGCAATACGTCGGCGTTGGCGCGCGACCACTTCGCCGCAACAGCCAAGGTGTCCCAATCCTGCGGACCGAGCAGCGACGGCGTGATGTACATCTCCTGTAGCTCAGTCCCGGTGGCGAAGTAAGAATGCACCTCGTTGGCAAAGTCGTGGCCGGGATCGGTATTGAGCTTGCGGTTCTCCTTCGCATAGATGATGCCGTGAAGCATCAGCGAGTTGATCGGGAACAGCGGCCCCTTCAGTACGATGTTCTGGTAGGTCTGCTGGTCGCGATAGGTGATCCACTGCTCGCGTGTACTGCCGACGCCGGTCTCGCTATCGTCCTCGCCGTCGCGCCAGATGGTATCGGCGTAGCGCAGCCAGAATGGCGAGGCCCAGGTGCCGGTGGTGAGGTTGATGAAGGTACCCGGCTTGTCCTTGCGGATGTCCTCGATCAGCTGTATCGCGGCAGCAAAATCGCTGTCGAAGCGACTGCCGGGAAACACGCTGTCCGCATTACCGGTGCCGTCGAACTTGAACTGGTTGATGCCGTTCGTGTCGATCAGGTCCATCACCACGTCGTGGAATCGCTGGTAGTACTTCGGCCCGGACAGCGCGAGGCCGCCTTTGACGATCTCGTAGCCGGCTTGCGCGCCACGCTCGGCACGCTCCTTCGCCGGCGGCCCGTAGCCGCCCCATGGCGACAGCCATACGCCCGGCGCGGCGCCGTACTTTGCGGCCGCTTCGCGCAGCGGCGTGAAACCGTGCGGGAAATCCTTGCTGAAGTTCCAGCTGCCGCTGCGGTCGTCCCAGCCATCATCGAACAGAAACGAATCGAGCTGCACCCCACGCTTCACGTGCAGCTCTTCGCCGAAGGTATTGATGCGGTCCAGCGCCTGCGTTTCGGTGTACGGCGTGAAGTAGCCGATGTCGTACCACGAGTTGTAATGCAGGAACGGCCGGTACGGGTGCGCACGTTCGCGCTCGACGTAACTGGCGAAATCGCGGCGCAGCTGGCCGTCACGTACCACACCGACCACGGCCGAACAGTCAATCGTCTTGCCCTTCTCCAGCGGCAACGTGCGCGACAGCGTGAGCTTCACATCGTTGTGGCGCACCGCGCTGTCCGACTGCGGGTTTTCGAAGCCGAGATAGATGTCGCCGGCCACCACCGGCGAACCACTGACATCGCCCACCACCTCGGCATTTTCCACCTGCGTTTCCAGCAGCGACACCGTGGCGATCTTCTCGTCCTGCTTCAGCGCGGTGATGCTCACCTCCTCGCGCAGATAGGGTGAGCCGTCGCGCTGCACGAGTTGCCAGTCCACACGGAAGCGGCCGCCGGCGTCGCCGAAGCGGGCCTGGACCGCCTTGCCGGGCAGACGCAGGGCGAGGCTTGAGGCCTTCGCATCCACGGGCAGCGAGCGCAGGCGCGGCGGCGACAACAGATTCATGTCGGACGCCTTGATCGTGCTTCCATCGGCTAGCACCAGCGCGAACGGGGCAGGAATGGCGATCGTGCGCTTGTGCACGCGATCGGTCACCGACAGGTTGACGAGATGCTGGCCATCCAGCGACCAGTTCGCTTCGATCACAGCGTTGCCGAATTTCTCCACACCCTGCTGATGGGCAAAAGCCGCCGCGCCGGGTTCAAGTACCGCCTTGCCCGTGGCCATGCTGTCCTGTGCGTATGCCGTGCTGAAAGCCGGCAGTGCAGCCAACAGGCAAAAGCCCAGCACGCTCATGTGGGACGAAAGAAGGAGATGCCTGTGCGATGCTGCCATGGTTGTTTCTCGTGTTGATTTATTGATGGTCACTAGCCGGTTTGTCGACGCTGGCGTTGTAGGTCTGGCCGAAGATCGAAAAGAGAACGGTCTTGGTCTTTTTTGAATTTTGCTGGATGCCGGTGTAGCCGCCTTCGTTGACGTTGACCGTCCAGAAAAACTGACTGGCGTAATACGTATTGCCGTTGTTGCCCGGCTCATGGGTCACCCGGATGGAGGCATTGATGGCGCTGTAGCCGTATAAGCCATCGGCATTCGCGGTGGTCGCGGGGGGATAGTAGTAGTGATTCGCCGTCATGCCTCCGGCAATCACGGCGTAGGCCGGGCTAACCAGGAAAACGCCGAAACCGGCAAGCCCACAGGCAACGCGCAACAGATATTTTTTCATGGGATACCTCTGAATAAATAAGCAGGGCGATGCAGCATCCGTGGCGATCGTCCTCAAACTGAGCATCGCGTGGATACCCCGCCGGCATGGCTCGAAGTTGCCAGCCGGCGGGTTTGCATCGACCCGCGCTCAGTAGTCGTAGGTGACGCCGATCCGCACATAACGCGGCTGTTGCAACACCAGCGGCGTGCCGTAGAGCGGGTTAGGCGTGCCCGCGCTGTTGCCGTTGAAATCGGGCGACAGATTGAGCGGCGCCTGACCGTTAAACACGTTGAACACGTCCACGCTGAAGGCGAGCTTGTGCTTGGCAAACGCCGGGCTGTAGTGCACGCCGAGGTCGAGCTGCTTCAACCACGGCAGGCGACCGGTAGCCCCTGGCGGCGAGGGCTGGCCGTTGCACCAGTGGTAGTTGGAGCCGTAACTGTCCGGATCGGTCTGCTCCGTGCCGTAGTAACCCAGACAGTACTTTGGCCCACCCGACGTCAGGTTGAGGTTGGCCGACACCAGCCACTGCGGCGTTACCGCGTAGTAGCCGTAGGCCTTGATCACATTGGTGTGGTCGTTGCCCTGTGGGCCATCGGCATAAGCCATAAGCTCCGGGAAATCCCAGTCTTCGTTTTGCGTGCCGCCGGTGGCCTGAATGTCGGACTGGCCCTGGCCTTCGCTGTTGCCGTAGCTGCGCGAGAAACTGTAGCTGAGCTTGCCGTACCACTTGCCGTCGAACGGGTGCTCGAGGAAGGTTTCCAGCGCGTAATAGCGGCGCACCGCCTTCGGAAATTGCATGTCGGCGTTGGACAGCGTCACGCTGTGGAAGGCACCGCTCGTATCCTGCACCGCGAAGGTGTTTGCCTGACCCGGATTGATGTAATAACAGGTGTCGGTGTTGACGTCGGTGATGCCTTGCGACGCTGCCTTGTTCACCACCGCCTGCACATCGCACCAGTCGTCGATCACGTGCCGCAGCACGCGCTGGGTGAGCTTGGCGCCATACACCCAGTTCGAACCGGCGGTTTTGCTGAAGCCGAGCATGAACTCGTCCTGGTCCATGGCCTTGAGGCTGGTTGCCGTCATCGTTCGCGGATCGGGCGTCTGGCCGTAGGCGCCGTTGGCCGACACAGGCGGCGACATCTGCGTCAGGCCCGTTGGCGTACCGTCCGCCGCGATCCCGCTGTACGTGTAGTACTGCGAGGTGGCCACATAGCCGTTGGCCGGATCGCCCGGGGCGATCGGCGAGCCGAGGTAGTAACGCCCGGCATTGCCGAACACCTTGAACGAACTGTCGCCGAACACGTCCCAGCTGAAGCCCAGTCGCGGCGCCCACTGCGGCTTGGTCTGCCGCATGTACGGCGATGCGCTGGCGTTAGAGTTGGTGAAGCCGTCGTTGCGCAGGCCGATGGAGAACAGCAGGCGATCGTTGAACTGCCACTGATCCTCGATGTATTCGGCGCGCTCGCTGGAAAACAGGTTGCCGCCCTGGTTGAAGATGTATTTGTAAGCGTAGTAACCGGCCGCCCCGTTCGCATAATTGGCCGGGGCGCCGACACCAAGGCCGGGATAAAGCGGCTGGTTCGGCGTCGTCGTATACCCATAACCCCATTGATAGCCCGGCCCGGAGGTCAACTCGTCCTGATCCCTGGCCGCCGTGCGCAGGTTGTCGATACCCGCGGTGATCGTGTGATCACCCAGCACGTATGTCAGCGCAACGCGCAGGTTGGTGGACACAAAATTCATGCCCGGGTTGGTGATCTCGCTGACGTTCTGGTTGTTGGTGATCGGCGTTCCGCCGTTCAGTGCCGGATTCTGGTTGGTGTAACCGCTGATGTACGTCAGGCTTGGGTCGTAGGCCGGAGACTCGCTGTAGCTGCGCGTCGTCATGCTGCCGTACAAGGCGGTCAGGGTCAGCTTGTCCGTGATGTAGCTGGTGAACTTCGCCGACCACATGTCACCGCCATGCTTGGTGTTGTTGGCGTACGACTTGAAGGCCGAATCGGTCAAATTGTTGTAGTCATAGTTGTAGACGGTGCCACTCGTCTCGCTCTTCTCGGACGCACCGGTCAGCTCGAGCAGGTTATTGTCGGTGATGTTCCAGTTGACCTTGGCATACCACTTGGGCAGCTTGTCCTGGTAGTGCGAATCGGTTCCGATAGCAACGTTGTTGACCGAGTTGCCTTCCGTGTGGGTCATCTCTGCCGAGGCGAAGAGAAACAACCGATCCTTGATCAACGGGCCGCCCACGTAGAAGTCGTAAACGGATGACCAAGTGCTGTTCTGTTTTCTCGGGTCGTACAGGTTGCCGGCCACGGGCGACGGCGGCAGGCCATTTTCGTAATAAGTGTTGTCTTCGTTCGCCCGCAGCGACGACGGCTCGTAGAGATACTGACCGCCGAAATGCCACTCGTTAGTACCGCTCTTGCCGATCATGTTGATGACGCCACCATCGCTGCGCCCGTACTGCGCGCTGTAGCCGCCGGTGTAGACCTCCTCTTGCTCGATGGAGCCATACGGCAAGGTGATGCCGCCCTGGGAGAGGTTCGGATCGGTCGTGTTGAATCCGTTGAGGTAGTACGCGTTTTCCGTGGACGACGAACCGCCGAAGCTGATCAGTGGTTCGCCAGTCGTACTCGTCGCACCGCCCGCGCCGAGGTTGGTCGCCGGCGCCAGCAGCGCCACCGACTCGGCGCTATGCCCCAGCGGCAGCTTGGCCAGTTGGTCGGCAGTGATGACTGTGCGCGAGTCCACCGATTTCACGTCGATTGGCGGCAGCTTGTCGGCCGTTACGCTCACGGCCGAGAGCTGCTTCGCATTCACGGTATCGGTTTCCGCCGCGGCGTCGCTGAACGAAATATCGGCGCCCACGCCAACCTGCAGCAGCACGTTGTCACGCGCCTGCACGACTTTTCCATCGCGCATCAACGAGACGGAGTACGTGCCGATCGGAAGCTGGGTCGCGTTGTAACGCCCTTGGCCGTCGACGCTGACGGTACGGGTCAAACCGGTGCTGTTGCGAATGACGACGGTTTCGTCCGGCTGTACCGGCACATGGCCAAAAATGTTGCTGGTGGTCGACTGTGCGTGCGCCGTGTTAGCACCCAGCGCAACCAGCAAACCCACGGCGAGCATGGTTCGCCTGAGGCCACCCGCGTTGCCTCGCACGCCTGGCCTGCTTGCGATTTTTTCCTGCACGATGGCGGACGGCAGCTTCGTGCCTTTGCGATCGACGGTACAACAACCCTTCTTTTCAGCACGCATTGAGATGCCCCTCCGATAGTTCGTTATCGCCCTGTGCAGAATGACTCCCCCTCTGCGACAGGCGGTTGTGGTTGCCCGTGGAAACGCCTCCTGCCCACGAACTTTTTGCACCTTCATCAGAATTTCGACACAAGCGTCTCCGTCGGACCGGTTGGTGGTCCGTTTTTTGACCGCCTTGTTTTAGTCAAGCCAGGCGCTGCACCCGAACCCTGGAGAGCAACGCCTCTACCGCCCGCCGTTCGACGAAACCGGTTTCCTCACCTTGCGCATTGGCGGCGCCGCAGGCGACGCCCAGGCGCAAGGTCTCCTCCAAATTCATGCTTCGTGCGATGCCCACAGTCAGGCCGGCGAGCAAGCAGTCGCCCGAGCCAACCGTGTTGTGAATCTGCGCAAGCTCGATCCGTGCGTGCCAGACGCCGCTTGCGTCGACCGCAACAGCACCGAGCGCGCCCATCGTCACCACCGGCATCGCCACACCCTGGCTATGTAATTTCGTTGCCGCTTGGATGGCCGCCTCGATATCGACAACCGGCTGGTCCAGCAGCTCCGATATCTCGTCGCGGTTGGGCTTGACCAGAAACGGCTGCACAGCCGCCGCATGTCTTAGCAACTCGCCGCTGGCATCGATCAGGCAACGCCGGCCGGCTTTACGCACGTGCGTCGCCATCTCGGCATAGGTATTGGCAGCGAATCCGCGTGGCAGACTGCCGGACAGGATGACCAGATCGCTTTCATCGACGCCGCGGCGGAATGCACGCAGCAAGGCGGCCCGATATTTTTCTGCCAGTTCTGGCCCCTGCCCGAGAATTTCGGTAATGCGACCCTGCGCATCACGAAGCGCCAGACAGGTACGCATGCTGCCGGGAATTTCGATGCCATGAAACAGTACGCCACGTTCGCTCAAGCGCCGGCCAATCATGTTGCGATGTGCCGCATCGACCAGGCCGATCAGCTGCACGCGTTCACCCAGCGCTGCGATGGTCTGCGCAACATGCAGCCCCTTGCCGCCGGGATATTCTCGTTCGTTGGTGGCGCGGTTCACTTCGCCCGTACGCAGGGCATCGACGTCGACAAAGCGATCGAGCGTCGTGTTGAAACCGGCCACCGTAATCACGGATTTGCCTCAATCAACGCGAGCACCTCGGCGGCATCCGCCTGGCAGGTGGTTCCACCGATACCGCGCGTCGAAATGCTGCCGCAGGCACTGCCCCAACGCAGACAATCGACCAGTGGCTGTTGACGCAGCCACGCATGGATGAAGCCGGCATCAAAACAGTCGCCTGCGCCAGTGCTGTCTATTGAGGCCACCGAATAGGCGGGCACTTCGATCATGCGATCGCCATCCAGCGTGGCGCTTCCCTCGCGGCCGCGTTTCACTACCGCACGCGTGTGGCCATTGGCGAGTGCGAGCAACCCTTCTTCGACGGATGCTTTGTCGGTGATACCGCGCAGCTCCAGGTCATTGGGAAGAAACACATCGATCTGATTCAAGGTATCTATCAAATCGTCGCCCCATCGCTCATCCGGATCGAAACCTGGATCCAGCGAGATGGTCAGGCCATGTCGTTTTGCACGAACAAACAGGCTGCGAAGACCGACACGCAAGGAACGCTGCAGGTAATAAGAAGACACATGCAGATGATCGGCGGCCTTCAGCTGTTCGTCGCTGACGTCCTCGGCGTGCAATGCTTCGATCGCTCCAGCGAAAGTGACCAAGGCACGATCTTGCGCGGTGGAGAGCGAAGCGGTAACGCCGGTACGCAGCGCCGTGTCGCGCTGTATACCGTTCGTATCAATGCCTGCATCCCGCAGCGCTGTCCGACAATAGTCGCCCCAGTGATCACCGCCGACCTTGCCGACGAAAGCCACCGGATTGCCAAGGCGCGCCAGGCCCATGGCGCAGATCATTGACGAACTTCCAGGCGTCAGCAGAAAGTCTTCGGCGAGCACTTCCCTGCCCGGCTGGGGAAAGGCACGGCAATCCCTGAAGATCAGATCGACGTTGATTTCGCCAACGACCAGGATCCGTTTCACACGCCCTCCTGATCCCGATGCAGGGGGAAGTGCCCGACCACGCGCGTCAGTACGCCCTGCGATGGCGTGTCCGGCTTCTGCCCCAGCTGCAGGCAACGGAAGAAAGCGAGCAGCTGCCCAACGACTACATCAGCCAACAGCAGGAGGCCGCCGTCGTTATCACCCGGATCAGGCAGCTCCACGGCAAGATCACTCGGACCCAGCACGTCGATGGCGATGCCAGTACCTACCAGCACGCGAGTCATGCCCAGCTGTTTGCGCGAAAGCTCGCGTAGCAGATCGTACTCATAGGCGCGAACGGCCGGCTCCGGCGACAGGAACGCGACCACCAGCGTTTTATCGTCAAGGCTGGACATGGGACCGTGGCGCAGACCGAGATAGGTTTCTGCGCGCGTGACCACGGCGCCGGTCGTCATCTCCAGCATTTTGAGCGCCGACTCGTGGGCCGCCCCGAGCGCGCCGCCGCTGCCGAGATAGAGCACCGACGAAAACTCTCCGCCGGCAATCGCTGCCAGCGCATCGGTCTGCGCGTCGAGCAGACCTTGAACACCATTGGCCAGCGAATTTACCGCGGCCGAGGAAACCTCATCCGGGTTCTGCTTTGCCAAGCCCATACCGGCCAGCAGCAAATTGGTGAAGCTGCTGGTCATCACCAGGCTGCGGTCGTTGGTGCGCTCGTCAAGGACCAGCACGGTGACGCGCGGTTCGTGGCGATAATGGGTGGCGAGCTTGCCGTCGGCGTTGCAGGTGATCACAAGGTGGCGGTAGTCCGGCGCGTCGGCCAGAAGGCGACTCACCACACCACCACTCTCGGGACTGTCGCCGGAGCGCGCGAGAGAAATCAGCAAGCCCTCACCGGGAGGCAGCACGTCGCGCCAGTGCGTAAGCAAGGTGCCGGCGGCAATCGCCTGGACCGGCACACCCATACCGCGTTGCAACAGCGGAGCCAGGCACTCGCCGATATACATGGAGCTACCCGACCCGGTCAGCACGACATGCGCCGGTTGCGGCGACAGCGCCGCTTGCAGCGCTTCGCGCACCGCCGGATTGGCGAGCAGGTTTGCCGTCTCGGTCCATGTGGCCGGCTGTTGCAGGATCTCTCGCAGCGTATCGGCGTAACCGCGCGCCTGCTGCTCCGCCAACGAGGCGGCGAACAATTCCTGCAGATGCGTCACATCTTTCGTTTTATTGTTTAAACTTGCCATATTGATGGTTAGAATCAAATGTGAAAGAAGATATCTCCAAAACGAGAGTATTCGAAATGAAACAAAACTTACAAGCGGTTTCGAACATCGGCCAAAAAATTTCAGGCCTGTCACTATCCCATGGCAAGCGCACTCGCCTGTGGCGGCTTCTTTATGCGCACGGTCCGCGTAACGGCAACCTGCTGGTTCTGCCGCTGGATCAGGGCCTAGAGCACGGGCCGACAGATTTCTTTCCGCATCCGCCGGCGGTCGATCCCGAGTATCAGTTCCGGCTTGCGGTCGAAGGAAATTTCTCTGCCATCGCGCTGGGAGTTGGCCTCGCCGAGAAATACATGGGTGACTATTGCGGGCAGATTCCGCTGATTCTCAAGCTCAACGGCAAAACCAATATTCCCAGCGATGCCGAAGCCACCTCGCCGCTGTTCGCCTCGGTCGAAGACGCCGTGCGACTGGGCGCTGACGCCGTGGGTTACACCTTGTACGTGGGCTCGGCCCGCCAGCATGACGAAATTCGCCAGTTCGAAAAGGTGCGCCAAGATTGCGAGCGCTACGGCATGCCGCTGGTCATGTGGTCGTATCCCCGCGGCGCGGCGGTGAATGCCAAGGGCGGCACCAACACGTTGTATGCGCAGGATTACGCCGCGCGGGTCGCGCTCGAAATGGGTGCCGACATCGTCAAGCTGCACGAACCCAACGACAGCACCGCCAACGTGCCAGCGCCTTACAGTCAGCTGCAGGAAGATGCCGCGACCCGCAGCGCGCGCGTCGTGCGTTCGGCTGGCCGTACCATGGTGCTGTTTTCGGGCGGCGAAAAAAACGACGACGACGAAGCAGTACTGCGCAAGGTCGAGTTCTATCTGCAGTCCGGCGCTACCGGCGTGATGTTTGGACGCAATATGTGGCTGCGCCCGTTCGATCAGGCGCTTGCACTGACCCGTGCCGTGCACGACATCATGGCAAGGTATCCGCGCTGAATGTCTGGACCAACCGAGTACCACGTGGCCAATCGATTGATGAGGTGATCGCATGATCCGAAGCCATAGCTGGTCGCGACAACGCGAGCCGCGTGCAACCCTCGGCTGCCATGTGACGCAGGCCGGTTGCCTGTGCTGCTCGCCACCGACAGGTGCCGGCACCGTACGGATAGAGAGCAGCAAGAACCCGCTCAGTACCGCGGGCGGTGAGAGCGGGCTGCTTCTGCGGAACTTCCAGCCGCGCAGCATGCTGCATGTACCGGCGACGCGGGTCGAGCGCCCGCGCTTTCCGGTGATCGACATGCATACGCACCTGACCTGGTCGAGCAACGTGCGCAACGGCATCTCGGTGGGCGAGGAAGTCACGCTGTTTGCTCAACCCGAAGATCTGCTGCCGGTAATGGACCGCAAGGGCGTTCGCACGTTGGTGAACCTCACAGGCGGCGTTGGCGCGGGCCTCGAGCAGAGTATTCGCTCGTTCGACCATGTGGCGCCCGGACGCTTTCTCACGCTCACCGAACCATCGTTCGACTTGTTTTCCGAGCCCAACTACGCGCAGCTGCAAGGCGACGCCATTGCGCACGCGCAACGCGTTGGCGCGCGAGGCCTCAAACTGCTCAAGACGCTGGGTTTGTACCTGCGGGAAAATATCGATGAGGGTCCGCTGGTGGCCGTGGATGACCGCCGCTTCGATGCAATGTGGGAGGCCTGCGCCGCGTATGACATGCCGGTGTTTCTGCACGTCTCCGACCCGGAAGCTTTTTTTCTGCCGACCGACGCCAGCAACGAACGCTACGAAGAACTCAGCCATCACCCGGACTGGTCGTTCTACGGACCCGCTTTTCCCAGCAATGCGGAACTGCTGGCGGCGCGCGACCGGCTGATAGCACGCCACCCGAAGACAACGTTCGCGTTGCTGCACGTGGGCAACAACGCGGAAAACCTGGAGGCGGTCGCCGCGTGCCTGGATCGTTTCCCGAACACGGTAATCGACATCAGCGCGCGCATTGGCGAGCTGGGCCGGCAGCCACGCAACGCCAGGCGTTTTTTCGATCGCTACCAGGACCGCATCCTGTTCGGCACCGATGCTGTTCCATCACCTTATGGCGATGACGTACCGCAACAGATGTTCGGCGATGCGCTCTACGAAATCTATTACCGGTTTCTGGAAACCGAAGACGAATACTTCGACTACGCCCCGGCGCCATCGCCACCGCAAGGACGCTGGTCCATCTACGGACTGGGCCTTGGCGATGCGGTGTTGCGCAAGGTATATCATGACAACGCCGCCCGCCTTCTGCATATTGAACCATGAGCGAAACTCCTACTGCCTCGCCCCGCCTGCTGGTCGAGGAACGCCGCCGCCTGATCGTCGAACTGGTCGAACAACAGGGCCGCGCCACGGTCGATGAACTGGCAACGCGTTTTGGCACCTCGGCCGTCACCATCCGTACCGACCTCGACATGCTGGCGCGCCATTCGGCCATCGCCCGTTCGCACGGCGGCGCACTGCCCATAGCGGCCGCGACAAACGACACCCCGCTCAATATCAAGGAAGCCCGCTGGCACGAGCAGAAGCTGCGCATCGGCCACGCCGCGGCAAACATGATCAAGGATGGCGAAACCATCATCCTCGATTCCGGCTCGACCACGGTGGAGATTGCCCGGCAGATCCGTCAGATGAAGTTTGAATCACTGACCGTGATCACCAACGCACTGAATATCGCGATGGAACTGTCCGGGTTACCGCAGATCCGCGTGATGATGCTCGGCGGCCTGCTGCGACAGACCTCGTATTCGCTGGTCGGCCCCGATGCCGAACAGGCCCTGGCCAAACTTTCCGCCGATCGCCTGTTTCTTGGTGTCGACGGACTCGATCCCGAGGTGGGCGTGACGACGCCCGACCCACTCGAAGCGGCATTGAACGCGCTGATGATCCGCGTCTCGCGCCAAACGATTGCCGTACTCGATGCCAGCAAACTCGGACAGCGCAGCCTCTCGGTGATCACCCCAGTGCAGAACCTGCATATCGTGATAACCGACAACAGCGCCGCTGCAGAAGCTGTCGAAACATTGCGCGCCGAAGGCGTTCAAGTCGTGCTGGTATGACCGAACGACGTACGCAACGCACCGAGTTTCAACGGCTTGTTCTTAATAGTGGCGGAGAGAGATCCTCTCCGCGCACTAAACCCGGTAAACGGTATCCGGCTTAGCGTTGTTCCGTCACTCACTTCCCGTTCCCTACGTCGTACCCACCAGGCATCGGTCGCGACACGAATTAGCAACATCATTAGAAGATGGGCGCATGTCCCACTTGCTTACTGACCACTTTCTGGGTGGAAAGATCAACTACTTCCGGAACCCATGTCATGGTCTGATAGTTTGCGTTCCCCCTGAGGGTATGAATGGGATATTCGGCAAGCTTAAATTGAGCGAATAGACCAGCGCTCAGCCGCAGGTCTAACACTACCCGACCAGGATCGGAATGATGCAGGGCATGGTGAACCATCATCACCAGTGCGTCCGCTGGCCGGACATGGCCGTTACGCTTAACCACCCGCAGTGGAACACTGCTGACCAAAAAACGGACCCGGACACATTCCTGCCCTAATCTGGTGGCATCCCGTGTGATCTTCCGTTGCTTCCTCACACTAAAACGCCACCCCGTGAAAAGTGGCGTTTGGGCGGGTCGGCTGGATCACGCCAAGAGCTTCGCTTGGGAGCACAACGACGCTTTGAAGCATGCTGAGCCAGAGCGCAACAAGACAGACCGTGTAAGCCTACGGCGCGCCCGTTGTATGTTCGATTTGTTCACGTTCCAGACGGGGACAGATTGGTTACCATCGGCGCGTATCTTCAAAGGGAGAAATCGAATGAACGGACATCTCACGCCCGCGCTGATCGCATCGAGCCTTACCGCTCTCTTTGCCTTGGGGATCTCCCAGCAGACCCACGCGGCCGACTACACACCCATCTCCGAAACATGTGGCGCCACCACAGCGACCCTCCAGTGCAAAGCAGGGAGCCGTGATTGCACGCAAACCACCCTCAATCTCAAGACGGCCGACGGTAAAACCGTGCCACTGGAAAAACCCAAGGGCTTGGAAAAGCAGTACACGGCCGTGGGCCTGGCGTGTGCGAAAGCGATCGACCAAACACCCTACGTGAAGGTGGAATACGGCGAACTTCCGCGCGGTTGTGAGTATTGCGAGTGGGTTGCCTTGTATGACACTAAAGGCACGCTGCTCACGCACAACGATCCCGCCATTCTCATTGATGAGACCCGCGGCACGGATGACAACAAGTATCCCAACAACAAAGAATTTACCACCTTGGCCAAGAAGCTCGGTTTGCCAAAAACCAAGTATCACTACCTGCAAGCGGGCGGCTGAAACGCCATCGACAAGACAAGGAGATGTTAGATGTCGGATGAAATTTACACCTCGATGATCCAGCACCGTGGGTTCCCCTACCGCGATGACCAGCTGGCAGATCAAACCCACTACAGCGATCCGATTGACCACGCACCGGGACGACTGGCGGGCAACTCGCGCATCGTCGGTGATGCCTCTCCAGAGGTTCAATCTCGCGTCATTGATGCCCTCATTGCCTCATCCGAAAAGGCGGGATTGACGCCACACGAAACGGCTTACGTGTTAGCCATCGCGCGAAAAGAATCCGGCTTCAATCCGGATGCCGCCGCAGGCACGACAAGCGCGTATGGCTTGGGCCAGACGGTGGATCGGACAGCGGCCGCGTATGGCATCACCGACGCCAACAAGGACAACCTGGAGATGCAAAGCGACGTCCTGGTCGCGATGTATAAAGACAACGCGAAGCTGGCGGCCGATCGGGGGCAAGGTGAAGAATACATTTACAAATATCACCACGACGGTCCAGCGCACAATTCCGGCGGTCTCGACATCTCGAAAAAAGACGTGGTGGGCCACATTCCCGCGATCGAAACGTTTGTTGAAGAGCACCAGAAAAAGTATGGGGTGACACCACCGGGCCCATCGCTTGCCGTGAAAGTAGCCCCCGAGGGTCACCACCACGGTGCATCCCATGCGCACGGCGCCTCACTGGAGCAAGGCGCAAAAGGTGACCACGTCGGGAGCCTGCAAGAAAACTTGAAAAAACTCGGCTATCAAGATGCCCACGGCCGTGACTTGGTCGCTGATAAAAACTTCGGTCCAGGCACCAAAGCCGCTGTCGAAAAATTCCAAGCGAACCATGGATTGACGGTGGACGGAAAAGTCGGGACCAAGACCTTGGACGCCATCCAGAAACAGAGCGAACAAGCGCCCACGGCCACGCCCACGAAATTGTCAGACGCCAACCACCCCGATCACGCGCTCTATCAACAAGCCCGCACGGCCGTGGGCAAACTGGACGCCGAACAGGGGCGCCCCTCAGGCCCCCACTCCGACAACATCTCTGCCGCGTTGACCGTCGCCGCGAGAAAAGATGGGCTGACTCAAATTGACCGTGCGGTGTTGAGTGAGGACGCCAGTAAAATTTTCGCGGTTCAGGGCCACGGCAATACGCCCTTCAAGCAATATGCGGGCGTGGAGACGGTCCAAGCCGTCAACACACCAGTCGAACACAGCACATTGCAGTGGTCGCAGATGCAACAAACGCAAACTCAGCAGGCGGCCCAACAGCAGGTGACGCAGCAAAACACGCAGCAACAGACACCGCAAAACCCAACCATGCAGCGCTGAAGCGCCAACGACTATGGTTATTGATGCTTCGCTTGTCGAGAAATGGCACTGAGTAACGTGGCCAGATGATTGGGTAAAGCGGGGCTTACATCAGCCCCCGCGCCGTCATGCTCACCGGCGAACCGGCGCCCACCACCACATGGTCGAGGACCCGCACGCCGATCAGCTGTAAGGCATCTTTCAGTTGCCGAGTGATCTCCCGATCTGCCGCACTGGGTTCGGTGATGCTGCTGGGATGATTGTGGGAAAAGATCACCGCGGCTGCGTTGATGCTCAAAGCGGCTCAGACGACTT